>SMUY01193122.1_pt1 | contig 25693 bp, 21 predicted proteins | sample 2456441 | NCBI WGS metagenome assembly SMUY01 (sample SAMN11095931, study PRJNA526329) | marine sediment metagenome | biome: Marine sediment; feature: Surficial sediment; material: Deep marine sediment; isolation source: Hadal surficial sediment | place: Pacific Ocean | collected 2014-11 | depth...
AAGCCTCAACATAGCGGTGCTATGCCTCGGCTTTTTCTCAGTCGTTACGTACAAATTTGCCACAAATCTAGGCGCGATTTTGTCCCAGTTATTGTTTAAGGGCACCTCTAAAAACCAGGCATTTTGGTGAGGGCAAGGAAGCCGCGCGCGGAAAACCGGAGTGTATGTGCGAATACATGAGGATGTGAGCACGCGGCTGACGCCGCCATCACGGAAAAGGACGGTTTTTAGAGGTGCCCTTAACAGGCCCTTACCTCAGACGACCGAGTCCGGCATGCCGAATATCTTTCGCTAATTCCAACTGGACTCGTAGGGTAAACGATTTGGGTGGGGCTTTCTTTGAGTCGGGATTCCCACATTCTTGGAAACAGGTCCCCGGCAATTTTTGCAATACGTCGTTCACACTTTGGGAAAATTTTTCCTCTTCATCGATCTGAATGACCTGGATCCGAGAGATCGTCCCGCCTGTACCCAAAACCAACGCCACACCTCGACGGCGGTTACCAGGAAGATACCCCGACGTGGGAATGGATTCCGCCACAGGCGGAAACCAACGATGAAGCAACCAGGTTTGAACAGATGTGGCCAATTCCCTTTCTGTCGCGAGAGGACCGTCCACCTCGCGCTGATCCATTACGAATTCAACGGAGATGGATCGGGATTCTTCAGGAACCGGGACGACCACGGCATCAAACGTGATGGTGGAATCGTGGCTAGTCAGGAGCGCCCCTCCAAATGTGGCGTTCCCTTGCAGGAATGGAGATGAGGATCGAAGGAGACTGACTGTTCCATCAGGTTGAAAACGGACATGCAAATCCGTTCGCCAGGACCATTCGGAAGAAACCGCGAGCACCTCCCCTGATTCTCGAATCGCACGAACAAATATTCGTCGAGGTGATTGGAGGGCTTCGCGAAACAATTGTTGCGCTCCAGCATCAGATTCTTCATACCGCAGAACGAGATCAGTTCCTTCCACACCATCATCAGGCTCCACAATCGTTAACTTTGAGTCGAGCCGTCGAATGGTTTCTTCCCGAATGGTGGCCGACAACGGAACGCTCACGATCAAGGAATCCGGACCTAGATCATTTCCAGCTTGAGACTCGTACCGCAATGCCCCCAATCGAATGACGAGAGACTGGGTCCACAGGTCATGAGCTATACGCGCCGCTGCCTCACGCACATATCGGAGGCGCTCCAACCCCAAGACCGTATCGATCCGGAGGGTCGTCGTGAGTGGGGCATGCGCTTCAGGTAATTGGTCCTGAGTCATAACCTCTTTTTGAATTGCACGTATCTCCTGGGGATCAAATTGCCTCGCTGGAGAGTTGTCCTCCACAAAAGAATCGGAACCCGCATCCTCAGTCAGCCCTATCGCCGCGGAATCAAACACCTGTCCTAAACGGGACACGAGATCGAGTTCCAAATCCTGGATGGCATCGGCCGAACCAGTCACCCGGAACGTACGGATGACCGCCCCATTCTCCACTCCAAGGAGATGGACTTCCAAGACCAAGTCGTCTCCTCCACCATAATACTGGCCACTCAAGAGATAGCGGGCGCCAAGCAATCGTCCTAACCGAACGGTAGACGCCTCTTCAAACGAACCGCGGTGCTGCAGCCATTGCTCTCGGAGGACTTCGCCCAGCCGATGCCGTGACACGACTCGAACCCCCGGAAGCAGTGCCAAGTCCGTAACCAACATGTCGGGCAAACCTTGTCGCAACCAACTCAAATCAGGTCGATTGGAATAATCTTCAAAGGGAAGGATGGCGAGAGAATACGGCGGAGAAACCGGCTGAAGAGTGACAACAGAGGGCAGAGAGGCTGGAACATGGATGGCTGTAGGAAGGACCGTTGGATTCTCGACCTCGGCACAGCCAAGGATCAAACTCGCAACCCACACGAAATAGACGAGCAGTCCCATAGACCAAGGCTGGGAACGTCCACCCCAACCTTTTTCAGCACTTGGTCCAATTGGACATCCCATGACCACCATGCATCAGGACTTTCCACAACCACTCGGAAGGTTATCAGTCGCTCGTTTCTAGTCGCTGGTTGCTAGAAAAAAAAGAGGTGTTAAAGATCCGAAGGTACTAGCAACCAGCGACGAACTAGAGCGTTAAGGCTTCTTCACTAGCCTGACGTTGACGTTGCAGGACCGCTTGAGCGCGCAAGACATGCCGGATGATGGCTTCCCGATCATCAGATCCGATCTCTGAAAATTCACAGGCGGCTTCCCATCGGGATTCGCCGTCAACCGTCACCGTCCGAACTCGAAGAACTTTGGCCAAGGCCTGGATGGGGACAAAAGGCCGAAGTATCATTCGAAGCACCAAATGGTTGTTGACCTGAAATTCTTGCCGACCCACGAATCGAATACCCGACCCGCTCACATTGGCGGTTAAAAATTCAGGAAAGGCTTGGTGCACATGATGGTCTTTTCCCAAGATTTTCATGACGGTCGTCAGCATCCAATCAATCCGTGTGAGCATTTGCAGTAACATGGGCTCCTGAGTCACCAAATCCACTTGGTTGACCATGGCCTTCACCAAATCAGGTGACACCGCTAAGTCATCCCATTGCCATGGCATCGAGTACCCATTGCCTGGGGTGACCGGCTCGTAGGAAAGGGCCAACGGCATATCGACCGAGATGCACATGGACACATCGGCACGAAAATCCTGTCGTCGCTCATCATTCTGGGATTCATTCAGCGGGTGGTCACTCATCCTTCCCGTCCTTTCTGGGGAATGTTGAAAAAGGGCGTCAGCGGCGTTCTTTGAAAGACGTGAAGCGTGATATGTGAAGCGGAGGAGTCGTTTTGACTTTCACCTTCTTGCCTCCTTACTCATCACGCATGACGCGTCACCCATTACAAATTCGGCCTTTTTGGGGTCAGGACCGGGCCCAGGGTTACAATTTTTTCCAGGGACGCCATTCCCATAAGCACCGGTCTTTCCACCTTCGCCGCCAAAACATAAAAAGTAAGACACTCATTTCATTCGTGACCTTTGCACAAGCACCACCCACCGATACATGACGACCATGACACCAGCATCAGCATTCATGATACCGGCCCGTCGTCGGATGAGGAACGAATAGGTTCGGACGGGTTCATCTGACTCTGTGGCTGACTCTGTGGCTGACTCTGTTGAAATTCTTGCCGAAGTTGATTAATGAACTCTCGAGAGTCGACAGCCGCCTGACGGATCTTGTCAAAATACTCACGAAGTTGTGGATCGTCACAACGCCGGGAACCCAAATCCGAAAAGGCCATAATCGGAAGCAATTTATTGGCTAGGGCATGCAACACGATAGGCATTTTTGGCACCCAATATTCATCGAGCGAAGGAACCTCTTTCTGGGCCACAGAGTCTTGAGTGTTTTGGTTTTTCATAGAGAATCAATAAACCAACGTATCCTCACCGGCTCACGCAGCTAGAAACCTGTCCCAGATGAGACGAACCTCCTGCGGATGCGCTGGAGTTGGCCAGATTTCCCCATCCTTTTCGGGGAATGTTGAAAAAGGCCACCAGCCTTCGCCAAGGCTACGGCAGACAAGCCAGCTGCGTTCTCGGGCTTGCTGGACGGCTTTTTTGAACATTTCCTGTTTTCGTTGAAGAGTCCCACTACTCGCCTCAAACGATCGAAACATCTGACTCAAACCAGCACATCCTCGCAACGATCGCTAATCTCGGACAGGCTCCTAGAGCGTCTCTCTCGCTCCACTAGATATCTAGCAATTTTTGAGCCACTTGAGGTCTCAACACCATATGCCCCCAACCCGCCTGTGTAACTCTAAGATATACAAAGCAATTTTTGTTCCACCCTTATCAGTGACAGAACTCGCCCCACACAGAAACTTATGAACGGTATGGAGCAAAATCCCTGACTTTTTGACACATCCAGGTCAAAGAATTGACAACCGGGAAAGACAGAAACACATTCACCGCTGCTTTGGAGCACGTAGCCTGGACTTCTTAGGACTGTTGGTTGAATTGGTGTCCCACCGTTTTCTGATCGTTGGTTGGGACCACCCAAGGACTCGACGGGATCGTTGGGGATGGGGCGACATCCAACGACTCAGGAGAGGGCGTATCGTGTTCAAATGCAGTGGTTCGGTGGGATCCAGCTTGCCTTTGCTGGATATAGGCTGCCAACACTCCACGTTGTGATTGAGACGTCTGATAGTGTTGGATATCGGCCTTCATCTGGCCTAACCAGGTTCGAAGGGCCGTTTCGTTTTCTTGGACTTGTCGTTGAGCCTGTTCCATGAGCTGAACCAATTGGGCAAGATCTGACTGAGGGAAAAACTGTGTGGGCAATGCGATACCAGTGGTCGTCACGAATCCTTTTCTGGTCTCATCAAGTTGAGTGAATAATTCATGACTCACTTGTTTCAATTCGGCCAACAGGCCCTCGTCACGATTCTGGATCGCCTTCGAGATCTGTTCTTGAAGATGAAGATAGGCTTGATGCTGTTCAATGAATGTAGGGATGTTCGACATAAGCAATGCTAACCCACGCTGTTGAGTGGACTGGTCACAGCGGCAACCTCGCCATGTTGAGTCATCTGTTCAAGTTCTTGCCAGCCTTTTCGCAATTCTTCCAACACCATCAAGACACCATCAAGGGGTTGGGGGTCGTTATTCAAATTGGCCAGGGTGACCGATCGAATCATGAATTCATACATGGCATCCAAGTTTTGTGCGACCACTCCCCCCTCTTCCCCATTCAGGACAGCCTGCAATTCCCCTATGATCTCCACGACCCGATTGAGGGCTTCACCTTTGGCTTTGACATTATTCCGATCGATATGGAGCACGGCTTGCCGAAGAAGCGACATGGCTTTGTCATACAGCATGACGACAAGCCGAACGGGCGACGCCTGTTCAATTTCATGCTGGACTTGCTGCTGACGATAAATCTGAAGTTGGGAATTCACAACCAAAAAGCCTATCGACGATTGTTGATTTGTGTTTGAAGACCTTGAATACCGGCTAACCCTGCAGCGAGGGCATTGCTTTGCGTTTGGAACTGGGCCAACAACAGCTCCAACCGTTGAAATTTTTCAAGCGTCCGCTGTTCAAAGGCAGCTACCAAGATTGATTTTCTCTGGATTTGCTCATCAATATCTTCAACAGTGCCTGCAATGCCGTCCTGTCGAATTTTAATCGTTCCATTCGAGGTGTCGACGATCGCGGCTATCAATGCAACCATCCGATCCGCAACACCTGAGGACACCGTAATAGTCCCAAAATTTCCTGTGGTTGAGACTTCGGCTCGGATTGAAAGGCCCTCCTCACCAAACCCTGACCCACTGGTGAGGACCGCCCCCTTCCCATTGGCCTTAAACCCGTTAATCGTGCCGGCGATGTTCACGCCCGTATTTTCCTTGAAAGTACTATCTGCCGTCCCTAGCCCTGATTGATTGGAGGAATTATCCTTATCAGAAAGCACTTGAATCTTGACATCATCACCATACTGAGCCGATCGTATCCGGATGGCGCCATTGTTGTTCGAGGCACTGACGTCAATGCCCGTTGTCGCAAAGGCACTGTTTAAGGCATTGACAATATCATTCACCGTACTGCCAGCCACTGCGGTGATTTGAACGGTCGTGGGGGGATCACTCGTAGAGGTCGCATTGGTAAATACATTCACCGATATGACTTCTTGAGCGGCAATCCCACCAGCTTGGATAGCATGATCGGCATCAACGGTAGCCCGAGTCGGTGCCGTATTGATCACGAGCCCATAGGTTCCCGGATCGGTGTCATCCGTTTTACTCACGAATTCAATCTGGGAATTTGTGGGAACTCCAATCCCAATAAAGAGCCGCGTGACATCGGTGAGGCTTAGGGCAAGAGCAGCCTGAAACTTCGAATCATCCAAACTGATTTCAGAGGTATCCGTATCAGTGGACACCCCGAGTTTGGCCAAACTGTTCAACCCGCTGCTCGCCCCAGGCACGGCTGAACCAATGAGGTTTTGTAATTTCCGATTTAAAATAATTGCCGTGGTATCGCCTAGTAACGGCTTGGCGGTGCTGGTCTCTGGGTCTTCGGGGTCGAAAGACAGTTGATCTTGCAAATACCTGATCACATCGTTATAGGCAGAAATAAAACTATCCACTTGGCTTTTGATTCCGCTTGTATCATTGGATACTTTCACCTCAATGGTATCAGTGCTGGCTCCAGCCTGTAGGAGATCTAACGTGACTCCCTGAATCACGTCTGAGATGGTGTTTGAGGACTTGGTGATGGTCAGGGTTCCAACTTCAATGACTGCATCTTTCGCATCCTGTAACGTAGGATTAAAGACATCAATGGTAAATTGGTCCCCCGCGACAAGCGTTCCTGAGGATGCACCAAAGGATATTTGGACACCTTCGTTTTGACCTTCTGTCGTACTGGTCGATGCTTGTCCATCAATGTAAAGGGTCAAAGTCGTCTGCGTCGTAATTTCATTCGACCCAGCGACATAGGCAGCTCCACTTGCACCTAAAAATGTTATGCCGCCATCAATCGAATATTTATAGGTCGCCGTCCCTGGGTCACCTCCAGCCACAATCTCCACCAGAAACGTTTTGTTAGTGGTTCCAAGGTAATTATTCCCTGAATTCGACGACACCGTTCCGGAATAACTATTGGTCGTCTTAGCAAAGGCTGCTTCCACTAGTTTATTCGTGAAATCTAATGTCGTGGGATTACTCGTAATCGATATCGTATTGGCTGCCCCTGAATCTTTCGCAGTCAGAACCAACCGATAGGGATTAGAGCCGGATCCATCATTAATAATCGATGCGTTGACCGATCCATCGGCACCATTGATCGCATCGCGCAACTGAACCAGGGTGGTTTCGGTGGTCACGCTGACGGAGGTCACGGCTCCAGCCGTTCCCACCTTAAATTTCAGGGTACCGGCTGCACTGGCCACTGCCGTGGTATCATCATCCACGAATCCCTGCGAAGCAACCGAATGGGTTTGGGCCAATTGGTTGACCTTGACTTGTGACGTCCCGGGAATGGCCGTGCTATCCACGGTAGCGGATAATAACGCGACTCCAGACGTGGTCTGGGTCACCGAAACGGTATTGGTATTAAAATTTGAAAACGAGGAGAGACTACTCGCCGCAGTTTGTAGGGCGGACAGTTTCACACTGAGCGTACTCAGCTCAGCACTCACGGTTTGGAGATCGGCTTTTTTCGATTGGAGAAGAAGAATAGGGCGAGATTCGAGATCAACTAACTGGGAAACAAGGTTACCATAGTCGATACCAGATATGATCCCAACCGAAGAGGCTAAACCCATGCTACATTCTTCCTCCTGAAGTCATGCGCACTACGCAAATACCCGACTGTCCCCTATTCAATCAAGAATGGGATTACCCCTGTACCGTAAAGAGCCCACGTGGTGCCCATTGGCGGCAAGCCTTATGGAAGCTTCCGGGGGTATGGTCCTCACGACCTCTCCAGTTTCTTCGTCAATGACCAGAACCTTGATTTCCTTGATAGTCTCATCGATCTGAAACCGAAGTGTACGATTGGCTATTTCCAACTAAAGATTTAAATCCTCAACGGCAGCTTTCACTTCAGCCGAACTGACACTGTTTGGAGATGGAGAAGTAGCGCCTACACTCTCTCCCCCCGCTCCCGGCAAACCTGCAACCTTGGTTTCACTTCCACCAAGTTTGGGAAGTCGTGAAGGAACAGCAGGAGGCTTGGCAGGACCAGGTGTCGATTGGCCGAATGCTCTTATGACACTGAATTCCTCCATAAACATCTCTCAGAAATGGCCCACCAAGGGCCAGCTCGATTCCCACTACCTCTGAACTTTCCTGATCATCAACAAAAGAACCAAGCATGAAAGCAACGAAAAGGGCTGGGAGAGGTCTCACCAATCATGGCAAGCCCTTTCCTACCATGCTATCTATCCCTTATTGCAGTAACTGCAAGGCAATCTGTGGCTGAGCATTCGCCTGAGCCAAAATCGCGGTTGCCGCCTGCACCAAAATCTGAGCCCGGGTAAATCGGGCCGTTTCAAGGGCGAAGTCGGCATCCCGGATTCGAGATTCAGATGCCGCCTGATTCTCAGCGGCATTATCCAAGAATGAGATGGCCGTATTGAGTCGGCTCTGCACCGCACCGATGCTCGCCCGAATCGCATTGATAGTATCTAAGGCCGAATCAAGTTGGGTGATGGCCGTATTCGCTTGCAACCGACTCGTAATGGCCAGGGTACTCAAATTCCCAGAAGCGACAAAAGTAGTAGTGGCAATTCCCCCGATATCGGCTGTCGTCCCAGCAATCGTAAAGTTACTCGTCGAGGTCAGGGTAATTGAGCCACGAACAATACCGACCTTTCCTGTAAACGCCACATCACCGCTATTCCCCAATGCCGCCTGAGCTGCGCTAGTAGCACCAAGGGTAATATTCCGTCCATCACTTGCGGTCAGCGTTAACTTTCCTGAAGATACCGTTGCCTTCACACCAGTATTACCCGACTGCGCGTTAATGGCCGCAGCAAGGGCCCCGTTGGAATCATTTGTGGAAACGTCGACGGCTCCAATGTTCGTGCCATTAATAAAAAAGTCACCGGAAGAAATTGAATTGGATGCGACGGACAGTGTGAAGGTGACGGAATTGGATTGGACTGTGGCACTCACACCGGTTGTTGACTTAATTCCATTAATTGCCGCTGCTTTAGCCAACGAAGAAGACTGTCCATTGTAGGTGGTGACTGCACTCGTGGTTCCAGTAGAACCTACAAACCCACTCCCAATGCCCAACGCACTGGCTAAGTCTGCCGCCAGGCTGAATACGGTGGCACCTGTGTTACTGGCTCCAAGCACTAAATTGGTTCCAGCCACGGCCTCAAAAATCAGGTTGCTGGTTTCAATCACCCGAGCCGTCACATTTGTAATAGAAGCCGCATTCACCAGTGACGCAATGTCTAGCACCAGAGAAGCGATACTTGAACCAGCTAGGCCGCTTAGATCAATAGTTGTCCCATTCACAAAGAGTGATGCACTGGTAATATTCGAATTATATATCACACCACCACTGACTACAGCCGAGTCGAGGTTTTGCCCACCGAGTTGAAGGACCGAAACCTGATCATCACTATCTGAGGTGGCCAACACGTCAGTTCCATTAATGCTGAATTCACCTGAAGAAAGATTCCCTACGCCATCGCTGGTAGGTGAAGCAATACCGTCTCCGACATTAGCGGCCAGCGTCGCAAATTGTCCAATAGCCGTGGCTCGGACGTCAGCGATTTCAAAAGTCAGGGTTTGATCCGCATTGGCACCAATTTGGAATTTTTTCCCACTAAAACTCCCATCCAACAATGTCGTACCGTTGAACTCCACGGTTTGCGCCAATCGTGTTAACTCATCACGTAACTGTGTGGCTTCATTATTGAGAGCCACTCGATCTTGGTCTGTATTATCGTCAGAAGCGGCTTGCACGGCCAATTCACGAAGTCGCTGTAAAATGTTGGTTACCGAATTGAGCGCACCTTCTGCGGTTTGCACTAACGAAATCGCATTGTTGGCATTCCGAGAAGCTTGTTGGAGACCACGAACTTGCGCTTGCAATCTTGTGGCAATGGCCAAACCCGCAGCGTCGTCGGATGCACGATTAATCCTCAACCCTGAAGATAACCGCTCAAGAGATTTGTTAATGGCGTTGTTGGCAATAGTCAATTGCCGTTGGGTATTGAGACTGGCAATGTTGGTATTAACAATAAGTGGCATGTTGATTCCTCCTTGAATCGATAGGGGTTATGTTGCCTTTCGTGGCATCATTATCTTAGTCAATATTCTTTTCCGCCTTAAAAATGATTGGCTTCCTTTTCGGAAGACCCCGTTCGCATCTTTAATGCTTTAATGCTTTCCCTTGCTAGAACCTCTATCGGTCTCTCTTAGTACAATCTGAAAGCCAGCCCATCTGGCACATCCTTGGAGGAATCTTTTTGGAAAAACTAATGCTGTAACCTATTGTTTTTATGTGTTTTTTTTGAATGGATGACATGCGGTTTTAGACCAGGTGCATCGGTTGGAAGAGGGTCTGATAGGACTGTGCAATTTTTTTTATCAGGTCAGGATCTTGAGGACACTGCATCAAGGCTCTCTCAAAAAATTGTATAGCCTGTTCATGAGCTCCCGCCGCAGCGAACACGGCCCCAACTGCCTCACAAAAAGCCGGATCCTCAAGGGCGACTTCTGCGCCTTTCTCGAAAAACTGCTCAGCCACCTCCACTCGTTGTTCTTTGAGAGAAAGAACCCCAAGGTCATAATACACTCGTGGATCGGCTGGACTGGCTAGCATCGCACCTTCCAACGCCTCAACTGAAGCCATCATATCTCCTAAAGCCTGGTACGCCTTTGAAAGCCTATACAGTGCTTCTCCACGAACTGTATCATCGATATTGGAAGATTCTGAAAAGTTCTTGTAGTGTTGAGCCGCTCGTGTATGGTTTCCAATTCGAAAATAAAAATTTCCGGATTCCATGGTAGGGGATGAGGAAAGACTGCCCAATATATTGACTTCCTGCTGCTTTTTTTGCCAAGTAACCCATAAAGTTTTGGCTTGAGCCATCAAGTCCTTTCCCTCAGACGTGACAGAAAGTAACGTCCTAAATTCTTGAGATCGTTTCCAGGCAAGACCAATTTGATTCAGTGTAAGAGGAACACGAAGACTCAAAAGGGCTAATCGAGGCTCTGTCGAAGCTTGTCTCTCAGACTCCAACAGTGGAGAAATTAATTGCGAGGCCGCATCAAACAGTCCAATAGAGATAAGTTCTTCTGTCCTATCCAACCTAGATGCGATCGCAAGACCAGGCTCATTCCTCAACTCTTGCTTCCACTGACACTCTAGTCGTTCCTCTAACCGTTTCAAATCCGGTCGAAAAAAGGCAATGGCCTTCATCACATCGCCATAAAAACGTCGGCCTCGATCAAGCTGTTTCCTCAGTCGATCGAGTGGGTCTTCTATGGAATCGATGGCATCGGTCTTCTCCTTCCACATATATTCCTCTAACCGAAAATCAATCAACTGAAGAAGCCCGAGTGCCGTACCATACCGAGGGACTTGCTTCGTGAGCCGTTCGGCTTGATTCGTCAGCTTGCTAAGATTGTGATCAATCTCTTGGGTTCCCTCCACATGTTTTTCTATTTTGTCCATAAGCGAACATAACCGTTTGGACACCCGCTCAAGCCTAAAATAATCTCTTGCCCGATCTCTCAGCTCCTGAAGAAGACCTTCCCAGTCCGGGCTTTCCACACAGCTCTGATTCACTTTTCGAAGGGATTGACCGACATCAATAACTTCTCCAGCCCAACATTCCGCAAAGGCATCTTGAAAAAGAAGATTTTCTGCTCCTTGTAAGTTGACCCCACCCTCCGTCGCATTCACGACTCGGCCTGGAAAAGCCTCGATTTTTCGTTCCATCGTGGCCTTGTATCCCAAAAAAACAGGATAGGTTCCGACAATCTGTCCAAATATATTACGGGTGTTCACCCCTTCAGCCACGTGCCTGTCTTCTTCTTCTCTTGTGAGATAGCTTCCACCTTTGACATGCATCAAATCATCTGTGTAGCAGAGATCGTGTCCCACGATAATGATAGGATCACAGCCAAGCCATTGTGCAAGATTAAATCCTAGATGCACTTGACATTGCACATCCTGCTCCATGCTTCCCTTTTCTGGCCAGAAATTCTGTAGCCATTGATAGATTCCCATACTGCTGGCACTCACATATTTTGGCCCAGGAAAATGTTTCACAATCTCTGCGTTACAGGACGGATGAAAAACCAGAGCCACATCACTGGGAATATCAACACCATGGTACTTCGTATATGTTTCATCTTGAGGATCCACGCTCACCACAAAATCTGGAATGATCCCACGGGCCAAAAGATACCCTAACACCGTATCCGCAGAAATAAGAACAGCGCGCCCCTTTGCCGATTTCAAGTAATGGACATTTTTTCCTAACGATGGTCCGGCAGCAATGAGGATAGCTGGCTTGCCGGCGAAAAGATTGCGTAATCGATTCACTCCAGGGACCCTGACCACATGCGGAATAGCTTCCAACATCCCTCGAACGAAAAGCGGGCCTAAATGATTCGCCGTAGCATGATTAATAAGATTGCTTTGAGTATAGGGCAATAATTCCTTATCTCGTTTTTGATGGTACACCGTCGGAGCCGCCCGAAATGCTGGTTCATAGGAAATCACATGAACATGCCCGAAAGTTTTCAGCATATAGCTATAACACCAAGACCCTACGTTGGCCTCACTCCCAACAAGAATTTTCACCATGGAGGAATTTAAGAGTTTCGTTAAATCCACGTGTTCCATGGCTGTTTTAAAAATGCCGGGGTCGGCTTCATACACCAGCAAGGCTAACTCTTCGTTGACACGCTGACCGAGAAGTTTGGCAAGGTACCCTAATCCCATTCCCAGCAATACCAACACCCCTTGGCGATGGGAGATTTTTTTTGCCGTGCGCTGTGCGACCCCTTCAGGATCGCTTTCATTGTGTATAGCCACAGCTGCCCCTGATTCTCCACGAACCATAAGACGACGGGCTCCGCTCTTGGCTCGCAATACTTGTATATGGGCAACAGAGATCTCACCGTTCAAGAGTTCGACCAATTCTGGATGGTGAATACTGAGGGCCTTAACGTTTTTCTGATAAATGGTCATAGACGTACCTGCTATGGGTTCGCGCAAGAATAACTTCCCCTGTTTTGGTGCTGAGACGCCGGTCTGGCAAGGCGCGAGGACTGCGCATACTCCTCGTATGGAAAGGACGAGCAACGCCGCCAGACGGGATGGATCGACGCCAAAACATGGGAAGTTATTCTTGCGCGAACCCTAAGATTCATATCGAAAGAAGGTCCCTGCAATATAGGGCATGCCTCCACATGGATCTGTAAAATAATAGACCGTCACAACTTCTCCCCCTCCTAACTCAACAGAAGATGGATAGCCTAACTCTCCCCAATCATGGCCATCTGACCGAAGGATTCTTTCTTGACGAATAGACCAACGGTTTGGTCCTTTGGCGAGACAGTATCGAATCCCGGTTGGCAACTGACGATATCCATACGTGGCAAGCAACTCACCATTTGCCAATGCCAGCAAATCAGAAGGGTATCCCCAAAGATCTAAACGTTCCGGTTGACTCCAAGTGTAGCCATCATCAAAAGAAGTAGTCTGATAAACATACCCCAACCCACGATTATCTGTTCTTAACAAGGTCACAAGTTGCCCATTCTCCCGATACACCAACGCAGGCTCTTCATAAATGGGAGCGTCTGCGACGGCTAACGGTATGACATCAGGCCACGTTTTCCCCGTATCTTGGGATCTCAACACAAACGATCCACTCTCACCTGAATTCGATACTCCATAGACCGCCATCAGACATTCTCCAGATGGCAATTCCACAATCGCATCACTCACGGCCAAGGTATTGGTAAATCCTGGAACGTGCACATCCCATGGCTCTGACCAGGTCTCTCCTTTATCCCAAGACTGGGTCAGCGATAACTTCAATTCCTTTGTCGCAATATTCAATCGAAAAAAATTAATAAGAAGAGATCCATTGGACAGTTCAACAATGGATGGATCTCGATCATCCCAATCTGTATCACACACGACCGTAGGCCGACCAAATTTCCACTGTGCGGCAGAGCCCGATCCTTGAACAACCATGACTCGACCCGACTGATCGACATGTTGCTGACCGTCCCGATACACGACATACATCTCACCTGATCGTGCCTGGCACACATCAGGGAACGCTAAATGGCGAGTCGGATCTTTGGCGATAGTGATATGCTTGCGCTCAGTTCCAGCACGACTTCTTCCTGTTTCAGAACAAAGCATGTTCTCCTGTGTTGGTGAATTCAACATGATACTGCCGATACAATCCCTTCCTGTTGATCCTGCAGAACGCGAGAAGGTGTTTCCCGCTTTGCCGAAAGCATAAATTCGTACACCTCCCGACGTACTCGGGCTACAGGATCACGAGTGGTGTCATCGAATTCCATGGCGGAAAAACTGATGCGACAAAAATAGGAAGGTGACACGGGATGCACAGATAAGAGAGGAATGACATACCCTTGGGACTGGCGACTTTGCACACGGATGCTGGTTCGTGTATCCCGAAATACTAAACTTCCCTCGGTGTACCCAAAACCATTGTTGGCTGATACAAGAAATGAGACCGGACGTCCATGATCCACGGAACAATCTTTTAGAGGAAACGTCTCTGGACTATATCCACCATTGTGGGTTTCAAATATGAGATCTTCTACATCATAGGCAGATGGATGAAGAGTCACATGGCCCAATCGAAGAGCCCCAGGGGGAACTTCCCTCCAATCTAAATCATATCGAAGTGTGACCTGACCATCGCCGGCAATGACCAATTCTTTTCGAATCATCCCGAACTTAGTGGCAATACTGCCACTTATCTTGACAACGGTATTTCCATCCATTGACTCAACGATTGGCTCAACAGGTGATAAATCTGTCACCTTGGGTTGCACAGGAGATTCGAATACGAGATGTCCGGAAAAGTAATCAGCTCCCATGGAAATGTCGTGATAAAATCCATGTGGCAGAGTCCCAATTAATGGAAAATCTGATACCTGTTTTATCCAAAGCCCGTCAATCGCCAACCCTTTCAAACAATTTACTCGAAGCTTTACACAATCTGTTTCAACCGTCACCATGGTACGATCCCGGTGGGTTACCCACTGTTTGGATAAGGATCTTCTCGTCGGAATGGCTTCTTTCTTCTTATGAGATTGAGTAGCCTTATCCACACAAGCTTGTTGAACAGTCTCCAATTGAGATTGAAAAGCCTGCCATCGCTTCGGAGAAATGTGTGTGCGGAAATCACTGCTCCAGAGATAACACAACTCTCGCCAGGCTTGTGGTGTGACAGAATCTTTTCCTTGAAGCCATTCATAGATTTGCCAACACCTTGCATTAATTTGAGAATCATCCCGCCCCGTCACCGCCCAGCGAAGCAGGTTATACTTGGCTTGTTTTTTTACAGGGACAGGACTCGAAACAGATTCCAAGGTCAAATAATGACCAGCCCCTGGAAGAGATTCCAGGTTAAGAACTTGGCTAGGTGTCACAAATTCAAATCGTGGGTCCGCATGAATAGTACGAAAGGCCTCCTGAATTCGTGTCCATTCTCCTTCCGGATGAAGAGGCGCTTCTGTTTCATATCGCCCAGGGCGAAAACCGAAAACTTCCGCATCATTCCCATACACGGAAAACGCTCTTACACTGTCCGAACGATGTTGGGCCACATATTCAATGTAGTGGGGTAAATCCATTTCCCCATGTACATAACGCTGGAACTTTTGAAAGGCGAGGGATGTATTCCAAATTATCGGGATACTCTCGCCATCCAAACCACAGGCTCGTTGCGGAAGATACTGCCACGCTGGATCCCACTCTGGATGATTATGGGCAGGATTCTCCCACTCCATCACAATGGCTTGGTAGCCGGCATTCAGGTAGTGCTGAACGAGGCCTGCGGAATACGCTTGTTCATTGACAAACGCCACCTTCGGGCGCAGACCAAGAAGACGTTCATATACTTCATGACCTAGTTGAAAATTCTTGGCATTGACCTGAGCTGGCACCAAAGGGCCAATCAGCTGCGTGTAACCACTACCAAGCCATTCACAAGACCCCTCAGTCACTAGATGACGCAATGTCTGGACCCAAGCAGGATCCAAAGCCTCAGCAATTTCAAGGGTGAGCCCGGAGGCTTCAATGCCAATTGGAAGGTTAAGGTCTTGGGCCAACCGGAGTAATGGCCAATAGCAACGGCGAAGTACTTCAACGCGTTGTTCTTCTTCAATGGATGAATACAGGAGGTTCAGATGGAAAATTGCATACAGTTGCACTTCATTCTTATCGGTTATTTTCCGTTAAAACATGAGGAATAAATGGCGAAGGATGGGAAAAGAACACGCCTTCTCTCATGCCACGAATTCCAACACATTCTTTAAATGAGTTGACAAATGTATGGACAAAAGAATAGGCTTATGATAACATGAAAATACAGGCTCTAGGATTTGATTGGGATTCTGCCAACAAGCACAAGTGCTGTAAACATGGCCTTCGCCCTAAGGAAATCGAAGAATTTTTCCAGCAGAGTGGCCTGTTTGTCATACCGGATATCCATCACTCCCAATCGGAAGAAAGATATATCGCCTATGGCCCGTCTCCCAAAGGGAGGCCCATGCTTGTAGCTTTTACCTTTCGTATCCAGGATGCTGAAACACTGATCAGGCCCATCAGTGCCAGGCACATGCACAAGAAGGAGGCTAAGGAATATGAAGAAAAAATCGCCGAAATTTAAATCCGATAAAGAAGTAGAACAGTTTCTGGAACAGGATCTGACTGACTATATTGACCCCAGAAAAGCCCAACGGGTGACATTCGAATTTCTTCCGAAAACAGAAAAGGTCAATCTACGCTTTCCCCCTGAACTGCTTTTTGAAGTCCGAAAAAAGGCCAGCGAACAAGGCGTCTCTTACCAGAAATATATTCGAAAGGCGGTTGAGGAATCTCTGACCATAAGGTAAAAACCAGAAACTCATGCCCCGCAGACGGGTATTCTCCTGCCACAACCACCGGCACTCACGGCGGACTTCATCAAGGTGGTCACGGAGACATTCCGAAGAGGTCCTCCTCGAGACCATCAATCTGGAGGAACACCTCTTCTCTCATGCCATAGCTTCCGACACATTCTTTATGGGTATCCACTTACCTCCGCACTCCAGACTCTGCCCAACCGCTTCGGTTACCGCTGTTGAAATCAATGCCTGTTGAAAGGTGGGACGGGATTTTTCCAGTTCCTCAAGAGTGACTGTCTTTTCAAGTAAGCGCCACACATCATCTAAAAAGGTTCGAATACTCTCAATACCATAGCCAAGGTATTCCTTTCGACCCTCTGTCCCATAGGAATACGATTGCGTGAAGTAAGGATTGATGTCCTCTATTCCGTCATCGTCTGTCACGAGTTGTTGGCCACGACATTTTTGATCGCTTTCGTAACGACCTTTGGTTCCAATAACCTTAATCGCCTGATAGGACATGGCGGAGGAAGAATTCGGATCTACCCAGTTCACCAAAAATATGGAAACAAACGGCGTGACCGATCCTGGAATGGCCCACTCTACTATTGCTTGAATGGAATCTTGCGTATGTTTCCCACAACCATTGAGATAGGCTGATTGTCCAACCGCCATGGCACGTTGTGGTATCGCTTTAAAAATATGGGCCAGGAGATCAACATAATGAACCCCAAGATACTGAAACACATTCGTCTGCTCGACCCAACTCCCAAATATTTCTTGTGGAACACGTTTTCGCTGACTGAATTCTACAAGCGCATACAACGGAATACCCAATCGTTTTTGCTCGATCACCTCCTGGAGTTTTCTGTTGGCTAAATCCCATCGCTTATGAAATTCAACGACCCCATAGAGATTTTTAGCCCGTGCCAATTGGCATAACTCCTGCCCTTCTTTGACTGTCGGCGTGAAAGGCTTCACGAGCATAACCGGTTGATTCGCCTCCAACATCTCTCGAGCGATGGGACCATGCAGATGGTCAGGCACCGCGACGATCACACAGCTTCGTGGCCCAAGTTGAGTAAGGGCCTTTCGATACGCCTCGGGATCATTTCCCGATTTCGGATACCCCTCAACCTCTACATCAATCCCTAATTGCTGGCGTAATGCCTCGACTTGATTATTGAGAAACTTGATGGAGGACTCTCGGGTGCCAGCGACCACTATTCGGCTGACCAATCCATCACGATACGCTTGCATCACACTGGGTAAGATGGTCCCATACCCGTCAGTGCCACGACCGCAGACATACATCCCCGTCCCGATAATCAGCACCTCAACAGGCTGCCCCATCATGCCTCGACCCCGGCTAAAGACCTCGTCTCAATTCGAATCGTGTGGATGGCATGTTCGGCATTCCGCACAGCTTCTTCTCTTGTGTCTCCAGAAGCAATCACATGGCCAATTCGGTCACTATGATTCGTCACAGGAGAAACCATTCTTCCCATGGTCATATCATTTCGCAACATGACGTCGTACATTCCGGGAAGACCGCGAGCGGTTTCAACCCCATGTATGCCGACTATTTCACCAGGGTCTGGAAATATAAATCGCTGAGCGGCACCTCGCCGAAATTTTGGACTGAGTTCTCCCTCAGAAACCTCAACACCAACAGCCATCGAAATAAGAGAGGGCAAAATGTTTATGCCTGTGGCCAACGGCACCATGTCAGCACAAAATCGTCCCCCACTTGTCCGAGGCGCCATTTCAAAAATGACAGGGCCGGAATCCCCAAGAATCACATCGCCCTTTGCCACGCCCCAGTGAATATCAAGAGATCGAATGGCTTGTTCAACGACCTTCACCACTCGGGCTTGTTGGTCATGAGGCAAAACCGATGGAATCGTATGCCCATCCTCAATGAAATACGGAGCAAATCGTTCCTTTGAGATATAATTCCGGTCGGCAAAACCCGTGGTCACAATACAGCCATCGACGATGACGGATTCTGTGCTGATCTCCCACCCCTGGAGAAACTCCTCAACAAGCACAGAGGGTTCAGAAGAAAATTCCAATGCGCACCGGAATGCCGTATCAAGCTCACCAACAGTATTGACCTTACGCACGCCACGTGCACCCGCACTTTCCAAGGGCTTGAGCACCACAGGATAGCCAAACTCCGCCGCCACGCCCTGTGCCTCCTCGATTGAATGCACCAGGGCAAACTTGGGACACGGGACTCCATGCGACTCCAAACATTGATAGCGACGCCACTTATTCGTGGCCCGAACGGCCACGTCAGGGGCAAGTCCAGGAAGGCCTAATTGTTGAGCGACCGATGCGACGACATGTGGCAAATCTACGGCATGACTAAATATCCCATGGACGTGTTCATGTTTCCCAAGCTGGGTTAGATATTCGACATTTCGAATATCTTCGCAGATGCCTTGATGGGCAAGTTGCAACCCCGGAGCCCGCGGATTGCCATCGACCGCAATAACAAACAGATCCATTTCATAAGCGGCCTTGATAGCGGCAATTTGTTCTTGTCCTGCCCCGACCAAGAGCAATCGCTTTTTGTGAGAACTACTCATCTCGTAATGATGACACTCCTGGTAACGGTCACATGATAGATCTGATTTCGCCACATCCCTGAATCACGAAGGGAGAGAGGCTCATCAAGCAGAACGAGAATCGACTGGGACAGATGACCAACAGCCCGTTTATTGAAAGTCGGCACTCACGACCAGGGCATCTTTCAAAACTAACCGTGTGGGCATCTGAAGAACCGCTAAGAGCATGTCAGAGACTTCTTCCAACGTCAGGGCTTTTTCCGGAGCCGGCATAATGGTTTTCAATAACGCCGGATCCGCGGATTGGCACACCTTCCCCCAAAACTCTGAGTCCACAGCGCCAAGATTAATCAACGATAACCGTATGCCATCTCCTCGAACACTTTGCCCACGCAATTCCAAATACTTCGCAAACCCGGCCTTCATCGCTGCATAATCGGCGGCGCCGAGATTTCCGTATCGCGACGCGTTGGATCCCACATGCAAAATGATTCCAGGTTTCTTGGCAATCCGCATGGCTTGGATATGCCGTTCCGTAAACATTCGGGGGAAGAAATAGTTCGCATCATACAATTGATTGACTTCATCCTCCGCCAACGTTCCCGGATCCCGCACAAACATTTTCCCTGCCGTGCAAATAGCAAAATCAACCGCCTCAGGAGATTCACCATCATCCAGGATTGTGACTCCGGACTTCATCAAAGACTCGCGGAGAATAGACCCAATGCCTCCTCGACCATTTCGAGAAAGACAAGCCGTTTTTCCTTCTAACCCAACCATGGATCACGCTCCCGACAATCTCGGCAAGGCATTCGGAAATGGCCCTCGCAATGTTCACCTCTCAGATCCGTCATAAACGCACCATTCCACCAATCGGCAAATGACATATTGTGAATGTTGGCATTTCCCGTCCGACCATCCGGCAAGGTCACGGTTTGAACAAGCTGATTTTGCGCATCATGACAGCATCCATTTAAATCACCATTCACCACCATCGACCCAATGGCAAACAAGTGCTGACAAGGCATGAGTGCCACTCGATCGGCTTTCAGACGATCTTCCTCATCATTAACCACAGTACTCCCCAACCAACTTCGCATCGAATCCAAATCTTTGACAAACACATCATCGACTCCAGGCACGTCGATCCAATGCCGAATGAAGTCCACGATTTGATCAGCCGTATTATCTTTATTGATAATTTGCATTCGGACAAAGGGTTTGGAGAGCCCCCTCTGTTGTTTGGCCTCCAAAAATTCACGCACTCGATCAATGGTTCGTTCAAAGGTTTCCAATCCGGAAGCTCCAGGCCGGTTTTCCTCATACACACTTTTCGTCATTCCATCGATTGAGATAATTAAATCATCCAATTCAGAATCGAAGATACACGCCAAGTTTGGCACATCACCATTTGTTGAGAGATTCACGGCACGAAAACCCCCAACCCGTTTTGCGGCATTGACCATATCCGAGATGTTGAGTGTTCGACCTGACTCATCTTTTCCATGCCATAGGAACGACTCGCCAAGTTGATACAAACTGATCCCATACACCGGATAGTGCCGGGTTTCCTCCATCAACCTCATGAAGGTTCCCCAGGGCATAAATCCCTTGACCACTTTTCCATCCGCATCTCTTCGGTCCATGACATTAATGGTACAAAAGGGACAGACCTTATTGCACACATTGGTCGGCTCGATAATAAAATAGCGCGGAAAAGTTGGCACCTGCCGTTGAGCATATTCTTGTCGAGCTTGAAGCAACGTGGGCTTGGACAGGGGACGAAGCTGCTGCCGATGGAGACTCCCTACTTCATCAGGGTCACAGGCAGCAGATTCTTTTCCTGCCAGGTATCCAATCCGAGTAAACGAATGGCCTTGTTTTTCACGGATCCCTTTCATCGGGACCCCATGAATATCTAAAGGCCCTGTCCATTGAAACGCGGTTTGAGGATTCACCAGTAGCATAGATAGGAGATTCCTTGATTGCCTACATTACCTCGCATGTGCCATCGCACCACTCCCAGGCACGAGAATGCCCTCTAATAATTCCATATTTTTCACGCCATCGTCTAAGGTCGCCAAAACCGTTGGGTTGCCCTGAAAAAACGCTTCAAGCTCTCGCAGGTGCATCGGTTCAAAACGATCAGGTTGACAGCTCACACTCTCAATCTCTCCTTGAATGTTAATCGTATAGTCATAGGACCCGGAATGAATAAAATTGACATGGACCGATACATGAGCGCCACACTCACTTTCCAATAAAAAGGACCCAGCCTCATCGGCATCCCCCAACATTCCATGATGACTCACATGTGCTCCGACCACCCTCATGTTCCCAAGCAAGTACTGTGCGGTATCCAAAATATGAGATCCACTTTCCAGGACCACATGTCCATGGTAACGGGGCAACCATTCCCGCGCCCACAACTGCACCACATGAATGGGACCGAGGGCACCACGGACAATTTCTTGTTTGAGATGTTGAACTGCAGAGTTAAACCGCCAATTAAAACCCACAAACACTGATTGGTGTGATGAATGCGACGACAGTGCACGAACTAACGCGAGTTCTTCTGGCAATACCAGCGGTTTTTCCACAAGAATTGCCGGCACCCGATACTCTAATAACTGTCGAAGGGTGGCGTAATGACATTGCACAGGAGAAGCCACAAGGGCATGGGAGAAAAAGTCTTCTCCACAAGAAGCCATGGCCTGTTCAACAGTATGAAAGTCAGCTTCCTGTTTTGGGTCAGGATCAACGGTGACGATCCGTGCGCCTAAAACGTGGGCATTCTGTTCATGCTTCCTACCAATGGACCCTCGTCCAATAAGAAGGAATTTGCAATCTATTTCCTGATTCAAATTATTCATATTTTTTAACACGTCACATATGGAAGCCGTTTATTCGAACGAAGCTAAGCATGCGTACACTACAACCTCTCGGCCAATGCCTTGTTGCGCAAATGCCTGGTATGTACGTTGTTTCCATTCAGCACAACCAATTTTTGTCAGGTTCAATTCCATGTTTTTTCTTTGCCGGTGAACCATGCGCCCCATGGAGGAATCTCCGACATAGTTCATCCCCATCAGCAGAAACAATTCAATCGGAAACGTGGAGCTTCGGGAAAGAATGTCGAACCCCTGGTTTTTCAACAATGTCAGCAACGATTCATGATCAAAATAATTAATATGATGCGGTGGCGCGAGCCACCAGGGCTCAAAGTTCATGGTCGTTCTCAATGCCTTTTGAAGGGGATTATAATCATTGGGAACAATGACACACAGAATGCCTCCAGGTTTGAGTAATTGAGTAACGATCGATAACAAAGAAGCAGGATTCGGGATATGTTCCAATACCTCATGCAAATAGACCACATCGAAAGTACCCAACGATTTCACCAAGGCCTCATCCACAAACCCTTCTCGAACATCTAACCCAAGGTCTCGGCTATGAGCGGCCGCACGCGTTGACGGCTCAACTCCAAGAGTGTTCCACCCACGGGCCTTTCCTCGAAGAAGAAAATAGCCTGGCCCAGAGCCAATATCTAAAAGACTTCTTGATTCCCCTGGAAGTTGAGACTCTAGGTAGTCATAGCGTTCGTCATAGACAAGATTCCACCAATCCAAATCTTCCAGATGTTCATCCAAATACAAGGGTTTTTCATGAGAATAATAATCTTCACGATAGACCTGCTCTAATTCTTCTTGAGTGGGAATCGGCACGACATGTTTGTAACCACAAGACAGGCACTCAATCACATCAAACTCATTGACACGATCAAGCACCAAGCCGCTATGTTGCTGCCACTGCCTGCTGGATTCCATTTCGTTCCTTTATTCCCCGAACGAGTTTTTCCGCAATCCTGGTCACGCCTAAACCATCAATTGAATCTACATTCGTGCCTTGTTGTTCGATGCGAATCTCCAACGAAGAGTTCGAATACTTTTCGATTGCTAGGGCCAACTCCTCATCAGTCACTTCACTACCCAGCCCCAAGGACACACCAAAACCTGCCTGCATATATCGTGATGCGGATTCCACATGGTCAGGTGTTCCACACAGATACATCCCAAATCGTTTCAAGGCCGCAGCCTCATAGGCCGTATTTCCAAAAGCCCCTACGACCAAATCAGACTGATGAATCAGCTCCGGAAGATTTTTGATATTCGAATAAATTTGCATATGATCGTTCAACCCATTCACGAGTTTCTGCAATTCTTGGTGAGCTGAGAACCCTGGGCCAAGAACGACTCTCACTTCAATGTTCTTCCTCACCCTTTGACAAGCCCGGATAGCTTTAAGCGTAAACCCATGCGGATCACTTCCACCCATGGTCACAAGAACTTGCACTCTTTCTTGTTGGGGTTTGGGCAAATTTCGTAATTCCTGAATATCGCGTCTCAATAACACCCAGTCCCAGCCCACAAAACGCTGACCAGGACTTCCTCTCCAATCAATACGGTCGAGTTGCGGCACTGGCGGGAAAAAGCCCAAGTCTGCCGACAAACACCGGGGACTGATATCATCGATCACAGCTACTATCGTTCCGCTTTCTCGCAAGGAGTCCATCGCATGTCGGGGAAAGTCATCACGAATATCAAACACCACCATATCTACTGGGGCACGACGAATCAGACTTAGGGGCCAGGTGATATCTTGTGCCTGTATTTCATGACTAGGCGTGAGCACTGAATACCCGTGAGTTCGCGCCATATCAATTCCTTCAGGACCATATCGCATAAGAAACTTCACCCGACATTCATGAACAGAACACAGTTCATCTGCTAACGCTAGGCAGCGAATCACATGCCCAAAGCCAACATCATAACTTCCATCACATCGAATGAGAATGATTGGTGAAGTGTCCGGGCCCATGTCTTCTGACTCTGCGATAGTTGAGAATGACGGAATGATACATGACCACGGTCTGCATCATCATGTCAGACGATAAAATCCTTTTTGCGCCGGAGGTCCTTTTAAGCATCGTGCCACATCACCCCAGGCCACGGCTTCGGCAATCGTTAAAAACGCATCCGATACCGCTTCCAAATATTCGGCAATATCATCAATCTCATGGGCATAGGACGGTTTGAACTGGTCGCAAGCCAGGAAACCCTTCTCCAACATCAATTGGGAAAACAAGGTCGTCAGGTTATTTTGATCGCTATGGTGAAACCCAAAATGCGCTAAACTCGGCAGGCCATCCAAATTGATTCCAAGCCCGACATGCTCCGCAGCCTTTTGCCATCCCATTTTGACCATATTCCCAATCATGATCAGATGGGAGGCGACGTGTTCACGCCGATGCTTCCGAATAGTGGCCAAAGCAGCCACGGGTCCGATTCGTTCCGTCCAATTCGTACTGCTGATGAAGGTGAGTTGCGCCGACTCCATCACCGTCGACGTGCCAAGAATTGCAGCCATGGGATATCCATTTGCCATGCCTTTGGCGAACACCGCGATATCCGGCGCCACCCCCAACAGGAGATGAATGCCTCCGGTGGTCATCCGAAACCCGGTGGTAATTTCATCAAAGATCAACACCGCGCCGGTTTGTCTGGCCAAATCCCGAACATTTTCCAGAAATCCAGGGTCAGGACTCTGGCCCCGTTGCGGTTCCATCACAATCGCCGCCACATCGTCTCGATGTTCATCCACGATCTTTCGCAATTGATCGATCCGATTATAATGGAACGGCAATGCTGTCCCCCGTAACCCTCTGGGCACCCCTGCTGGTTCCAAGCCAGGTAATAAATGACCATCAAGCGCATCGTCATCGCCAAGATTGGCAGCCAGGTACCAATCTGCCCATCCATGATAGCCACAAAAGGCCACCTTCTCTCGTGCGGTATGCGCCCGTGCGATACGCACCGCGATGGCCATGGCTTCCCCACCGGTCTTGGCATAGCGTACCATCTGAGCCCAGGGATGCAGTTCACACAATAATTCGGCTAATTCCACTTCTTCCGGTGCATTGAGCGTACACATCACGCCATGGTCCACCGCCGCTTTGACCGCCCCATCGACTTCAGGGTCGGCATAGCCCAGCACGCATGCCCCAACTCCCATGAGGCTCATATCTTTATACACGTTGCCGTCGAGATCGATGACGTCAATGCCCTTCGCCTGGGCATAATACACAGGCCACTGCTCGGGCAAAAATAATTCCGGCCGCTTGGACAACAATTGCGTGCCCCCGGGAATCAGCCGTTTGGCCTTGTCATACAATCGTTGCCCGGAAGATTTTCGTTCAGGAGAAACCGTCAGAGGAGATGAATGAGTAAGGGCAACCATATTAACCCCTTAGGACCTGAGAGAAAATATCTTGGACAATCTCGCGCCAAGATTTGGGTCGGATTTGGACGGAACGATTGAGAAACACCCGAGGCCTAGCACAGCTATGTTGAGGGTGTTTCGATTGAGGCCCGTTCAAAGATGGCCCGAAGATTGGATGCGAGATGTCCAAGTTATTTTCTCTCAGGTCCTT
>SMUY01368277.1_pt1 | contig 25638 bp, 25 predicted proteins | sample 2456441 | NCBI WGS metagenome assembly SMUY01 (sample SAMN11095931, study PRJNA526329) | marine sediment metagenome | biome: Marine sediment; feature: Surficial sediment; material: Deep marine sediment; isolation source: Hadal surficial sediment | place: Pacific Ocean | collected 2014-11 | depth...
AGTTTTAACTATTAAATTAGTTATTAAAAGTGTTGAACAAACTTTTTTATGCTTATATTTAGTTTTAACTATTAAATTAGTTATTAAAAGTGTTGAACAAACTTTTTTATGCTTATATTTAGTTTTTATTAATAAATTAACCGGAAAAGTTATGTGACAAAAAAAATGTCAAACTAGACTAAATTTGAAAAAGTAGTGAATAAACATTTAGATTCCGGTTATAGAGTAATAAATTGCAGTTATGTATCTCACGGCAATTGGGCAGCATTTATGATAAAAGAATAATATTTACATAGATTTTAGTATATAAATTTTGAAAAAGTAGTATATGGGTACGGGAAGTGTCGAAGAAACTTATAAATAAAAATAAAAGATCCAATTTCTTTATTTGTTAGAAGTTTAAATTATTAAAACAATTTCTTTGCTCTATCCAGTTTTTTTAATCGAAGGTCTTTGAAAACATCACCAAAAATTGGTAATAAAAAGGTGTTTTCGTCCGTATCTGCCGTATCAATTTCTTTTTCTATATCCATTAGTTTTTTATCAACTTTTTTTAACGCTGATCGAACTGTATCAGTTAATTTAGTTTCTTTATTAGATACAGCATATAAAATAAAGTCAGTTCCTTTGTCAGTTATTGGTATTACGCATATAACAAAATTCTTAAGACGTAATTCTTCTGTATCATCAGCAAAGGTTTCTTTGGCAAAAAGTTGAAGTGCAGTAAACATCCCCGATCGAAGAGTAGGATCTCCTTTCACTTCTTGATGATAGTCCACTCTAAATACAGGTAATCCATTAAAAATAACGCCAACTTCTAACACAACCATGAACACCGCACCATGTTTTAGGAAATAAAAATAAATTAATTAAATATTGGAATGGCTTAAAAAGGCGTATTTTATTACAACATGGCATTTAATGTATTTTTCATCTCATTTAATAATATGTTTTTCAAGGTAAGTCATTGTGTCGGAAATTTTATTTTTATACCTTAGACTATTATTATTATATACTATAGATTACATGCGTTGAAAAAAGATATCAAAAAGCCAAAAAATGCTGATTTTTTGTTCTAGGCTTAGTTTGGACGTCCCAAATCGACTATGTTTTGTATAAAAAGGTAATAATGAGTAAGATGATGCACTCATTACAGAAAGCCCTGACATTAGCGGCTTTGTTTTTTTTAATCATTGGTCTTGTATCCTTGCAAGGTAGTTCTACAGTACATTCTGCACAAGAATCTTTAGAATCTGTTCCAAATAGTGGATATCCAGAAGGAATACACACCCAAATTATTACTTCAATTCCAGATTTCTATTTAACACTTGGCAATGACAATGCATCCTTTGAACAGCAAATATTACCAGAATTTGCACCTTTTTTGACAATTACAATTGTAGAAGTTGTGATTGAACAAAATTTTTCCAAAATTGTAGGTACAGAATTTGAAGTGACTCTTAATGGGTTCAGCCAAATTGTATCATATAAAGAAGGAAATATGGAAAGAGTCATACAATTACTCTTTGTATTAGATGAAGATTCTCAATTAGGATTTACCTCACCGTTAATCCTTGAGTGGTCAGTAAGTACAGAACTTGATCCAGATCGATTTTGGCCAATTGGCGAAGCATCTTACCATGGGATCCGGGTTCAATATTTGAAAATTATTACCAGTCCTCGACCTGCTGTGCCTGTATCTGAAGAAACACCAACTATTGCATACCTTATTCCTAATGAGCTTTATTCTATTAAAGAAGCTACACCATTTGGTTTTATTCCAACTGAAGTTAAGGCATATGTGGTTCTTCCGGAAAATATTAATGATACTTACGGGTTGAATTTGACTGTTTCAACAAATACTATTGTTGATTATGAGCTTGTTATTAGTAACCATTTCCTTTTACAGGGAGATCCTCCTAAAAATACTAGTACTACAAGTATGAAGCTTAATGTAAGAAAAAATGCCCCTGAAAACCAAATACTTAGCCTTATAACAATTCGGTATGCTGCCTATAGTTTGCCTCCTGAAGGATTGATTTTAACTCTTGAGGGTAATTGGGGATTTAGTACAGGCCCATCTTCATTAATCCCAACTAGCTTATACGATTTTCCATTGTTCATTCTGGCAACTCTAATTCCGATAGGACTTGTTAGTCGGCTGTATAAAAAGGGGAAAGTCCAGCAATAATGAAAAATTTATGTATTTTTCCATTTTTCTATTATAAAAAGACTATTACTGGCAAGAAAATCCAACGGTCTTCCTATTTAAGACAACTAAACAATACTCTTGAAGTCTCATTGATAGCAGGTAGTGATGAATTCTGATCAAATTTAACCAACTGGTTTCTCTACTCTTAACTATATCTTTTTTTGTTGTAGCAATCACCAGTTTACATACTTTTCCAGTTAATGCTTCCCATCCTGAAAGTGGTTCTGATATTTTAGTAATTTATGTTACAGAACCAGTTATTGCTCCTGGTCAAACCATTGATATAGTGGTGGGATTAATTGATACTGGTGGAAACTTTTTAACAAATCATATTATATCTGTTGAGCATGTTGAAAGCTCAAATTCGTCTCAAATAACATCTAGTTCTGAATTACAAACGATTTCGCTAACTATCCCTGGCTCAACTTCCATCGGGATCCAAGAACTCTTAGTTCAATCTGGAAACCTTAGTTCAACTATTAATTTTTGGACTAGTAACGGATTAGCAGAAGGTTCTACTGGCGTTTCATTCAGTATAACCGACTTTCCTGAAACCAATGCTGGAGAGTTGTTCAATGGCTCAGTATATTATCAATCTCTTGGTGGTCCATTTACTACAATAAACGGTAATGAGTTATTAATAACTTCTATACCTTGGAATAACACCAATTTAGTTCTTAATGTTCAACAACTAAGTTCTGGTTTATATTCTCCAGGAGTTACACTAGATTTCCAGGCATTTATTCCATTCTGGGTTCAATCAACTGGAAATTATACTATGGACATCACCATCCGTAATAGCTCTTTATATCAAGATGCATCTGTACAACAATTTTTTTCTGTAACAGAGCCTGTATGGAACTATGATTTAATCTTTACGGGAAATGACACAGGAACTAATCGTTTAGGATTTGGAGAACAAAGTACTGATACAGTAGAATTGTCTTTACAAGGTGTTTCTTTAGTAAATCTTGAAATGGAAGTTATTCTTATTGCATCAGATGGTCAGCAACAAATCTTAGTGTCACAATCTTCTGTCACACAAACTACATTCCAAATACCATTTTCAGCTACATTTGGAACAGCTTTAGGAAATGCTACCCTTGAGCTTACCTTTTATAGACAAAGTCAAATTGTACAGGTCATTCAATCCCCAGTTTTCATTTATGATCTAATTAGTGTTCAAATTACTCTTGACCCTCCCGTTCTGGAAGCTGGTGAAAACGTTGATATCGAGGTATTTACCTTTGAAGAGGATACCTTATTGCCATTGCCAGCTGATGTTACGATCACAGATTCTCTTACAAGTATAACAATCTTTTCAGAAAATACACCAGTGACAGGACAGATTATTCGAACTATACAAATACCTGATAATATAACTACCGGCGCGCGCTACTGGTACGTAGAAATTAATCCACTAACTACTTCACAAGTATATCGCGGGCAAACAATTTCGTTAAATCAAAGTATTTTTGGTAACACAGAAATTCAGCTTGTTGATCCACCTCTTCAGGTTGTTCGAGGTGATAATATAGTATTAAAGGCTAATATTATGTCTGATGGACTGCCTGTATCTGAAGGCACACTTTATTTGAAAGATACAGATAATAGTACCTTAGGTACATTTACGGTTAATGGAACTGCAGAATACTTCATGCTGGTAAGTGATTCTTTACCTACTGGCCAGAATTCTTTTGTGTGGGAATATTCAGGCTCAGCAAATTTTCAAGCTGCCAGCACTACGCAATCAATTATCGTTTTGAGCCGTCCGCATTTTGATTCTGTTCAAATAAATACAACTCAAATTGCTCCAGATGATTGGGTTGAAATTAGTGGAAGCTTACTTGAGGAAAATAATAGTCCTGTATCTCTAGTTACAGTTGAATTTTGGAAAATTACAAGTACAGCTGAAACCTATTTGCAAGACTTAACTGTTGATGTAGATGGGAATTTTACTCATCAATTCCAGATGACAGCCAATGATGCAATTGGAATTCATGCTTTTGAATTACGGTTCATGGGTGATTCTGGACGTTATTATCTTCCATCTGCGGAAACTCCTCGACTTGAGGTAAGCCGTAACCAAGTCTTAAATTTAATATTTGATACAGATGAATCCGGTAACTTATACCATAATCAATTGACTACAGTTCATGTAGAAGGTCGCATTTTTGGACATTATATCATTGAATATAATACCAGTGATTCAGGAGATTGGATCAGTTTAACAGAATTAATATTAAATGAAACCGGTCTAGGATCAACAGATGTATTTCTTCCAGATTATTATGGACTTATATCTTTCCGTGTTACTGATACATTAACTGGTGATAATATAACAATTGACACAACCTTGTATATTATACCACAGTATTCAATTGAACTATTGGAACCTTCTACTACCGCTACAGAGTCAATGATTAGAGTTTCTTCATCTGTTGAATATCGAGTGTATATTGACGGTTTTGCAATTAGTCCCCCTGGACTGATACTTATAGATGAAACGGTCTGGAATCACACCTTTATTGCACCTGGAACTCACCAAATACGTTTAGTATTTGAAAATGATTTTGTAGCAGAACCTTTTGTTGAAAAAGAGGTTTTTATTGCACAAGGAATTTCATTAGAAATCTTTGCTCCTGAAAGTATTACCGAAGGTACTCAAGCTACAATTGGTTTTAGATTAACTACAGACAAAAATTTACCACTTGAGAATATGGAAATCTCAATTGAACGTCGGTTATTTCAATATATTATTAATGATAATGAAACAATCACTTCTGAATTATTAGCATTAGGAATAACCGAATTAGATGGTTCTGTAACATTATATCCCCAAATTATAGGAAGTACTTCTTCTCTCTATATTAAAGTTAAAGCAAACTCTGGTTTGTACATTATTGATACAGTATTTGAATTTCCAGCTCAAATTCTTCGTCAATTAGAAATTGATCTGACTACAAATGAAATTATAGGCTTAGAAAATATACCAACCAATTTACGATTCAGCTTTTCGTATAAATATGTACCAGAAGAAGTTGCTAGCTTGATTCCTGTAACTATTCAGGTCAATAAAGGCGGGACCGTAATTGCCGAATATACACTGGCATCCAATAACCAAGGAGAAGTTAATATTCAGTTGCCTGCTGAATTTGAGGTTGGTACTTACACTCTGACGATTGTGATTACAGATTCAGCCTTTATTCCTATGACAGAAACTCGAACGTTGATTATAAAACAAGGTGAATCCTTGCAGACAAATCAAGATACGAGTATCCTGGCAACCTTTGTTACAACAATAGGTTTTCTTGGTGTCCTAGCTGTTTCATTCAAACGTTACACAAAATCTTAATTTTTACTTATTTTTTTCAGATATTTTAAGTTCTTTGAAGATTGATTTGTCTCCAAAGTAGATTTGGTGTAATTTTTTCCATCCATCCATGAATTTAGCGTTATTTAGATTCAATTTAATTGAAGCAATATAATCATCAGGATCAATTTTCACCATGATAAGCCATTATATTATAGAATTTTTCTTTTATAAAGACCTAAGTAAGAAAAAAGGCATTCTATGACGCTAAATTCCTATTTTTCTTCTTTTTAATAGGTTAAAATTAATTTAGGTCTTTAAAAGTAAAATTATCAACTAATTACTGAAGATAGATCTTATGTTTCTACAGGTAATATCACCCTTTTACAATTTGATGAAATTAGCATACAGAATATTATTGTAGAAGAATTTTTTCACTGGGATTTAACATGAAAGCATTGGTAACAGGTGGAACAGGATTTCTAGGTCCTTATATTCTTTATCATTTAGTTGATTTCTATGACGAGATCATTTTAGTAGATCCCTTCAGGGATTCTATTGAATTTAATGAAAAATACTTTAAATTTATAGATTTTTCGAATTATGAACTAAATGATATGGAAAAACAAAGCAAAAAGCAAAATTTTCGTAATAAAATTAAAGTAGTCAAAGCTGATATTACTAATCCAGCTACCTTAACACCACATATGACAGGAGTTGATCATGTCTTCCACGCAGCTGCAGTGGTTACATCAGCTCCAAAAGATGAAAAAAGAATACATTATCCAACTAATGTTGAAGGAACTAAGAATATTCTTAATCTCTGTGCAGAACACAATATCAAGCGACTCATTTATACGAGCAGTTTTGTTGCGCTAGGACCACTTACGAAAGAGCAAGCAAAGATTGGTACTCTAGCAAACGAATCTCAGAATGTCAAAATTCCAATCAGACATCCATATGTTAACACAAAATATGAAGCAGGTCAGGTAGTAGATAATTTTATTAAAAATGCAACTTATGACATTATAACAGTTTGTCCAACAACTATTATAGGTTATGGGATGGATAATATGGTGACAACAGCATTTCTTGATTATATTCATCAGAGGTTACCTGGACTTCCGAATGGCGGAAGAACTAGAATCAATCAAGTGTTAGCTGAGGATGTAGGAGCAGGGCAATTGCTAGCGGCTCTGAAGGGAAAACATGGTGAAAAATATATATTAGGTGGTGAAAACCTCCAATTTAGAGATTTTTTTCAAATGTTTGGGAAGGTTCTTGGATATGATATGCCTAGGAGTGTACCGGGCTGGTTAGTAGGTATATTATTAAGTGTTCAAGGAAAAATAATCAAAAATCCACGAATGACGGCTGCAGACTTCAAATTATCAGGGTTTGAATGGGCATATTCTATTGAAAAAGCTAATAAAGAACTGGGCTATTATCCCCTTCCAATTAACGAAGAAACATTTGTAAAACCCTTTATTAAATATCTTCTACAGGAAAACCGAATCCAAATAAAATATGCTTCAAAATTGAAAGATTTTCTAAAGGTTGAAAGAGCTCCTGTTATTAATTAATACTCATATTTACAGAAATTATATGAGTTTTTAATAATTTATATGTTAAATAGCTTAAATTTAATTAAAAAGAGTAGAGTCTTAACTACTTAATTGATTTTAGTATAAAAATTAATATTGATCCAAAAAAAAAGAAATTTAAGTCAAAGAAAGTTAATAAATTTCCTATGACTTATCTATCTGCTGCCAGCCGTATATCGTTTTCTTTAACAGTTTTTCGACCTGTATTTCGAGCAATCTCAACTGCAAATTTGGCAATGACTGTTGCCTTATCAGTCAAAATCTGATTGAATCGATAAACTGCGTCTGCAGAAACCCGGTGAGCGCCAACATTTCTTAAAAGTTGTTCTACACGAGCATTGGCAAATCCACTTTTCCGTCTTTTAACCATTTTATTTTTCTCCTTTTATCATCGAAAGTTGTTCGATAAATCGTTCGCACTCGAATTTTTTTCAAGTGCTGATTTACATTAAAAAGCCTAACCCTTTAAAAACTCTGTCTTTTTATTATAGTAGTTTTTCAACCTTGAGACTATTAGACATAAGTTTTGTCAATTTTTAATGTGAAATAATAAAATTTAATTGAAATTCAGCACTAGATCTAATAATTTAAAGCGAAATTAACTTAAATAAAATAAAAATAAACAATTTTGATTCGTTACTATCAAAAAACTCAGAAGAGATCATTTTATTTTTTTTCTTTTATAAGGAAACATCGAATTTTGTAGAAAAATTGTGATTCCATATTTAGCGCTCTTTACCTAATCCTGATGGTATTGTCCGTTTACCTATGAATAAGCAGATGTCGGAACTTTTCAAAGATGTCTTAGAGGAGTCCGAGGAGTCCAATAAAAATTCAAATTTCAATCAAAATGATTTTATATTTACCTCAGATTTTTTGCCAGAGAAATTTCCTAACAGAACTAAACAACTAAAAGAACTTATTAAATACTTTCATAGGTTTTTCAACTTACTAGAAATTTATAAAACCCCCCAATTTCGGCAAACTGTTTTAGTTCTTGGTGACGTTGGCTCAGGAAAAACATCCGTAGTTAAGCGATTTGGCATTGAATTTGAAAATTTTGCCAAGGAAAATTACCCTGTTTTAGAAGTTAAATACAGACATATTAATTGCCGTCGAAATCGAACTGTATATTCAGTTTTAGTTCATTTATTACAAAGTTTGATACCATATTTTCCAAATCGTGGTTTTTCACCTGCAGATTTATTGCGAATATTAGAATCTCATTTACGGGACACAAATTCCTACTTATTATTGGCGCTTGACGAAATTGATGTCTTAGCCCGTCAGGATCCTGAGTTTTTTTCTTTTATGTATTCTTTGACCAGACTTAATGACGAATTATTAATTCCAGAGGAGGATGTTAATCAACGCATTTCTTTAATACTTATTTCACGAAATGCAAACACTTTTGATTTATTTGATAGTGCCACCCGTTCCAGTCTTCCGAAAAATATTATTTATTTCCCAAAATATACCACTGAGCAGTTGATAGAGATCTTACAAGAACGATGCAGTGAATTTAATCCTGATGTGATTAACTCTGAAGCTCTCCGTAAAATTGCTGAAATTAGTTCGGCATCAGGCGATGCTCGGTATGTAATTGAACTCCTGGGAAAAGCCATTCAACAGGCAGAAATTGAAGGCGCTAGTTGTTTGTTGCCTGATCATGTGGAAATGATCCATTCTAGTGTGTATTCGGTTGCAAGAGAAAGGATTATAGATTTAGAACCATCACACAAAATCTTCTTGTTAACTGTTGCAAAATGGCTTGCAGAAAACCCAACTCAAGAATACATAACCATGAATGAAATTAAAAAGTATTTACCAGTGCATGCCGAACGAATTGGGTTAAAAGTAGGCAAAGGAAACACAAGTTTATGGCTTTATATGAAAACATTATCCTCTTTAGGGCTGATAAAAACTCGTGTTATGAGTTCAGGCCGTTTAGGAAGAACAACAGTTATTAATATAGAATTAGAGCCAAATATTATCGTTAATGAACTAGAAAAATTATTAGAAAATTTTGTAGAGGAACAAGAAAAAAAATGAATAATATCAAACATCCTATATAAATGAGAGATCTACCTTAATTGAAAGTATTGTACAATATAAAACACTACTTATTATTAAAATTAAATATAATTTAGATTTTAAAAGTATTGTACAATATAAAATAACATTTTTTATTAATTTTATTGTATTTAATACCTTTAATTTTGTTTAATAAAACAGAATAACATTTAAAGATTACAATATAGCGTTTAAACTCAATAATCGGGATATCTGAAAATTAATTTTGACTTTTCTGTTGTAAATTGATTTTTTCCTATATAAGGTAGGCCAATATCTTTTTTGATGAGTCTCTCCACCACCAAAAGAAAGTTAGATATAATCATTCAAGAAGAAATCGAAGATTTAGCTGAACGAGTTAATAATGTGGAACTAAGTGTCACTGATGCTAAAGAATTTTCACAATTATCTTCAGAAGCACATGAAACTCTTCAAAAAAAAATTAACGAGCTTAAAGGAGTAATTATAAGTCTAATAGAATTAAAAAAGCCTGTTTCTGGAGATAAACAAGGAATCTATTTCTAAATTGTTTTATCTTTTTTTATTTAAATTCAAATCTCCCACTTTCTGAGTTGGCATTCCACAGCCATTTTCCTATTTAAGAGTAATAAGAAAGACTCTCGAAGGTTTATTCATTTCTAAAATGTGATCAATTTGATTCGTTTTAACCAGCTAGTCACCGCAATCCTTGTGTTGTCATTTTTTACCGTAGCAGTGACCAGTTTAAACATTTCACCAGCTAAAACCTCTTCTCATGGTTCAACAGAGTATTTGGTAGCTTATGCAGAAAAAGTCAATGTAGATACCACAGGAACCTTTGAACTTTATGTTGGGGTTTATTCAGATTCTCAGGGCTTTATTGGAAGTAAATATATTGAGTATTATGATACCGCGGCTCCAAATTTTCGACAAAACGTTACTACTGATGCTGGACAATTAACAGCAGTATCATGGGATTTAACAAATTCCCCAGGATATCATACTATTAACATTACATTTGAAAGCCAAATAGTACCTATTCAAGTAATAGCTGGCGATCCACTAACTACAGGATCCTATATACCATCTTTTACTGCAATCTTTGACAATAGCTTTCCTTCTGTGGGAGCAGATAATAATGCTAATTTAGACTTTACTGTCCCTGATGCTCCTTTTATACATCTTATTGGATCAGAAATATTTTCAACCGAAACTACGATCTTAATCGATGCACAGCCACATAATTTAGTCTTAGGGTTTGCAGAAAGTATTTCAGGATTCTATTTTGAACCGGTTAATGTAATAATTCCATTTACAATTCCCATTTGGGGTCAAGCTGGTACCTCCCTACCAATTGATATCCGATTTTCAGGTAGTTCTCTTTATGATTCTTTAGTCAATTCGTATTCTCTTCCTCTCCGAGTTCCTGGACAGGATTTAAGTATTTCTTTGCCACAAGGTGTAGCCGGTGGAGATCGTTCTAGTTTTGGTGTGACTACAAATACCATTGATTTAAATGTCGAAGTATCTGGTGATAATCCCGATAATACTTCACTAACAATCAAATTTCAATTGCCAGGATATCCTGATGCATTTTTCCTTTCTGATTATGAAATAATTGATTTCATCTCTACTGTTCCATTTTCTATTCCACATGATCAACCATTAGGAAATGGATTATTAATTGCAGAACTTTCAAAAGATAGTGTAATACAAGATGTAAAACAACTCAATTTTACTGTTTTTGATGAATTAGCAGTAAGTCTTAGTTTTTCATCCGAAATCCTTGTCCCAAATCAGTCAGTTGATATCCTGGTTTATACCTATCAAGAGGATAGTTATTTACCTGAATCTGCATCTGTGGATATTTATGACGATTCTGCACTAATAACACCAATTATTAGTTTAGTTACAAATTCTAATGGGCAAAACACTGTTAATTATGTCATTCCAGAAGTATCTAGTGGTGTTCAAAACTGGTGGGTCCTGGTTCAGCCTTCAGTCAATTCTAGTTATCAAGGCCAAACCATTATTTGGCCCGTTAATATCTTCTCTGATACGCAAATAGATGTAAACTCTGATTTACATATTCTAAATCGTGGTGAAGATGCTACTCTTACTGCTCAAGTTTCCACTGGTGCCAGTCTAGTCAATGATGGAATGCTAGATTTAATCTATCATGATACTAATGAATTAATTACTGAATTTGATCTAGCAACAATGACAGAAGCTAATATTCTCTTTCAAATTGACCAAGACTTTCCAAAAGGTATTACCTACTTACGCTGGGATTATCATGGAACTGATGTTTTTTCACCAGCACAATATATTATTGGATTACATGTGTATAGCCAACCAATTTTCAAATATATAACTATGAATCAGAGTTATCTTTTGCCTGGAGATCCAGTATCAATTCATGGATATCTACTTCAGGAAGATTCTCAAAATAGTTTGCTAGATGGTATCACAACAATTGAATTATGGGAAATAAATAGTTCTGGCGCATTTTTAATTGATACTTTCGCTACAACTGAGACTGGAGAATTTACCTATGATTATATAGTTCCTTCTGATACAACTATTGGTATCCATAGCTATCAATTACGTTTTCCAGGCGATGATTCCTTATTTCTCCGTTCTAGTCAAAATCAGCCATTATTAGATTTACAAGTCCGTGCTGAAATGGCGATCATCTGGGATATACCTAGCGAATCTGGATATATATTAGGAGGTCAAACTCTAGAAACTACAGTGTTTGGACGCCCCGGTCTGATATATGAAATAGCTTATAGTACAGATGAGTTATTAGACAATGAAGGTTGGCAAACATTAGACCAAATCCAGTTTACAATTGCAGATCAACAAAATTTAGTGTTAAATCTACCTGATATCAAAGGACCAATCACACTTCGATTATTAGAGACACAATCAGGAGTTTTTGATTATTATCCTCTAACATTATATCTCCAACCTGAAGTATCTTTAGATCTACCTGGATCAGTAATAGGAACATATGGATCTACAGAAATTACTATCAGCTCTTCAGAGTCATTCAAGTTTCGTTTGGATGGTTTCTACATTTATCCCCCTGAACAAACATTCAATGGAGAATTTTTGTGGGAATATAACTTTACCGAAGCAGGTGAACATCTAATTCATGTTGAAGCTATTGGCTCTTATCTGGCCCAGCATGTCTTTGAGTTTCCTATAACCGTCTATGAATCAGTTAATATCGAATTACTTACTGTAATTGATTCTCCTATATCAGAAGGGTCTTATGAAACTTTGACATTTAGAATTACAAACAATAATGGTATTCCTTTGTCTAATGTCCATATTCAATTGGTTACATGCTTTTCTTGCACAGATGGCTTTACCAATTCAGATCAAGTTTTAGCTGAAGGATTCACCTCTACATCTGGAGAACTTACCATTCAACCACAAATCATTGGAAATTCTTTTGCTATTTCTTTACCCGGAGATGAGAATAGGTATATTCTCCCTCTAGTTCAAGAAATAATGATCTCTACAGAACAAATTTTAGAATTAGATGTAGATCTTAATGCTTTCCAAATAACAGAAGGCACTTCTAAGGATCTTAATTTAAAACTAGGTTTCCAGTATAATAACCAGTTGGCTGATTCTGTTCTTTTACGAATATTAGTCATTGATAGTGCAAACTCCGGCGAAGTTCTTCTAAATTTTACTATAATGACCGGTAAAAATGGAGATATTACTATCAATTTAGGAAAAGGATTGAAAATTGGAGATTATGAAATCAAAATCATAAGTGAAGATTCTCGATACCAGCCATTCACTTTCACAGAAACATTACATATCGTGCCTGCACCAACTATTGTAGACCAAGTTGTTCAAGGGTTATGGCTTTTACCTGTAACTGGCATAGCTATGATTGGATTTGGTACAGCCGGAACTAAATTACGGAACATAGTGATAAAGAGGACTTAAAAATGCAAGATTTTATTACAGATTGGATTAATGACTTAGGAACAATTTATTCAGGATTTCTTGGCGGTTTTGTTACAAATATATTTACAACAATCTTTCTGATTGTCCTAATTCGTATTGTCTATGAATTTGCCGGTATGATTTTCCCTGGAATCAAAAGTCTTGTGTATACCGTATTCAAGCCTTTTCGATTACTGCACATTTGGTTTCATATTCAAGCTGCAAAGAATCTTAATACTAAATATGGCAAAAAAACCCATTTTTCCGTGTTATTTAGCACTGGAATGGGCGCAGGATCCGAACGATCACTGATTTCTATAGTCTCTACTGATCGATTTACTACTAAAGATGCCATATCTATTGCTAGAGCACCTTTATATCCAAGTTTGATAATGCTTTTGGCTTTAATAATAATTGGGCCATTAATGCAACAAGGAATCTTTGTATTTATCCACTTGTACTTCCTAGCAGGAATCACATTGGTGATGCTTCCCAGTGGACATGATAATTTGTTTATTTTTAATACAATTTTAACCAGAACTACTATCTCCGCCTGGTATATGGTCCTTCCTATTGTTAGTTTTGCATTAACTGCAACAATTTATACCTTTAAATATCAATTACTTGATGTATACCCTCCTTTCTGGTGGGTTGAACCATTTATAATGGGGCTTTATTCTACATGGATATATTTAATTGCACTAGCTTTTGTGGTTTGGAAAACCAGTGATGATGGCATTGAAGAACAACAAAATGAATCAAAAAATTCAGAAGATTTAGAATTAGAGAAAGAAGACCTTGATTATATTCAACAAATACATAGCCAAAACCAATTCCAAAATCTTATTGACCAAACCTAAGTAAAATTCAATTTATATTTCTAAAAGTGAATTATATCAACATCGTATATAAACCTAGTAAAGTAAATAACAGGTGACAAATATAATGGTTTCTACTATCCAACCTCCCATCTCAAAAGCAAGAGAAATCAATTCTTTGGAAAAATCTTTCCGATACCTAGATAAGGAATCTGTAAAGTTATTAGCCAAAAAGTTGGGAAGTTATTATTATACAATGAATCATAAATGATTTTTTTATTGCTGTTCAGTATTTTCTCTTTGAACGATTTTGTTCCATTGCACGGACTCACGTTTTTTCATCAATTGTTCAAACGAAGGTGGAAGAGCTCCAATTCTTTTTTGTAACCAAATTGGAAAGAAAAAACTTAGATAAAACAAAGAAAATGTAATCGTCAAAGTAATGAAACGTTGAATTGGCTGAATGAAGTAAAGCCAGAGCACGAATAATTGGGGATCACCAGCTCTTGTTGTAAAAGTAATTAAAATTGAACCAAGATCAATGATGAAGAAAATGATTCCAATCACCAGAACTTGTAGACGAATTCTGTTCATTTTACTAAAACTATTACGTGATTCACGGATTAATAAAATTGTGGTTATTGTTAATAAGGCTGACATTATTGCACCTATTACTACTATAATAATAGCAGCATCGATGCGAAATGGAAGAATATTGAGAATTGATAAAAGACTGAGTAAATAACCAATTGAAGCGCCACCCGTAGCAGTCCATAGCAAAATTTTTGCGGTCTTTTTTACCGAATCAGATAGATGTATAATGATTAAACTAACATATGGAAATAACGTCTGGAATAAAAGAAAACCAAATCCAGCTACCATCCCTTTTTCATTAAACATAAGAAGCTCAGTCCCATTAGATAAATACAACCAGGAATGAGTAATAACAAAATTTAAAATCAGAATAGAAAGCCCAACAATACTTCCAAAAAATCCTTTACCTAAGTATCCTTGATCCCACTGTCCTGCGTTAATAAAACCTTTTCTTATCTTATAAGCAAAGAATATTGAGACTAAAAAGAGGGCTAAATATATTGTGGTTGCAAATAGATGATTAGGACCAGCAATTATTTGTTCAGGGTCTATTTGATCAATTAAGGGATCTAATATTGTTTCCAAAATAATCAACATGAATTATAAAATAAAATTATTAAAAAATTGTTTTTAAACGTTTTTTATCTAATAATTTATACACCTTGTTTGTTATATAAGAACCCAGATTTTTTTCTGATATCGTTTTTCGATAATCTCGAAGCGCTTACATACTATATAAAGCTGGTAATCTTGAATATAGGAATACTAAATGACATTATCAACTCTAAATAAACTAACTAAATCGCCTAATCTTCTAATAGATTTTAATAGTGTCAAAAAAAGACTAGAATCTACTTTACAAACGTTATTTCAACGATTAAATAATCAAACTTGGTCTGGAACACAATATTCAACAGCTTATGACACCGCTTGGGGTGCCAGTTTTCAAAAACACCATAAAAAACCTTACTTTCCTCAAGCAATACAATGGCTATTGAACAACCAACATTATGATGGGAGCTGGGGAAGTGATGTTAGAGAGACAATTGCTGAAAGAATGTTATCTACAGCAACAGTTCTTGGAACGTTATTACAATATGATTTCTCTAACGATATTATAGACAAAGGATTTGATTGGCTGCATAATAATTTTAAAAATATAAATAGTCTTGGTACAAAATTTACTAGAACTGCAGGTTTTGAATTATTATTTCCAAGTATGCTTAAACGTTTATCACAAAAAGATTTAGAAAATAGATTAAATATTAATTTTGAACCTATATTACGGCTTCAAGAAGAAAAATTATCACGCTTACCGTTACAACAAATACTACTAAGTAAAACACCAGTGGTTCATTCTTTAGAATTTTTAGAAGGAATAGATCGGCAGATACCATCATTAGATATTCATATTGGCAGGAATAATTCTCTTGGTTGTGCTCCATCAACTACCGCTTGGTATGCTAATCAGAACCCTAGAACAAAACCTGGCTTAATTCATTACCTAAAGCGAACTCAACACTTTGATGGAGGTTGGCCTGCTTTTACAGATTATGAATTAATGAATATTCCATTTGTTATATATCCTTTAAGTCAAGCACTTGGTTATATTCCTGAACAATTTACACCTATTTTACAACGTCTTTATAATAAATGGACACCACTTGGAATAGGTTTTAGTGAATATTTTGAAGTTTCAGATGCAGATAACACAGCTTTAGGACTTTTATGTTTATATAAACAGCATTTAATTCATTCTGATAAACGATTCTGGCAAAGTATTGAATTATATGAAAATAATGAATATTTTAATACATATCCGTTTGAAATTGAGCCCTCATTAATGGTAAACTTACATGTGCTTGATCTCTTCCAGAATGTAACAAATCATCCACGGAGTCAAACAATAATTGATAAATTATATGCCTATTTTGATTCTAAAATGAAAAATGGAACTCTACCAGGAGATAAATATCACTTTTCGCCCTCATTTCAAAATTGCCATGGCATTCTTACATTTGCTAATCGGGCACATGACCTTGCAGAAAAGTGTTTTCAATATTTTGAGAGAACTCAGAATAGTAATGGATTATGGGGTATTGAAAATACTCAAGTCGAAGAGACTAGTTTTGCAGTGCTTGCTTTAAGTAATTATCACAAATTAATAGAACCCATTGATTTAAATAATTTATTATTAGCCGTCGAATACCTAATAATGAATTGGAATTCACGTTATGCTGAACAATGGACATCTAAGATTTTTCATAGTCCAACAGAAATGATTCAAGCCCATATTTTTGCTGCACTTGCTTCTTATGCAAAAGTTCGTGGAATGAATGTTTCTTTCTAAAGAGAGGTGATAATGATAAATTTAACTATATTTTTTGATTTACATGGAGTTTTAGCAAATACTGAACTATTACAAGGACAATACATTAAAATTATAGAAAAAATATACTCTGATCTTGGAAAAAATAAAATAGAAATTAAGAATATTCAAAAACAAATATTACATAAATTATCAATTGAATTAGACAGACTTCATACTAGCACATTAAAAGATGTAGAATTCACTAATGCCATTTTCAGATATAAAAATGAAATGAACAGGTTATATAAAGCATTTCTCTCAAAGAGTCAATTACAACACCGGAAAGCAAAGTTATTAACTTCTACAAACTTTGACTATTTGACTAGTGCATCAATTAACTCGTTTTATCCTGATGCTCAACAAGAATTCAATAATTTTCTAGTTGATCCAGACTTTAAGGTTTACATTGCTTCAAATTCTTCTTCAGATCACATTATGGGAGCTTTGGAAGCTGCAGGCCTCCTCAAAAAATTCAAACGGGACCAAATTTTAGGATGGGAAATAATTCAATGTGCAAAATCTACTCAAGATTATTATACAAGACTAAAAAACTATGCAATTGATAGTTCTCATGCTATTATGGTAGGAAATTCATCTGACGAGGTATTACACGCAAAAAAAGCTGGTTTTCAAACCGTAACAATACAACGACATGAAAGCCTTAATTTTTCATTTGTTGAGGATACCATAAGCACTAAAGCGCAACAAGAAACAAATATTTATTTAAATTCGCTCAATGGCTTGTATTCATTCCTTAAAACTCAATTACCTATGGGAATACAACTCAGTCATTAGATTTTTTCTAGTATAATCTCAAAAAAAATTCTCCTCTGTTGAAAATAGATAAAAACGACAGAATTCTTTGTAGCTGCTAGTTAAAAACTAGAATAATCTTTTAATTTTTGAAGATGTCTGATGACCTATATGAACTAATTTCTGTGTATGTGACAAATTATCATAAGCTCTATTTCCTAGCAGAGTCAAAGATTTTCTATATAAAGCCAACCATAGTATCTGTTGAATGCATATGATAAGCACCAAATCCTTCAAAGGTTCTGATTTTGTTGAACTTACCCTAATTAAGCATGAATTTACATTAGAAGAATATTTAGTAGTTCAAAAGGCTTTGAAAATGTACACGCCAGGAGTTTGGATTCCTATTGGAATTGAAGTCTTCTCCCCCGATATTCAAAATCAGAAACGATCAGATTATGAAGAAATTTGCCAGCTCTTTGAAGATTATTCCTCAGAATGGGCTTTTTCTCCTCAGGAAGTAGATATCATTAAAAAGTCCTTAAATCACTTTATTAGTTTACCACTTCCACTTTATGGTGATAATCAATTCATTTTCTTACGTAAAAAAGAACGTGAAGTAGCCAAACAAATTACATTATTTTTACCATAATAGAACGACAAGATAGATCTTAGTTGCCTGAAAAATAGGTGAAAATTTGACTTTGAACTCATTAACTAAACCAGAACAAATTAAAAAAATTTCATATAGCGATTATACAGCCTTTTTGGAGGATTTTTCATTTTCTTCTCAAAAATTTTATTTTAACCGAGAAATCGATTTAAATCCACATAACCTAAAAGCTTATTTTAAGATTCTTAAAAATGATATATTTAATCAAAGCTAACTTTAATACTTTAAAACAAAACAGCAAATCAGAATGTTACGTAATGCTGTTAGAGTGATCCTTAAAAAGAACTTTTCTACCTTTGTAAAATTTTAAGTAGTATATAAATATTATAGTAAATAGGTAAAACAGCGGAAAAGAATGGCTATAGAATGACATAATGACAAATCAAATGGTTAACATTATGTATCGACATTCTGGAACGTTTGTATGCCTGTGCTTGCTTGAATAATACTAAAAAAGGTTAATAATAAATGAATATGTTTATTATCATCTTTCAATACAATAGGGAAAAATAGACCTATTTATTCTACGGAAAACCAAAAATGAAGACCTCTCACATTAATAAAAACAAAATTAAAGAAGAAGATATTAGTAAAAAAATATCTTATTCCGCCCACTTGTTTCTTTCAATTAGATGAAAGAATATATCTTAGCTTAGGCTAAGATTTTATTATTTTTATTTTTAGCAAAAAAATTAGCTGTTCTGATGTTTGAAATACTAGAAGAAGATATAAATCGATTGCAGCAAGGCTATGATGAAATGTTAGAGTAAAAAAGAGGATTAGGAAGAATTTAGAAATTCTTCTGAAACTGAGGGAGAATTAATCAGATGAAATTCTATTTCGTTCTCTATTTTTTGTGTTAATACAACAGATAATGAATTAAAATTCTGTTTTACCTGATTAAGAATACTTTTAGATTTTTCAGCTTCTTTACTAGACCTTTTATCAGATTGAAGCAATTGATTGTACTCTTTTTCGAATGCTTGAATTTGGCTTTCAAGAGCTGGAAGAATAGTTTCTTCTAATTGTAATAGTCTTTTAGCCTTGATAGATTTGATCGATGAATTTACTAATATATTTTTATAAATATCTAAAATTTCTGTAAAGCAATCGAATAATTTGGTCTGTAAGGTTTTATGTTTGGATGAACTAGTATTAGCTGGGACATTTTCTGATTTATTAATCTTAGCCTGAAGTAAGGTTAGCTCTTGTTGTAGAGTTATCATGGCTTTTTGATTATCATCAAAGGCATTTTTCAAAGCTGCAGACCGCTGAACCAATTTTTGACCGGTAGGAGACGCAAACTGATCCATCCAATTTTTAAGTTGGTTTACTTGTTCTGTTAAGGTTTTAATTCTGTCCTGCATTTTATTTTGTTTCTTTGGGTTTCTTTGGGTATTCAAATCACCAGGCAAAGCAGCTTTCATTAATTCATTAAATCGGCGCCTATATGCCTTAATTCTAGTTTTAAATTTCTCTACTTTATGTAAAGAAGTTAAACGAATTGGAAGTGGTTGCTTATTTGCTTCTTGCCATGTTTCAATAAGTAAAAACCCAATGGTGGGAAGATCACCTAGTGCTTTTTGATGAAAAACACTATTCCAGAATTGTTCACTATAATTTTGGAATTCATTGTAGTTAATACGTCCAGCTCCTACTTTGTTCACCAAGAATGGTAACATTGTAAGAAGTAATTTCTTTCTAATAACCCAAATGTAAACTGAAGATGGAATAATTAAATTTGGACGTTGGGAACGTGCTTTTACAATTTTTTCAGCAAAGGCTTTAGGGATATCAGCTTCAAAGTTATGGAGCAGATCTCGATAGTAGCTCAAAGCTTTCTTGGGGAACTTGGAAAAGATTTTTGGTTCCTTTTTCTTAAATTCCATATCATATAAATCGCTTAAAATTACTTCCTGAGCTAATTGAATGTCTTTAATAGAAATAATTCCTCGAATCATGAAATTATTGCTATAAGTACGGAGATATTCATTAATATCTTGCAGAACTTCTTCAACGATATAATTGCCTAAGGGATATACATCTAATTCCCAAAAAGCTAAAATAAGAGCAAGGTCCTGTAAGTTTAATCCGCCTAGCTCTTTGGCAATTTTACGCTGTGTACGGCTGTATGCCATTAACTGCAAAATTTGATCTAATTTATTAATTGGGATATATTCTTCTAACCAATGAAATTGAGTATCTAAATAGTTATATCGATTAATAATTTTATTTTTTTCTGGATCCTCAACAGATCTAGACTGACGATTGTGGATGCCGGCAAGGCGTGACATTTTTGTGTTAAATGCCGATTCTCCAGGATCAATAACAGACCCAAGATCATTTTGAGGTATAAGTTTCTTTTGACGATTCTGCCATTCTTGACCATCAGTAAAGGTCTTGAATTCTGAATAGAATCGTTTTTCGTCCGAATTCTCTAATTTCGGTCGTTTATTGGACACTATTCTGTACTCCTGCTAATTTTTTCTCTTTAGGTACTAATCTAGTATAAGATGGTACTCGCTTTATATACTAAACTGCAAACTGTCCATTCCGATTTAGGTCCTCTCATCAAAAAATTGATTTCCAAACAGAAATCAGTGTAAAAAAGAAAATAAAGCTTTTTAAAGAGTTTTTTATTCTTTTTGTCACCAGAATGGCTGTTATATTATGATTAAAGGACGCTTTTCGAGTTTAAAAGCTTTCGTATTTTTTGAAATGGTCAAATTTTCAATTTTTTCAGAAAGTACTAACTTTTTAGTCCGTATCTAAAGATATTTTACGTAATTAATTCATGTGATTAAGAGTTTTTAACATCAACATCCCAGTTACTAAAATTGCTAATTGTCAGCAGACCATTGCTTAAATCCGATAAAATAGTAATTTAATGAGTTAAATACTAATTCAACAAGGAGAATTGGACTTCAGGATTATCCTTGCAAGAAATAATTTTGTCTTACTAATAAGGAAGAAAAGTCGGATTATTATAGGATTGTTATGCAAAAAGTTGTTCGATTAAAAGCAGAATTTTTGTATAAAAACTTGTCCAAAAATAACATAGGTGAGCACTTTTATGGAACAATCCACAATCGATCAACAGGCATTTTTCGTCAAAAATTTTGAAGAACATATCAAAAAGAAAAAACCAAAAATTAACCTGGATTATGATACATCTGAGACTGAAGACATTATAGAAATGCAAAAAAGTGGAATTGTATCTGAATCTTCTGAAAAAAAAGATCTGGAGTCTATAGATATATACACATGTGACCAATCAGAAACGGATACAATTCTATTAGAGGAATAAACTCTAATGAGCAGATAATTTGCGGATTAATCTGAAATATTTTTTCATTTGCTTATTTGAGGTGGGGCTTGATTGTTTAAAAGGTTCAACATCAGAATTTAGACAATAATTGTCTAAAAATTCTGAATATGATGTATAGGAGAAAAAATTGGTCTGTGCGGACACATGTAATTATATGGTTTTCAAGGCTAAGAATGATTCAGGGTCATGTCTAAATTTAAAGTTGTCCTTTAAACAGCTAAAAAACAAAACGTGACCGATAAAAATAATATACCTAAATTTTCTGCCGAGAGATTGTCGTACTAATATTATGAATCAGTACGGGATACGGCTTTTTTCAAAATATAAATCTGTTGAGAGCAAATATCACGAAACGCGTGGACATATGATTCTTTACCATTTTTTAGAATTTTTTTAGGTGTATTTTCTATCATTCGGTCACATTGATCTCTTAAACTTTCATAGCGTTTAATTTCTTCAGCTAAATTAATTTTGGTCCAATACATAAGCATCAATGCTAGAGGTATTTGGCTTAAATACCTAATACTCATTATAATCTTTTTTTGAAATAAAAATCAGGTAACCATATGGATATTTGGTATATAAATATACTAACTAAAGAGGTTGATGACGTCATCCACTAAATTCTACCTCCTCGTAGGAATTCTCTCTCTCGTTGTTGGTATTTTTTCCTTAGGAGTTAGTGCGCAAAGTACTAACAGTTCAACAATTTCTCTAGTTGAGATTGTTAGCGACCAAAAGGATAATGCCTCCAATGAGTGGTGGATATTTATTGTTCTTTCAATTGATGATAACTATTGGGGAAATATAGAATCTCATTCCCTTACGGTCAATATAAATGGACAAACATACGAGATGACCCTGGATCAGGCCTATGAAGCAACTAGTCCGGATCATCGAGTGTTTGTTACGAGCGTTTCTGGGTTAGAATCGGACAATTATGACGTCTTGATCCAATGGGATGATGGTATAACCCCTAAAGTTTGGATCGGTGAAGAACTTCAGTTAGGTGAGCTAAATACCGAATCACAACTGGTTCAACTCTTTCATCAAGTTGCCCCAACAGTATTGATGGTAACCATTCTAGGATTAACTGTCATTTTCCCCACTAAAAAAAAATATACTGATCATTCATCCCAAGTTGAACAAATTAAAAAGCAGGAGGCACTTTAATGTCTAAACTAAATTTCTTAAATCGATCATTCATATTTAATTGGATTTACCGGGCTATAACTAGCATTACAACCTTATCTGCATTTGTATTTTTTGGAACAATTGGCAGTCAGTACTTGGATACTAACCTTTACTCCGGCTGGATGGGTTTAATTGGTGGTATTGCCACTTTATTGTTCATCCGTATTTTATTTGGCTCCTTTAAAACATTTTTACCTTCTGACTCTCCAGTTATTAGTGTAAACAACTCTAAAACTATAAATACTATGCAATTTCCTGATAGTCAGAACATAAAACCTATATTTAATCCTCAAACTCCATTACCAGGTTTAAAATCTATTAAAACACCAGCAACTATTTCTAATCCAATGATTAGACCAAGTTTCAATCTACAAACTGCAAAATCCCAACAAACTACTTCTACTATGCCTCAACTTATGGATCCTGAAGTGGTCAAGCAAAAATTTATGCCCCCTAAAAGAAACATCAAAGAAGAAATTGATTTAGTCCTAATAAAACAAGAAAAGCTTGAGAAATTAAAAGATTTTATGGATCGTATGGACCCACGTCTTTATGATTCTTTAAAACGGCGTTATTCTATTGAAAAAGAAATTTTAACTGATGATTTAATAACAGAGGAAGCAGAAGCCAAGAATCGTGCAGAAGAACAGCAAGTTATTCCTTCGGAACCCTCTGCCATGGAACCTGAAGTGATAGACATCGTTTCTAATGTTTCTCAGGGGTCAAAAGATATAAAATATAATGAGTTAATTGATCGGTTCAGTAAACTTGATCAGTTACTTACAACTAGATTGAAATTGATGAAAACTAAAAATCCTTTAGATATTGATCAAGAACAAGAAGAGGACCAAAATATCTCTTCTGATACAATAGAAACTGTGATGTAATTTACCAAATACAGGCTGTAGTACTCTTTTACTCATTTTCCTCCTTTCCTTCTTTTGTTTCCTCCTGTAATTGTATTAATTCTTCGACTTGATCTCTTAATATTTTAACAGTATCACTTCCTTCATTTAACATCATGTCCAACATATCTACCCAATTTTTAAAATTAGATAAGATTAACGCATGTTGTTCAAGGGCCTGTTTGGTCTTAATATAGTCTTTTTGTAATTTTCGGTATTTTTCATTGGACTCCTTTAATTGTTGAGTTAAATTCTCCACTGCCGCATAATCTTTAGAATCTGAAGGATCAAATTCGTATAAATTTTCCTGTATGAGTTTTTCATCATCATCAACTGTATTTTTCTTCTTGTCTTTTTTAACCAAAAGTCTTTTCGAAAGAAAATCGTCTATATTAATCCTACCAGATCTTTTCTAGGTCAATGATTTGCTCACGGTGCGAATTTATCAAACTCTGCTCTTCATCTGATAAAGAATCTAATAATTTCTTCGTTAAATTAGCTGGAAACGTCTGTGCATGTGCCGTAAAAAAAGATATTAATTTTAGTGCTAAAGTTAAATTTTTTGGATCACCTGCAATTCTTTCGGACTCAGGGACCAGGGTAACATATTTACTCCTTTTATCATGCTGTTCAATTTGAACCTGTGATCTTGCCTCAAGAATCGCTACCAATTGGCTAGTATAAGGTAGGCTAGAATTAAGCTCTTTTGATATTTCCGTTATATTAAGTTTTTTTTCAGCTTTTTCTAAAATTTGTAAGAGTTCCTGTTCTTTAGGCGATAAAAGCATTATTTTTCCTAGCACCAACTATAATTTTCGGTAATGGGGGCACGCAGATCGGCCTTTATATACTTATGTAATTATATCATAATAATATTATTTATCTTAGATACTTTTTTAGATGAAAAAACGTCAAATTAATGGACATAGAAAATTTTAGTAAAATTAATAGTTACATAACTATTTTTACTATTACGTAATAATAAAAAAATTTTATTCGAATATAAAACCTCTATTTACTATTAACAACAATTTCTAATTTTTTTCAGTAAATTTAGCAATTTAATTAAACTTTTATGGTATAATAGATTTAATTTCTCTTAGATTATAAAGCAATAAGATCAAGATGAATGTATAAATCTATAGTTATATGTGTTACAGCAGAAAAAATAATTTTTAGAATTTAGTCGGTGTATTTTTGTAGTGATTATTCGGCATTTTTGAGACGGCTTTTCCAGGTTTTCGAAAAAAACGAGTTTCTCGCCTCTCTGCCTCTAGTTTATTCATCTATATGTAATATCTTTTTTAATCTACCAAATACATTATTTTTCTCTCTCTTACGCCTCAGATCTTCTATAAAAATTTTCTCTTCATTTGTAACTCGCATTACATATATACGGCGTTCTTTGTTCTCTTTTACAAAGGTTCCATTGTGATCACGACTTCTAGACATAATGGGTCAACTTTTCATTTACTGAGTGCTCTATACACAGTTTTTCTCATAAACTTTTCCATCGTAACATTGGAGTTTTTTTCCACAAAAGTCAGTATTCGACAAATGGAGGCTTTTTTCGAAAGTTGAAATTTTATTATGTGGTCACCCACTATAGTATAAGTCAAAAATCAGGAGGGATCCATCAAATTTTCATAAACATTTTGTGGTACCACATTAATATTTCGGGTGGCCACATTAATGCAATGAAAATTTTTATGTGATGCTGAGTCAATTATTGTGGATCACCACATTAATACAATGAAAATTTCCATATGAAGGTTGAGTCAACTATTGTGGGTCACCACATTAATACATTGAAATTTTTCATATGAAGGTTGAGTCGACTATTGTGGAT
>SMUY01046840.1_pt1 | contig 25556 bp, 21 predicted proteins | sample 2456441 | NCBI WGS metagenome assembly SMUY01 (sample SAMN11095931, study PRJNA526329) | marine sediment metagenome | biome: Marine sediment; feature: Surficial sediment; material: Deep marine sediment; isolation source: Hadal surficial sediment | place: Pacific Ocean | collected 2014-11 | depth...
CACGCTTCTCGTCAACTACGCGATGTATTTTCAACTCGACGATTCCGATGCCAGCCGCGATAACGCCTACGCCATACTGCATGACGGACTGCCCAGCCTGCTGAGAGAGTTCGTTCTGAATGAAGGCACGGAATGGGATGCACCTCTGATCGGTGACGCTCTGACCGTTCCGCCCATACCCGGTCCGGACATCTGTGACCTGCGCACCGACCAGACTCAACACTACGTGCGTGGACAGATCCCGGTAACGTTAAGCGCTGCCGAGGAGCGTGTAGCCGGGAGCAACGGCTGGGCTGTCGCTGGACGCCGGAGTTCCACCGGCAAAGCCATCCTCGCCAATGACATGCACTTGGACTTGAGCGTACCGAATACCTGGTATCGGATGCGCCTGATTGTCGAGAATGCAGCAAACCCTGCCGATCGACTCGATATCACGGGCGTGACCTTACCCGGTGCGCCGGCTGTCGTGGCCGGCAGTAATGGCTCGGTGGCCTGGGGTTTTACGAACAGCCGCGGCGACTGGTCGGATCTGGTATTGCTCGATCTGGATCCCGACAACCCGGACGCTTACCTGACACCCGATGGCTATCGTCTGTTCGATATCCACGCCGAGACGATCGATGTACGGCGCTCGCCTACGGTACAGGTAGACATCCGCACGACGATTTGGGGCCCGGTCGTCGGCGCAGACAGTCAGGGCAGGCTACGTGCGCTGCACTGGCTTGCGCATGAACCTGAAGCTAGCAACCTCAAAATTATCGAACTCGAACGGGCGCGCGATGTGCATCAGGCCATACGCATCGCCCATACGGTGGGCGCACCGCCACAAAATATCATGTTAGCCGACAGCAGCGGCAATATCGCCTGGACCATCATGGGGCGCATACCATTGCGCATCGGCTACGACCCCCAGCTACCGTCATCCTGGTCCGGCGAACAAACCGGTTGGCGTGGCTGGCTGGCATCTGCGGACTACCCGGTCGTGCTCAATCCTGACGCAGGTGTTATCTGGACGGCGAACGCACGCGTCGTGCAAGGCGAAGAACTCGAGCTGATTGGCAACGGCGGTTATTCGCTGGGCGCTCGTGCCAGCCAGATCCGCGATGGCCTGCTGCGACTGGACGGCGCGACACTCGAGGATATGCTGGCGATCCAGTTGGACGATCGTGCGCTACTTCATGAGCGTTGGCGAGAGTTACTTCTCGCCGTACTTGATTCCAATGCGCTGGCCGGGCATTTGCGGCGCGCGGAACTACGCACCGAAATCGCCCAGTGGAACGGCCGCGCCGACCCCGAGACCGCGGGCTACCGACTGGTTCGCGAGTTTCGCCGCCGGACCGGCGACGAGCTTCTGTCGGAACTCGTGTCGGGCTGTGGAAATTTCGTAGAGCCCATGACGCTCCGACGCCTCAACCAGTCAGAAGGGCCGATTTGGCGCCTCGTAACCGAGCAGCCCGCACACCTGCTGCCACCGATTTATGCAACTTGGCAAGCTTTCTTTCTCGCCACGGCCGACAAGACAATCGCCAGCTGTGGCAATGACTCACTGGTCAACTGCACATGGGGTGAAATCAATCGAGTCGAAATCACGCATCCTCTAGCCAATGCGATCCCGTTCCTCGCGTCGTGGCTTACGATGCACGACGGGCCGTTGCCGGGTGGTGATCACACGCCTCGTTTACAGCAGGGCAATCACGGTGCGTCGGAGCGCTTCGCGGTCTCCCCAGGAGACGAAGCGAACGGCTATTTTCATATGCCGGGCGGGCAAAGCGGGCATCCATTATCTTCGTTCTATCGAGCCGGCCACGAAGCGTGGGTGCGCGGAGAGCCGCAATCCTTCCTGCCTGGAGACACCGCCCATACATTAACGCTGCGCCCGGCTGAGTAAACGATTATGCTCGATCACCGTTGTCGTACCGCAGAGACCGTGAACTTACGTCACCCCAAGATCGCACAGCATCGTGCCGTTCGTTTGATGAGCGTAGTCCCGTTGGCGATTGCATCACTGATGAGTGGATCAGCAGCAGCGCAGGACTTAACTCCCGACTTGTCAGGAAATTGGTGGCGCACGGAGGACGGTAGCGGCAATACGGGCCGCGTCATCGCACAGGCGCCGCGCGCGCTCTCGGAACACGGCGAGGCTCTGATGGCCGTATTCGATCCCGCCGACGACCCCGCCGTTCGCTGTGAACACCCCGGTGCGGTTCGAGTGATTCTGAGTCCCTATCCCATCAATTTCTTATCGCACGATGACTACGTGACGATTACCTACGAGGAATGGGCGACGATAAGGACCGTGCCTCTGACCGAGCAGGACATCGACCCGGATGCACCCCATGCTGTGATGGGACACTCGGTCGGCCGTTATCAGGACGGCAAGCTCATCGTCGAGACGGATAGCCTGACGACGGGGCTCGGCAGGAGCTCAGGGTTCTTCTGGACGAGTGAGGAAGCGGCCCTCATCGAAGAGTACTCGGTCGTCGAGGACAACACAGTCTTGATGCTGCGAATGTCGCTCACCGACCCGGTCATGCTCGATGAACCGTGGGTCATCGAGAAGCGTTGGGTACGTTACGGCGGCGAGTTGCTCGACTTTGACTGTATTCTCCGTGAGCGCCCTTAGCAATCAGTCGGAGAAAGCTCTTACGGCGTACTATCCCCACCAAGGCTCAACAGCGAAAACGGATCGACGCGCGCGCTTAAAACACGCACGCCCCAATGCAGATGCGGACCCGTAACACGGCCAGTGGCGCCGGCAAGACCGATGACCTGCCCTTGTTCCACCATTGTGCCCGGCTCCACGAACATCTCGGACAGATGCAGGTAAGTCGAGTAGACGCCTAAGCCGTGATCGATAAACACCGCGTTGCCGCTGAAAAACAGGTTCTTCGCCAGCACAATCCGGCCGGCATTCACCGCCAAAATTTCCGTGCCAGTTACGGCCGATAAATCCGCGCCGGAATGAGGCGCGCGCGACTCGCCATTGAATACCCGCCGATGGCCGAAGTTGCGGCCGCCTGTGGTGCCGGGAATCGGCACCTGGAACGGCTGTAACCAATACGCTTCGGGCGTTAGCGTCGAATAAATCGCATTGATCTGCCGGGACTCCCTGGCGGCACGCTCCTGGTCCTCCGGGCTTAAGTTCACGTACTGCGGTGCGACGGTAAGTTCGGTTGTGGGAAAGCGCTGGCTTTGCACTCGGACGAGATCGGTACGCGTTGCCACTCGCCCGTCTGCATAACGGAGCGACACCTCAATGGGATAGTCGCCTTCATCGGTATCCAAGTCGATGCCGATGACGGTCATCCAACGATCGGCGACGCGGACGTATGGAATACGGCGCTCGTTCCAGGTCACATCGATCGACGTCAGGCCGGCCTCATGCGGCTGGCCGAGCTGTAGCGCCTGACCTTGAACAGCCATCAGCGTCGCCAGCAACGCTACCGAATTCATCCCCAGTCACTCCTGATCTCCAGCGTGGTTATTCTATGAGACTGCGGCGCGCATGTCAGAGACCTGCGTATCGATCAAGGGACACTGCTTTCGTTATAGCACTCCGAACGCGGAGATCATTGAGATATGGCCCGCACTTTGTCACGTCTCAGCTTAATGTTGTGTGGTGAAATCTACTCGGGGTCCTGCAGTAGACCGGCAACGGCCTCTCTGACGCCGCCAGCCGTCGCGGCCTCTGGAGCTACCGGCATACCGATGATGAGCGCGATCTCAGCCCACAACAGCCACGGAAAATTGCGCAACGATCGCCCGCTGCCACGGGCGAACAGGCTGTCTGCAAGACCCCTGAGCGCGATCGGAATAACCGGCACCGGGTTGCGCTGGACGATGCGTTCGAGTCCAGGACGGAAGACGTTCAGCGCGCCATCGCGCGTGATACGTCCTTCCGGGAAGATACAAACGAGTTGACCCTTTTCCAGGCTATCGGCTATCTGCTCGAACGCCCGCTCCAGTAATTCCGGATTTTCTTTTCTGCTGGCGATTGGGATCGCGCCGGCAGTTCGAAACACGAAACGTAGTAGTGGAATCTGAAAGATCTTGTGATACATGACGAATCGGATCGGCCGGCGGACGCAGCCTGCGATCACGAGTGCATCCACATAACTCACGTGGTTACATGCCAAGATTGCGGGCCCTCGCTCGGGGATCCGCTCGAGCCCCTCTTTACGGATCCGATAAACCGTGTGGATCAAAATCCAGACGATGAATCGCATTAGGAACTCGGGTACGACCGTGTAAATGTAGATCGCGACGAGTCCATTGAGGACGGCCGTCAACAAAAAGAGTTCAGGAATAGAAAGACCTGCCGCCAATACACTGATCGCCATAACAGCGGACATCAGCATGAACAGTGCGTTGAGGACGTTATTACCGGCGATGATCCGGGAGCGATGACTGGCTTTACTTCTCTGCTGTACCAACGCGTAGAGTGGCACCACATAGAATCCGCCGAATAAACCGATCAGGATGACATCGGCCGAGACCCGCCAGCTTCCCGGCGCCTGCAGAAATTGAATCGCGCCGACGAGCTCTCCCGCAGCGGCGTCCGGCACCGCGAAAAAAATATCGATTCCGAAGACTGTCAAACCTATTGAGCCGAACGGTACGAGGCCGAGTTCCACCATGCGTCCTGACAGGCGTTCGCAAAACAGCGATCCGACACCGACACCGACTGAAAACAGCGCCAGCAATAGCGTCACGACTTGTTCGTTCCCGTGCAGTACCACGCGCGTGAAATTCGGGAATTGCGCAAGGTAGGTGGCACCGAAAAACCAGAACCACGAGATTCCGATCACGGACAGAAATACGGTCCTGCTTTGCCGAGTGAATTGAATGATTCGCCAGGTCTCGGTCAGCGCATTCCAATTGACCTTGAGGCCGGGATCTACCGTAGGCACTGGCGGAATACTGCGGCTGACCCAATATCCCATGCAGGCGACCGTGACGACGATCATTCCGACCGCGATCGTGCCACCGTCCGGAATGCCGACAAGCAAGCCTCCTGCCATGGTACCGAGCAGGATGGCCATGAAGGTTCCCATGCCGACGAGTCCATTACCGCCGATCAACTCATCGTCCCCAAGTAACTGCGGGAGTATCCCGTACTTGACCGGACCGAACAGCGCCGACTGCGTTCCCATCAGGAACAGCACACCGATCAGGAATGGAACGCTGCGCAGATAGAGACCAACGGCTGCGCAGATCATGATCGAGATCTCGAACAGCTTGATGAGTCTGATGAGAAAGGACTTCTCATATTTGTCCGCGAGCTGACCTGCGGAAGCAGAAAATAGGAAAAATGGCAGTATGAAAATTCCCGCAGCGAGATTGATCAAGGTGTTCGAGTCGGACGAGCCCACTCCGGCAACCTGAAACGCGATAAGAATCAGTAACGCGTTCTTAAAGACGTTGTCGTTAAACGCGCCGAGAAACTGCGTCGCGAAGAACGGCCCGAACCGCCGCTGCGTTAGGAGAGAGAATTGATTCCTTGTCTTCGAATCCATCGCTAGTCGGCTGCCGTGCTCCGTATTCCTGGCGAATCGACAAGTTGCGCCAGGCGAGCGCCGCCGCCGGGATGTCGTTATAAGGACCGCGTGAAGAGAATATCGTAAGGGCCCACGCTGCCGCGATCGACGACCAGGTGCTGGTAACCGGATCGCCGGCCACCGGTCCGCACGAAGTCGTTGGGATTGGTCGATTTCACATCGTTCCGATAACGGTAATGCACGTATTCGCTAAGTTCTATAGCCGTGATCGATCCATCACCGTCTTCATCGGCCAAACCATCGCCGATCGCCTCACTCAGGAAGACGGAAAGATAACCGCCCGCCCGGAATTTCACCGCAACCTGGGAAGTGACATCCTCCTCGGAGGAGAACATACCCATTCGACCAGGTACAGAGATCACGTCTTTAGCAAACCCGCCGCTAAAGCAGGAGTCGAGAAATAACAACGTCGTGCCAGCCCGAATGGGCGCGAACAGGTCACGCAGCTCATCGTCTCGCATTTGCGCGTCGTACAACACGATCGTCTCGTCGAGCGCGTCCGGGTCGGAGATTTCGGGTCCCGCGGCACGCTCGACACGATCGCCGTGACCCGAATAGAAGAACACAAACGTGTCATCGGGGCCCGCCCGGGAGGCAATGTCGGCCACGGCCCTCGCGACGTTGGCCACCGTCGCATCCGCATCGGTGAGCGTTACCGCATCCTCCGGTCGCATACCGGCGCCGCGAATCAATGCGTCGCGAACACGGATCGCATCTGCTGCCGTGAAGTCCAAGTCGTTCTCGGTCCCGGGATAGTCGCTGATACCAGCGAAAATACCGAAGGTCCGCCCGCCTGAGCGGCGACCATCGGCGGAGGTCCCGCCGACTGATGTGTCCGAGACTGCCCGGGTGTCAACAGTCAACCGGTACCCGCCGACTTCTGCCGCCGCGTAGGAGGTTGCCGTGACACGATACCGACCCGTTTCGGTCAGGTTGAGCTCGACCACCGAACGTGATGTATTCCCTTCGAAGTCATCGTTCTCGATGATGTCTCCGCCGGGGGTTATGAGGGCGACAAAGGTATCGAACTCGCTCGAGGTCATCTCTAGTCGAACGCTCTGGCCAACACGACCGTCAAAGACATAGAAATCCTGATACTCGCCGGTAGCCAGTGTTCGGTCGCCGAATTCAAGCTCGCCAACGGTCGTTCGGCCGATGGTCAGCGTCTCAACGTCACGATTTTGCCCGGCCCGCCCACGGGAGACATCGATCTGGTCGATGGTCAACCGGTAAGCGCCGCTTTCGCCCGCCTCGTAGGAGGTTACCGCCACGCGATACGTGCCCGATTCGGTGATATCAGTCACGATCTGGCTATCGGTCGTGTCGTTGGCGTCATCGTTCTCCTCATGGTCGCCGTTGGGGTCGGCAAGGATCAGGTAAGTGTCGAAGTCATCCGACCTGAGGTCGATCGTGACCCGCTGGCCCGGGCGACCGGTAAATTCGTAGATGTCGATGTACTCACCGTCATCGAGTGTGCTGTCGTCGAAACCAAGCGTACCGGTCTCCTCGCGAAGGCCGGCCAGCTCGACCGACTCACCGACGTCCATCTGCAGCGTATAACTGCCCGACTCACCCTCCTGGTAACTCGTGACGGTGACCTCGTAAGTACCGGTCTCTTCGAGAACGAGCGCGATCAACGAGCGACTCATGTCGCCTTCATAATCATCGTTATCGAATTGCTCACCGCTCGGCGTGTGGACGATGAGGTAGGGATCGAATTCACTGGAGCGCAGATCGATGACTGCCTCCTGACCGCGTCGGCCCGCAAACGTGAAGTCGTCTCGATACTCGCCGGTTGACAGCGTGGCATCGCCGGCCTCCAGTCGGTCGCGTTGTCTGCCTCCTGCGGCTAACGCTCCCGCTCCGTCGACGAGCTCGACCAGCCCCTGATCAAACAGATCACGGCAGTCGGTCGCGTCCCTGTAGAGATCCGCGTCGGTCAGATAGGCAGCGACGCCTGCGCCTGCGAAGCGCGGGTCATCACACTCGCCGTCGCGGGCCCAGGTACTGCTGTCGTCGCCGAAATCGATACCGCCGCTCGCCGCGTCGGCGCGCAATACGATAAGACCCTGGCTGAAGAGGTCCTCGCAGTCGGTCGCATCACGGTAGGTGTCTTCGTCAAGCAATACCGAGGCCATGCCCTCTCCCTCGAAGCGGGGATCGTCGCATTCACCGTCGTTGGCCCAATCGCCGCTATCATCTCCGAACTGAATTCGCTCTTGAGAAGAAACCGTGCCGGCAACCAGTAAGCACGCGAGCGTTGCGAAGAGCCTTATATAAGGAGACGCGACCATAACCATCATTCCGAATCCTGACGCATCGACCTAGTATCACGAATAAATCAGCCAAGTCGAGCGCTCGAATACCCAGAACGCCGCCAGCGAACCGATGCCGTAGGCAACCGCGCGCGTCCACCATCGCGGTACCGTGACCATGGACCGCCGAATGGCCCATCCAATCACCAGTACAGCCACGATAAACAGCAATTGGCCTATCTCAACACCAACGTTAAAGAACAACAAGGCTACCGGAATTGCGTGTTCGGGCAGCCCGATTTCGGCCAGCGCTCCAGCGAAACCGAAGCCGTGCAATAAACCGAACGAGAACGCCACAATCCACGGGAACCGCGTCGTGAGGTCCGCTGCCGCGGGCCCCGCGCCACCTGCCACGGGTGCTCTACCGAGCTGGGCTGCCAGAAATAAAATACTGAGCGCGATGGTCGCTTCCACCGGCGCGCCTGGAACGGTCATCCAGCCGAGGGTCGCCGCTGCCATTGTGATGCTATGCGCAGCCGTGAACGCCGTTATCGTCAGCACGAGACGACGAACACCGCGTATCAGCAACAATAGAGCGAGAACAAATAACAAATGGTCTATTCCGAGCAGGATGTGTTCGACACCGAGGAGCAGATAGGTCGCAACCACATCCCAGGAGCTCGGCTGTTCGGGCACAATCGTGCTGGGATTGTTCGGCGTTAAACGCCTGACGTATGACGCGCCGTTTAGGTAGTCGATGCGTAGCAAGACATCGGTCATCGTCGCAGGCAAGCCGCCGATCGAGATCGTGAGGTTCGCCAGGCCGGCGGCACAGCTCAGCTCGGTGTTCTGAATCTGTGCGTCCAGCACCACGTAAGTCCTGACCTGCTCGTTCAGTACGCACTCATCGGGCAATCGCGGCACCAGAACTTCGTAGAGGCCGCCGGCAATGGAAACCTTCCATTGCACCTGAAATAGTCCGGCAGCGGACTCGGTTAGGCTGAGGTAGCCCGGATCAAATTCGTGAGCGCGCGCAGAATTTCCGAGCAACAACACAATACCGGCAACCGCGAGCAAACGACATCTCATTCTTCCTCCACCACCGCCGGCGGTGCAAACTCGGGGAGATTAACGACGATATCGTAGCGGTCGCGCAGCTTACGGTACTCAGCCTCATTGGCTTCGGCGCGACGCTGCGCCATAAAGGCCAGCGTAACTTCGTCGCGGACTTCAGCCAGGTTGGGCTCGTAGGCATTAGTGAGCTCAGACACGCGCACGAGGTGCAAGCCGTAGTCAGAACGCAATGGCCCCTGCCAGATGTTGTCCGGTCGCATAGCGAACACCGCGGCGGCGAACTCGTCGCCGAACGCGCGGCCGATCGTTCCGAACTCCGTCCGCTCGTAACGATCCTCCAACAGCAGATCGTCACTCACAACGGATTCGGTATCACCATCGCGCAACCGAAGCAGTGCTGCTTCAGCGTCCGCCACAAACTGGCCGCCACGCCGAGACGGGCTGAAGAATACTTGCTCGAAGTTAATCGTTGCTTGCCGGTGAAACCGTTCCGGAGCTGCCTGCAAGAACGCCAGCAGCTCAGATTCCGTCGGTGTGGTCGGCTCGGCGATATCCTCCGTCAGGAAGAGCATCTTCGCAGCTAAACGAGCACGAACTTGAGGATCATCTTCGTCAAGCCCGAGCGCGAGCGCCTCGCGATAGAGTATCTCCTCCTTGATATTCGGCTCGAGCATCTCCCACATCTCTTCGCGGGTCGGCGGATGGCCGTGGAGGATCGCCACTGCCTGCCACATGCTCTGCACTTCCTCGTCGCTGATAACGATCCGGAGGGGATCGCTGTCATCGGACTTGCCGCGCCAGGCGAACAACAGGAAAATGAGCCCGCCGAACAGGAGGAAATGAACCAGCGGATCTTTGACCAGCTTCAGCATCGGAATAACTTACCCCGCGGGGCGCCTAGCGTCCATCATTTTAGCCTTAACATTATGTTTTTATTATAATTAGTTTGGACCGGATCGTGTTTGCTTCGAACCTCCGCCGCGGGCTGTTAGTCGCCTGTTTGATCCTTTGGACCATCGAGGCCGGCGCCCATGGTGGCGTCATGTTCGAAGAAGACGTGTGCGTAATCAAGATCGGCTTCCTGACTGCGCATTTCACAATCTATCAGCCGGAGACGCGCGCAAGCCAGGAGTACTGCGAGGCGATTCCTGATGTCGCCGCAACGATTTTCGTCCTCGATTATTTACACGACAGCATGAAGGAGATGCCTGTAGAATTTCGCATTATCAAGGATGTCGAGGAACTTGGCGTGTTCGCAAGATGGGAGGATGTCGCCCGGATCGACACCATAGACCGCGATACGGTCTTCTACCGGCAAGCGACGAAGGAGCCCGACTCCGTACTGACAGTGGACTACGAATTCGATCAGGCGGGCGACTATATTGGCATTGTCACGGCATACCACCCGACGCTGGACAAGACCTATCGTGCGGTATTCCCGTTCCGGGTGGGCGGCGCCGACTACGGTAATCTACCTTTATTCCTCCTCATCGCCGCACTCGCGCAGTTCGTCTATTGGCTGAGCAACGGTACACTGGCTCGCTGGCGAGCGAAACTGAGCCGAGCCTGACATTATGAAGCCGACTTTGCGAACACGATGGTTATTACTCGGCGCGGTTGTCGTCGCGCTGCTGTGTTTCCCGCCGCAGTGGTACCCCGTTCCGCTGCGAGCGCAGTTTGCTCAGTGGTTCGGCGCTGGCGCCTATCGATCATTACCCGCGTCGAGAAACTCTGCCCGGGAAGAGCCGGAAATACGCTGTCCTGAGGACCTGCTGGGATGGCGGAATGCACAAGCAATCGAAGGTGTTGAGATTCGGCGGTCTCTGACTTGTATTGCCGACAATCCGCATGCAGTCGCCGCGTTTGTTCGCGGCACCAACAATGTGTCTGAGCAGACTCTGCTCGAGAGCGGGTTAACTCCGGATGCCGTGGAGAAGGGACGTGACCTCGATGGTGACGGGGACCCTGATGAAATCCACATCCGTCTCGAGGTCGTTGAACTCAACGGCGGCTCGCCAGAAGTCGAAGCGCCGATTACCCAGTACTCGATCGCACCCGGAATTCAACCGGGATTCTGGGTATTCGCCCCGAAGATGTTCGGCATGGCAACCGAAAATTTTGAATCGTCGACGGCGCGGGCGATGCTGCGGCTGCCGTCCCCGGTCATTCGCGTCGAGCAGGGTGATCGGATCAGCATTACGCTCGAGAATAGCCACTACATGCCGCATACCATTCATTTTCATGGCGTGGATCATCCGTTCGTGGATGCCGATGGCGAAGGCAATGACGGCGTACCGATCACCAGCGAGTCGCCCGTCATGCCCGGCAGCGCCCGTACCTATGAGCTGCAGCCCCGCCAGGCCGGTACGGCATTTTATCACTGCCACGTCCAGCCGCATGTCCACATCATGATGGGCCTGCAAGGATTGTTCGTGGTCGAGGAAAATCGTCCCAACAACTGGGTGCAGACGCTCAATGTCGGCGCCGGTCACGTACGCGCCCCGTCCAAGGCCGTAACCGAAGCGTACGACCGCGAATACGATCTGCATTACCTGGAATTGGATAGTGATCTGAACAACAGAATTCAGCGCTTCAATGATCCGCGTCTGATCGCCGAGTCCATGCACAGAGACTACAACGTAACTCAAGCGAGCAGCGATTTTTTCACGCTCAACGGCCGCTCATTTCCTTATACCTTCCAGGAGTCGCTGGTCGTCGTCAGACCCGATGAGCGCATCAAACTGCGCGTCGTCAACGGCGGCAGCACGCCCATTGCGCTGCATACGCACGGCCACAAGGTCACGATCACGCATCGCGATGGCGTCGCTGCCGAACCCGCGACGCAAATCACCAGAGACGTAGTAACCATCTCGATGGCACAGCGACTCGACCTGTCGTTGTCGACAACCGATGACGGGTTCCATTCTTACGGCAGCGGCATTTGGCTGTTTCACGATCACCGCAGCCGCGGGATCACCAACGACGGCATCGGTCCCGGCGGTAATATCAGCGCCATCGTTTATGAAGACTACCTGCAAGACGACGGCTGGCCGGCAATGTTGGGTGTGAGCTGGGACCCTTACTTCACCGCAAGTTATTACCGCAAGCAACGGCCCGTCTGGGAAGCCTACGCGCCGGACCTGTTTTCGGCGACCCGCAGCGATACCTGGCTGCTAGCGCGTCTCTTAGGCTTATGCCTGGCCCTGGGCGCAATCATTGCGCTCCTCGCTCGTTCACCGCGGAGATTCTGAGTGCGGCGGTCGCTACCGCAGCGCAACTCCAGTCGTCATTCCAGCGTCTGGCTCGGTCTGTGCCTACTGATGACGGCCCTTTGCGGTCAAGCTCAGGGCCCTGCCGAAGCCGCGAAAGACACGGCGCCTGACAATCCGATGTCGGGACATCGTCATATAACGATCGATCGCGCCGGGTCGGTGATGAATCACAACGATGCGACGCTACCGCGTGACTGCGACGAACTCGGTCCCGATCTCGAACTGACCGTTTATGCGGGTCGAGAATTCGCCGCAGGCGTCCACGGTAGAACGTATGGCTATAGCGAACATGACTACCAGGCCGATCCCTGTAGCCGGATCACGGTGACGTTGATCAACAACGATGCGATTCGCCACCAATGGATGATCCACGGATTACCGAGATACCTCTATCCCGGCGGCATGTTCCACCTCGAGGCGGCGGGCGGTGAGACCCGGACCGGTACCTTTATCGTCCCAAGTGACGACCGGACCTATCTCGTCCATTGCGACATGCCACAACACATGGAAAAAGGCATGAAGGCGCAGCTCGTCGTCGGCCGCGGCAGCGGCGACTTATGGAGCATTCCGAGTGTCAGCGATGATCTGCTGCACGACACCTATCTTCCCGACATTAGTCAGGTGTTATTCATAATATCGATGATCATCGGTCTGTTCGTGACCGCGCTGCTGCTGTTCCGGCGGCGTTTTCTTTGAGCCCGTCGCAATCCGGGTAGAACTTCGGCTAGACTTAAAAAAAGTACCCTCCAACAATCTAAACAATAGGGTGAACTATGTCCGAATCTGATTCGTCGCAACACAAAGATCGAGACGCAAAGTTTGGCCGCGGCGGAGTCAGCCGCAGGGACGTCCTCAAAGGGACCGCAGGCGCCGCACTTGCAGGCTTAAGCGCGAGCGCCGTCGCTCAGTATTCAGGCCTGATGGAAGGCGGTCTCGGCGTGCCGTTCAGACTGCCGCTGGGCGCGCTGAATTTCCTGGATCGCAACGAGTACATCCACAACATGGAGATCATCTCCTATACCGAGGGCCCACAGATCGCGAGCGGCGAGCCGCTCATGAACATGTGGGCCCGCGGCGACCGGCGCCTGCTGCCGGCGGGCAATGGTTGGCTGGATGTGAGTGACCCGCGAGACCCGGAGATCATCGATCTCGGCATGGCCATGCGAGGGACCGTTGCCTTCCAGGAGTCCACGGGAAAGTGGATTTTTATGAGCAGGCATGGACAGCCGCTCTCGGGAGCGAGTCCGGAGTATCCACACGGCCGTTATCACGAGGAGAACTACCGTCAGGCCGTGGGTTACGATGGCCTGCGGGGCATCCGGACGTATGACGTCACCGACCCGACGAGCCCGGATCTGATGGATGAATTCAGCACCGGTGAGACGGGCAGCGGCACGCACCATAACTTTTACGATGGCGGCCGTTATGCCTATCTCGACGCGGGCTGGTCCGATCAGTTCCGCATGGAAAACGCGCAGCGGCCCCATGGCAACGGACTGATGATTGTTGATCTGTCCGATCCGGCGAACATCACCGAGGTGTCGCGTTGGCACGTGCCCGGCCAGTTGTTCGGCGAGGAAGACGAGTACAAGAAATACTGGTTCGCCGGCGATCATGCCGCCTGGACCGCGTCCCACGGCGCGCCGAGCACGCCCGTGCGCGTCGAGGAAGGCGGCCGGTACGGCTACGGCGGCTTCGGCCATTTCGGCTTGATCACGTTCGACTTCAGCGATATCCGCAACCCGAAAGCCGTGAGCCAATTTCTCTGGGACGCCGAAGCGATCGGCGGCATTCCCTACCACACGGTACTGCCGATCGTCGACGGCAACGGACGCTTCAATAACATACTGATCGGTCTGCCCGAGGCGATCGAGCCGGACTGCCGCGAGCCGTTCAAGCCGGTGCAGGTCATCGATGCGAGCGACCCGGCGAATCCGGAAGTCGTCGGCCTCTTCCGACGGCCCAAGCCGCCCGAGGATGCGCCGTACGCTGACTTCTGCTTGTCGCGTGGCCGCTTCGGCACCCACAATACGCACTCGTTCATTCAGCCCGGACGCTCGAACCCGAATCTCGTCGCGACGACGCATTTCAATGCGGGCATCCGTATTACCGACATCTCCAATCCGGCGAGACCACAAGAGTTGGCCTGGTTCCTGCCACCGCGCGGCGGCGAGATCGAGGACTACGATAGCTGGCGCCGCGGCGATACCGAGACCGTGTTTATCGAGTGGGATCGCAACCTGATCTGGGTCGGCACACACGCCGGTACGTATTGCCTGTCGTGCCCGGCGCTCGGCAGCCCGGTACTCGAGCCGCGGGTCATCGAACGCTGGACCGTGCCGCACGGCAACCGTGGTTGGAACACCTAACGCTCGCTGCGATCCGGAGCCCCGACCTGATGCCCACAGTAACGCAGCGTGTCATCGGACTGAGCCTCGTACTATTCACGTCGCTCGCCAATGCCCATCACGGCTTCGCTGCCCATTACGATCCAGAGAAAATCATCAGGATCAAAGGCACCGTGAAGCAGTTCGACTTCGTCAATCCGCACGCGGTGTTGTATATCGAGGGCACCAACGAGAGCGATGAAGCAGTCGTATATGTCTGTGCATTGCAGGCGCGTACGCAACTGGTTAGACGCGGCGCCGATGAGACATTGTTCACGGTCGGTGAGTCGATAACAGTCGAAGGCTTTGCCGCCAGACGCGACCCGCTTGGCTGTGAATTCGGCACAGGGCAGTTCGAGGACGGCAGTATTTTCACGATGCGCAGCCGCGTCGGAGAGACGATCTTCGCCGAGAATCGGGCGCCACCGTCACCGGCAGGCGCGACCGGTTCGGTCTTCGGCAATTGGATCCGCCCGACGCTGTCGGGCGGTGGCGGAATGGGCCGCTCTACCGGACAGGATTCCATTACACCCACTGGCGAACGGGCGCGCGCAGCTTACGACCCGATTCGCGATAACCCGGTCGTGCGCTGCGATCCGACCAGCCCGGTACGCAACTGGGGCGCACCCGGACTAGTGACGTCCATCCGTCAGGTCAACAGCCAGATTTTCATCTATCACGAATCCATGGACGTCACGCGCACGATCGAGATGAACCTGCGTGAGCACCCGGACGATATCGAACCCAGCAACATGGGCCATTCGATCGGCCGTTTCGAAAACGGGTCACTGGTCATCGAGTCTGTGGGCTTCCCGGCAGGCGTACTCGTCGGCTCGACACTCCACACCGGCGACATGACGATGACCGAACGGCTGACCGTCGAGCCGGATACCGGCGCACTTGAAGTAGCTTGGACGGTGATCGACCCGGCTTACTACTCGGCACCGCTTACGGGCACCCAGACTCTCGCCCGGACCGACCAGAAGGTCGCCCGTTACGACTGTGTCCCGGAGGCACTGCCGGCGAACCTGTAAGGCCAGTCTGTTGAAGCTGGCGGGACTCAATCCCGCGGCTTCGACGGCTCGGTCGCCCCCGTCTTGCCGACCCGATCTGCGTGACTCCAGGCAATCGACATCGCGACGGGAAAGGCCAATACCAGCAGAATGATCAACGCATCTGCCGTCCAAGCCGGCAAGCGCATGACCGGGAACGTCGTGACCCCGATTTGCGTGAACAGCCCCGCGACAAGGACATAAGCGACTACGGCCTTGAGGATATGGCGCCGTTTAAGCTCCTGGAGGAATGAACGCATGCTGACAGTCCGGCTCGATCAGCCGTGAATCTTATCCCGTGTGGTCCGTTATCGGCCGGAAACTGGGCCATAGCCCCGATTTCCGAACTTAAAGCCCAGCTTATATTAAACCCGTCGTGAAATTGACGGCTGAATTGGGTAATCTGGTCGGCCGATGACCTGAATTGGTAACGGATCCGCCCGGCCGGGTCTGGAGACCACGATAACAAGCACTCAGCATGACACTCCGACGATACACACGAGTACGCAAGCAGCTTTTGACCCTGGCAGCGGCCCTAGGCGGTACGCTCCTGGCCGCATGTGCGTCCTCCCCCCCGACCAATCAGGACGCGATCGCATCACAGACCGCTGAGGACATCCCGGTCGTTACGCCGGAGGCTCCCCCGCACTCGTTGGCGACACACCGGGCCGCCGAGGTGGCTCAGGCCGTGTGGTTGCTCGGTAAAGTGTCGCTGATCGAACCCCTGATCCGGCCGTTCTCGACCGAGAAGGCGCTGATCTCGCTGCTGTTGAAGTCCTCTCTCGGCTTCGCCCAACGAGTCGCGATCGATACGGTTCGGTTTCAGGCGCTCGAGGACGAGCCGATTCCGGTGATCGTCCCGCGCCTCGGAATGGACCTCGACGAGTGGGAGGCCGACCTGGCCGGCATCGCCGGAACCTCTACGCAAGGGACCGTCCGGTTCCTCGTTGACGGTGATGAGTATTTTCCGCGCATGATAGAGACCGTCAGAGATGCCGAGGAATCCATCGACATTCGCACCTATATCTTTGACAACGACGACTACGCTGTGAAAGTCGCCGACCTGCTCAAAGAACGCTCGGAAGACGTGAAGGTCAAGGTGCTTCTCGACGGCATTGGAGCCATCATCGGTACGCGAGTCGATCCCGATGAACTGTCGGATGATTTTCGGCCACCGTTAAGTATCACTTCCTATTTACGTGATGACTCCCGAGTCCGGGTACGAAAAAGCGGTAACCCGTATCTAACCGGCGACCACACCAAAACAACGATTATCGATGGTCGGATTGCGTTCCTTGGCGGGATGAATATCGGCCGCAACTATCGTTATGTGTGGCACGATCTAATGGTGGAAGTCACGGGCCCCGTCGTCGATCTTCTCCAGCATGACGCGAATGTCGCGTGGGCTAAAGCAAGTTGGCTGGGCGATCTGGCGATGTTTGCCCGCGTCGTGACGCCGATGAATCGACGCGCCGATGATACGGGCGTGCCCCTGACGATACTGACGACGCGCGATCACGACTCGCAGCTTTACCGCGCTCAGCTCGCCGCTATTCGCCGTACCCAGAGCTACATCTTTATTCAGAGCCCCTATTTCTCCGACGATCTCATCCTGTTCGAGCTCGCGAAGGCGCGCCGCCGTGGGGTCGATGTTCGCGTCATACTGCCTACCGAAGGTAATCACCCGGCTCAGAGCCGCAGCAACGAGCTCGCGATCAACACGATGCTGAGAAACGGCATTCGAGTTTATCTGTACCCGGGCATGACACACGTCAAGGCGGCCGTATATGACGGCTGGGCGTGTTTCGGCTCGGCTAACTTCGACAAGTTGAGTCTGCAGATCAACGAAGAGCTCAATCTAGGTACCTCGGATCCCGATATCGTCGGCGAGCTTCTGGCTCGAGTGTTTATCCCCGACCTCGAGCTGTCCGAAGAGCTAACGACTCCCCGGCCGACCGACTGGACGCACCGGCTCGCTGAATTCGTATCGGACGAGATTCTGTAGAAGCCGCGATTATCAACATGCCCTACGCAAGTCGGCAGTCGCGGCCGGCTGGACGACGCTGTCCCTGTAAGTTTCCGGCATGGGATGGATATCCGGATGGAGTGCGTGCGCGAGTAGCTCCAGGCTGTCGACAAGACGCGGGCCGGGCCGGTTAAAATACGCGCTACCGTCGCAAAAGTAGATGCGATCATTCTCGACGCAAGGAAGCGCATGCCAACCATCCCGGCGCGCCAGACTTGGCAGATCCTCTAACGCGCGTTCCACCGAAAATCCGCAGCAGGCCACGAAGAGCACATCCGGCTGCGCAGTGCGGATGTCATCCCAACTCCGGGTGACGGAGGGCCTGCCCTCGTTGCCGAGACAGTCATGTCCGCCCGCCACTTTGATGAGATGTGGTGTCCAATGTCCGGCGTTGAAAGGTGGATCGAGCCACTCCAGGAAAACCACGCGGGTAGGCTCGCTTACCGCCGCCGCGGTGCGTGTCTTGACCGCCGCGACTCGAGCTCTAAGACGAGCGACGCTCGCGGCGGCGACAGCCTCAATTCCTGCTGCCTGACCGACCGCGATCATCGTAGTAAATACATCTTCGAGAGACATCGGCTCAAGATTGATGACGGTCGGTTGCCCGGGCAACGAGCGTACGGCATCTTCCACATCGTCAGCTGATACCGCGCAGACGTCGCACAGAGCCTGGGTGACGATGACGTCGGGCCGTAGCGTCCGCAACAGCTCGAGATCCAGGAGATAGAGCGCGCTGTGGGTGCGAAGGTGGTCGCGGACTAGTCGATCGATCTCATCGCTGCGCGCGTTCTTCGGAATCACGCTGGATGTGACTACCGGCAGCTTTCGAACAACGAGCGGATAATCGCATTCGTGCGAGACGCCAACTAAATTCGATTCGAGCCCGAGCTCGCAAATTATCTCGGTGGCGCTGGGTAACAATGAGACGATTCTCATCGGCGCCGCTCGAGTCACAAGCTAGCGGGCAGATTCGCGCGGCGGCGGAGCACCGACGATAACATCTCTTGGCCACCGAACAGTATTGCCGCGTAGAACCCGTCGCCGATCAGCATCACGCCGTAGAACGGAATCGCGAGTACATAGCACTCGACTAAGCCGCTCAGCGTCGGCGGATAGAAGCCGCCCAACCAGACACCAAAATTGGAGAGCACGAAGAACACGGTCGTCGACATTACGACGGCAGATCCGATTCGGCCGGCCGATCGCCGCGGCGCGATAATCCATCGCCCGATCAACGGCCCAGCGAGGAACCCAAGATACACAAAGACCATAACGGTCGGGTGATAGAGCCCTGTGATCAGATCTGCCACGAGCAGCGCACTCAGCGGAACGAGCCACGCGATGCGCGGGCGACAGTTCGCGCCGGCAAAAAGCCCGAGCGCACCGATGGGCGTGAAGTTCCATGCGTGCGGCACAAGGCGCGCGACGACGCCCAGAACGATCAAAAAGTACGGCATAGTTTGTTCTCCAGAAGCATCACAGCCCTATCCGAACGCCAAAATATGCGCCGACGCCCGGTGTACTAAAGCCTACGACGTCCTCATAGTTCTCGTCCAGAAGATTCTCGATACGACCGATGAGCTGCACGGTTGGCGTCAACCGATAAGTTGCCGCAAGATCCACAAGCGTATAGCTGTCAAGACCGACGCGCTCCGACGGTAATGGAAACGGCGGAAAGAAAATATCGTCCTGACTGCCGTTATAAGAGACATTCAAGTTAAAGTTAGCGCGCGGCCACGGTGAGAAGTTCAAATTTACGGCCAGCATATTTGTCGGCCGGCGCAGCTCATCAACTTCATCTCCGAGTGACGCCAGCTCAGTACTATCCGTATAGGTATAGCTGGCCGACAGGTCGAGATGATCGCCCGGGCTCGCGGTGAACTGCAGCTCGATGCCTTGCCGCCGACTCTTGCCCGGGCGATTCGCCGCAGTAAATAGAAACGTCCCGGGGTCAAAGACGAAACCGTCGATCTCGTCTTCGAGTTGTTCGTCAAAATAAGTCGCTGCGATCGATAAACTATTGTTGCGGAACGATTGCTCGAAACCGATCTCCCAGCCCTCGGATCGCTCGGGCTTCAGGTCCTGGTTGCCGACGAACTCGCCGGAGAAGAAGCCGAATCTTTCGATAAACGTCGGTGATTTTTGACCCGTTCCAAGACTTGCATGAAGTCGCGTGCCGGAAGCATCGACTAGGTAGGACCCTGTGACCCGATACGTATTGACGTCGTCGAAATCGCTGTTGTCGTCGTGGCGTAGCGCAGCAGAGAACGAAAACGACCCGAGCTCCAGCCCTTGATACTCCAGCACGTAACCGGTCGTATCGACTTCTTGATCTTGATTCGGATCACCGAACGGGCTCGCGGTACCGCGTTGGGAGAATCTTTGCTCTTCTCGATCGACAGCGAACGTCAGCCGATGAGAATCTGATTCGGTCAACGCCAGGCTGGTCTGATAATAGAACCCCAGCTTCTCGGCAGCCGTCGAGCCAAGCGATAGACCATCGCCGAAGTTTTCATTATCGGTTTCCAACCGTGTGACGCTGAAGCGGTGAGTCCAACGATTCTCGAGGACTGCCGTCGCAACCGACACGCGTAGATATTCCTGCGTGGCGTCTGTTTGCCTGTCCGCGTCGACAGGCAAACCGGTCGTGACGAAGTCGATAGCATCGTAATCTCGCACCGAGTCGGTGTGCCGAGCGAAAAATTCGAGCCGAGTCCGCTCGGATAACTGAGCCCCGGCATTAAGATTCAGGGTCGTGTTTCGGTTGCCATCGTCCTCATCACCGACCCGTGAGATATTGGAGCCGTCCGTATCCACGCGAGAGACGCTGACGTTGATGTCGTAGATGGCGCCCGTGGACGTTAAGTGTCCGCCCACATGTGTCGTGCCAAAACTACCCGCTTCCAGAAAACCGTTCGCGCTGAATGGCTCAGTGCCTCGAGTCGTGATCAAATTGACGATACCTGCCAATGCGTCGCTGCCCCATAGCGCACTCTGCGGCCCGCGTATGATCTCGATGCGATCGATCCCGGTCACCAGGAGTTGATCGAACTGGAACTCATCGCCCAATGCGGGATCGTTCGCCTCGACTCCGTCGATCAGGACCATGACCTGGTTGGCCTCCGCGCCGCGGACACGAAGCTGGGTCTGAGAACCGAACGTGCCGGCGCGACTGATCGAAAAACCCGGAACGTCGCGCAGCGCGTCGGTCACGTAGACGATCTGTCGGCGTTCGAGGTCTTCGCGACTAATGACGGTATAGGAACTACCGACGCGCGAGGCAGGAACCGGCGTTCGAGAAGCCGTGACGAGAATATTCTCGAGCGCGTCGTCAGACTGCTGCGCAGCGATAGTAGACGTCAGTACCACAAGGGAAAGAAAGAGGATTATCTTTTGCACGAGCCTACCTATAGACGCTCGCACCCGAGCGCCAGATAAAGGCCGATCGCGGCACAGCAAGTAAACCTGCCGTTTAGACGGGAAAGCGTTTAGAGATCTGTTCGCAGAATCTTAAACACCCGGTTATTCCCTCCGCTAACCGACGTTAAACCAACTGCAGGCCGGTATACGGGCTCGCGAGTGAGCCGTGGCTCGGAGTGATCGCCTTCCCATGCTTTTCAGCACAGTGGCCTGATAACCACCCTTGGACTCGCTTACCGTTGCGGGGGCAGCGACGGCCTTGTCAAGTTGACGCACCGTCTTCCCGTTCAACCCTCCGGTAGATTCACCTTCGGGCACCTGCAACACTGTCCAATTCAGTATCGTGAAACCGTTACGATATTTCAAGTCTTTATCAGCCCACCAGAAACGGCTGATGAATTTATCTCTGGGGTTTTCTCTTTGGCGTCGGTATCAGGTTGACGCGGCCGCGTTTACCCAGTTGCCGTTCGTTCAATAGAACGACAATCTCCTCCACCGCGCTGGTGACGGCCTTGAGACTCCCTTGCCGGTAGCCGCGAATGGTGTTGGCGCCCTGTATGATCACATAATGATGCCAGTTGGCGCCTTCGGTACCGGGCGGTGGCTCGGTTTTGCGGACCGATACGATTTCGTAGGGACGAATTACTGCGGAAGTTTCATCGGTCATGTAGTTTCGTGTGCAGGCAACGACACGTGCCAGCTCAACGCTGGGCAGCGTAAGGTGTCAGTGGATCGAAGTTGCTGAGAGCGCCTACCAGCGATTGCCGCCGCCGAACCCACCACCACGACCGCCGGACCTCTTTTCCTGGGGTTTGGCCTCATTGACCTTCATCGGTCTGCCGTCGTAGTCGGTGCCGTTGAGGCTTTCGATTGCCGCCTGAGCTTCGGCGTCGGTGCCCATTTCGATAAAGCCAAAGCCCTTGCTTCGGCCAGTGTCGCGATCGGTGATCAGTTTGGCGGATTCCACGGTTCCGGATGCCGCGAATTTATCCGACAGTTCCTGCTCGGTCGCCGAGTACGGCAGATTGCCGACATAGAGTTTCCTGCCCACGATATCTCCTTCACTTTGACTCTAGAACCGCCTTAGATGAGGATCTGGGCACAAAACACCGGAGACTCAATGGAGCGGGTTGAACCGTTCAGTATATCTCAAAATGTTCGTTTCTGCGAAGCGTCGCCGCCGATGCTAGCGCCCGCCGCGCCCGCCTGACGGCCGTTGTACGGGCCTGCAGGGATGCTCCGGTTTCGTAGGATCGCAGACGTAGACGTCCTCGAAGTAGTTCCTCCACTGCCGCCAGGTTCGATTGGACGGATCGTACTTCCAGATCTTGCTGAGAATGAACAGCCGGTCATTGCCCAGCACGACCTTGTGTAGCGAGGCCACGCTCTGATCCTCGCTGAGTTCACAAAGCTGCTCCCAGAAAATCATCGAATAACCGTTATCCGGCTTATCGTCCCGGATCTTCGAGCTGTAGTCGGAACAATTCTCCTGGTTGCTTTGCGAACGGAGCTCGTAGACGCGCACGGCGGTCTCGATACCGGCGGTCGAATGAAAGGCCTCCTGGCGCAGGGCTTCGGTCCAGTCCGAATGGTCCTGGCCGATCGGGAACAGGTAGGAGTCGGTCTTGGAGCCGTCGCTCAACGGCGCAGCCGGGTACCACTCCTCGGGCAGCGACAGGATCATCGTCTCCCGGTCCGTATTGGGCATGATTTCAGGCATCTCTGAAGGTCCACCGCCTCTACCGCCACCGCCACCGCCGCCCCGCTGGGCAGCAGCGTGCCCGGCACACAACAAGCCGACGCCGATCAGCGCCAGCGCAATGCTTGTTTTCATAGAGATTCCCCCACGTTCCCCTTAGAAGGGCAGATTTCGTACGAATCTATAGTAACGGCCGGCCACGCTCGCGGTTGACCGGCGAGTCTACATGGCCTTGGCGCCGAAGTGATGATTGGCGCGCCCGGAGGGACTCGAACCCCCAACACCCGGCTTCGAAGGCCGGTACTCTATCCAGTTGAGCTACGGGCGCGTGCGTAATCGAACGTTGCGGCAGTTATCCTACCGCAACTCAGCCGCAGACGACCTGCCTTGCCTGGCCGGGCATCGATCTATCGGCGAAGACGCCAAAAAGTGCCCACCAGCCATTGACGGACGCCTGAGTCGGGCGATAGGGTGCGCTCTGCAGCCGGCGTAACGCGGGCACCCTGACAACTCAGTAAGGATCAGTCATATGAAGCCAAACATGCGCATCCGGCACGCAATGTACATCTCACTCTTAGGCCTGGGCTTTGCGGAGTCATCCAGTGCGGCCACTGTCGCAGTATGCACGGACCTCGGTAATTTCACGATTGAGCTCTTCGATGAGCGCTCGCCCGCACATGTCGCGAACTTTCTGGAATACGTCGACCGAGGCTACTACACGGGAACGGTATTCCATCGCGTGATCGCCGGCTTCATGGTCCAGGGCGGCGGCTACAACCGCGAGTACCGTAACAAGCCTACCCTGACACCCGTGATGAACGAATCCAAGAACGGTGTCCGCAATGACCGCGGCACAGTCGCAGCCGCGAGAACCGGCGATCCACACTCCGCCACCTCGCAGTTTTACATCAACCTCGTTGATAACGCGTCACTGAACGCCTCCGGCGGCGATTGGGGTTACTCGGTGTTCGGCCGTGTCAGCGCCGGAATGGAAGTCATCGATGAGATCGCAGCGCTATCGACCGGCAGCGGCGGGCCATTTCGATCCGATGTCACCGACCCGCTCGTGGCCACCACATCCATGGCGCGCATCGTCGAGGATCGTTACCCGACATTATCGACAGAGGAACGTCACGCAACGCTGCTGCGAGAGATCGAAGCCGCGGTCGCAGTGAACGACAATGCCACGGCCGCCGAGCGGTTCGGTGAGTACCGAGCCGCGTGCGGTGAATTAGAACCGGACCTGCTCTTCACGGAAGCGAGAGTCCTGGCCGCGGTCGACCGTAACCCCGCAGCGATCGAATCGTTGGACGAATTCCTGCGTGTTGCCGACACGACCAGTGAGACGTATTTGCAAGCGCTGTCCTTATCGAGACAACTCGATCCAGCCGTCAACGAACAACGCTCCGCGGCACAACAGCGCCTGGCCGAGCTCGCCGGTGATTGCGAATTTCCGACTGAGCCCACCACCCCCGACGCCAATGTCGCCACGATGGAACAGATGGTCGCGGGCCAAGACGATATCAAGACGTATATGGAGCAGAGCAACGAACTTCTGGAGTGCCTGGATGATCTCGCCGACGATCTCAAAGATGACGATCGTGAAATGATTATCGCAGCGTACAATAACGCCGTTGACGAACAGGAAGGCGTGGCGGAACGCTTCAACGCGCAGAGAGTCCTCTTTTTGTCGCTTCAATAAAGAACTAGAGGAGCGTGCCAGGCTACTACAAAGGTAAGCGAACCCGGAACATCTACCAACCGGGAGACACGAAGCCGTTTAAGCTCAGCCGGAGCAAGATCGATCGCTTTGTCGAGTGCCCGCGATGCTTCTACATCGACCGCCGCCTCGGCGTCGATCGACCGCCAGGATTTCCGTTCACGCTGAATCTCGCGGTTGATACACTGTTGAAGAAGGAGTTCGATATCCATCGAGCTGCGAACACGCAACACCCGTTGCTCGAAACCTACGGAATCGATGCCAGGCCGGTCGCCCATGAAAACCTGACTGCCTGGCGGCAGAACTTCGTCGGCATACAGCACCTGCACGAGAGTACCAATCTCCTGATCACCGGCGCGATCGATGACCTCTGGCAGGAGCCGGATGGCGCCTATGTCGTCGTCGACTACAAGGCCACCTCGAAGAACGATACGATCGATGTCCTCGATCAGCCCTGGCACGCGGGCTACAAGCGCCAGATGGAGATTTACCAGTGGCTGCTGCGCCGCTACGGACTGAAGGTCGCCGATACCGGTTACTTCGTCTACGCCAACGGCTCAACCGATGAAGCAGCGTTCGATGCGCGGCTCGAGTTCGAACTCACGCTGATCCCCTACACCGGCAACGATGACTGGCTCGACGGCGTGCTCGAAGAGATCCACGCCTGCCTGAACAAAGACCACATCCCGACGGCCGGATTCAAATGCGACTACTGCCGCTACCGCTATGCGGTGGCCGAGGTGACGGCGTGACCGGCTGGCGAGGATGACATTGCGCTCCGCCAGGTGGCAGGCGGAGCGCATCTCGACATTACGTGCCCCCGTTCTGCATCAGACCCAAGCTGTACAGCAGTGCGGCGACCATTGGGGCGGCCGTTCGAACGTGGTTCCACATCGTCCACCGATCCAGGTAGTGTTCCCACACTTCACGGGCGCCGGGGTCCGTAGCGGACACGGCGGCCAGCTGGTCGTTCAAAGGAACGTTCCCGAGCATGGTGACGAGGAAGGTGCCCACGAGGTAGAAGAGCGCCCCGCCCAGGAAGAAAAACGCCGAAGGGTGACTCCAATGGGCCACGGCGAGCACAACTATGCCG
>SMUY01007839.1_pt1 | contig 25430 bp, 22 predicted proteins | sample 2456441 | NCBI WGS metagenome assembly SMUY01 (sample SAMN11095931, study PRJNA526329) | marine sediment metagenome | biome: Marine sediment; feature: Surficial sediment; material: Deep marine sediment; isolation source: Hadal surficial sediment | place: Pacific Ocean | collected 2014-11 | depth...
CCCAAGCGCATCAATTCGATGACCACTTCTTTGCCGAGTTCCCCGGAACCGAGCATCATCACCTTGGTGGCATTTACGCTTAATGGCGTTCCAATACTCGTCATGGGTTCGCTCCGCTTTCCTGGATAAGAGGTTAAAAAATTAAGAAGTCAAAATTATTGTTGAGCCTCGAATGCCCGCAAGTAACGTTTCGCCCTTGCGGCGTAACCGTCGGCGCTCTCGCGCAAGCCCTGAATCTCTTCTGCAGAGAGTTCCCGTACGACTTTCCCGGGGGAACCGATCACCATGGAGTTATCAGGAATTTCTTTTCGCTCGGTAATCAACGTATTAGCACCGATCAGGCAGTTCTTGCCGATCCTGGCTCCGCTCAAAACGACCGCATTGATGCCAATCAGGCTATTGTCCCCAATCTCACAGCCATGCAACGTAACCTTGTGTCCGACAGTCACACCGTCGCCAACCACACATGGATAACCTGGGTCGGTGTGTAATAGAACCAAGTCCTGAATATTCGAAGACCGACCCACCGTTATCGGCTCACCATCACCCCGAATGACCGCGTTGAACCAGACGCTGCTGTATGCCTTGAGAACCACGGAGCCTAAAACCACGGCTGTCTCAGCCACAAATACACCCGCTTCGACAACAACACGTCGATCTTCTAACTGAAACAACACCGGTAGCGCCCTTATGAGATCCCCACCGCATTCTAACTCACAAAATCGTTACACCTCGCACCTAGTCAGAGGCTCGCCTACTTGCGCATAGTATCCACGAGTGTCCAGGGCAGCTGTCGGGGTTTTAACCTACCGACCATCTACAGGTTGCAGGCACGGGGGAACAATCACTAAGAAAAGCGAGCAGGGTCAGATGAAAACCCGACTACCAGCATTTGATGTCCTGGTTGCGATGGCTCGCAACGATCCGGAAGGACTCGAGACGTTGCGTCGTTCGCTCACCGAAGCCGTGATCGAAGCCGCGAGTACCGAACAGACAAAAAACCGCCTCAAAGGCCTGCAGTTCCGTGTTGATATGGAGCGCAAACGAGCCTCGACACCTCTGGGGGCAACAATTCGCATATCCGAGATGATGTGCAGATCTCTCGCGGACTTGCACCGATCTATGGTGGAACCATACACCGGGTCAACCCCAGGGAAAGAAACCGCCGGTGATGCCCGAGTCAATGCAACGGTCCTCGGTTTTCCGGACGGCTTTCCAAGGGAGCTTGCAGAGGACCACGAGCCCTTCCAGTAAACAACCCCGAAATCCCATACAGGTATACTGTTGTCTCGCTCTCGGAGTGCAATTGTTGGGATGAAGTTCTGCAGTCAATGCGGCGCAGCGGTCGTTTTCCGAGTTCCTGAGGGAGACAATCGGAAACGTTTCCTGTGTGAAAGCTGCGGGACCATCCACTACCAGAATCCACGCATCATCACCGGATGCCTGGCCATCTGGGAAGATCAAGTGCTGTTGTGCAAACGATCCATCCAGCCGCGTCGCGGTTTCTGGACCCTACCCGCAGGCTTTCTGGAAAACGGTGAAACCGCCAGGGCCGGTGCCGCGCGGGAAACCTGGGAGGAAGCCCAGGCCAAGGTGGCGAACACTGAGCTGTACACGATGTTCAGCCTCCCTCATATCTCCCAGATCTATCTTTTCTACCGTGCCCAACTCGTCGACGGCGTTTTCGCACCGGGTGGAGAGACCGAAGCGGTGAGTCTCTTTCACGAAGCCGATGTTCCCTGGGACGAACTCGCCTTCCCGGTGATTCGCGACACGTTGCAACACTATTTCCGGGATCGCCTCGACAATCAATTCAACGTCCATACCGGAGACATCGAAATTTCCCGGGATCGAAGGTAAATATCACCCGAGCGCTACGCGCGCGTTCCTGAACAGGCGGAGCCAGGGCCCGTCCTCGTGCCAAGCGTCGGGGCGCCAGGGATTCTGATGCGCACGGAATACGCGTTCAGGGTGAGGCATCATGATCAGGACTCGACCGTCCGCTGCCGTGAGTCCAGCCAGCCCCCTCCCCGATCCATTAGGGTTGAGCGGATAACGGTTTGTGGGCTCATGCAGCGTATCGACATACTGCAGGCATACTTGATCTGCGTGGTGGTCCCAGAATTGGGTCGCCAGGGATGATTCGGGAAATTCCGCACGACCTTCACCGTGGGCAACCACGATCGGCAACACACTACCACCCATGCCATCGAGCCAAGGCGAAGCATCATCGTTGACGCGTACAAGTACGGTGCGCGCCTCAAACTGTTCGGAACGATTGCGAACGAACCGCGGCCAACTCTGGGCACCGGGAATCAGCTCATTGAGGCTCGATATCATCTGACAACCATTGCAGATCCCGAGAACCAACTTATCCGCTGCAAAAAAACGCTGGAAAGTTTCCCGCACGGATTCGTGGAAGAGCACGCTTTTCGCCCATCCACCGCCGCCGCCAAGCACATCACCATAGGAAAAGCCGCCGCAGGCTGCGAGAACGGGAAAGTCCATCAACTCAACGCTGCCGTCGATGAGATCGCTCATGTGTACGTCTACCGGGTCGAAGCCTGCGCGTTCGAACGCCGCCGCCATCTCTACGTGTCCGTTGACTCCTTGCTCGCGAAGAATGGCGACAAGTGGGCGAGATGACACAAAAAACCGGGCGACATCATCATCTACCGGAAAACCAACGTGGGCCGAAAACCCAGGCGACTGTTCGGTGATCGCCGCAAATTCCTCGTCCGCACAATCCGAGTTGTCGCGCATGCGCTGCAAACGATAGCTCGTCTCGGCCCATTGAGACTCGAGGCTGCCACGATTCGAGCTGAACAGCACCCCACCACCGCTCGAGATAACAATCCGCTCATCATCACGCAGCGTTCCAAGTTCTATGCAGGTTAAGCCCGATAGCCGGTCCAGAACCTTCGGCAGATCACTTTCGAGGACCTGTATTACGGCACCCAACTCCTCGGAAAACAAAGCGGCAATCGGATCTTCAGCTGATAATTCGAGTTCCAATCCCACCCGAGCGGCAAAAGCCATTTCCAGAACCGTCGCCAGTAGACCACCGTCAGAACGATCGTGATAGGCAAGCAGCAGGCCATCGCGATTGAGTGATTGAATGCCGGTGAAAAACTGGACGAGTTTCTGAGGATCGTCCAGATCCGCGCCATGCTGACCTAACTGGCCGTAACATTGCGCGAGGACACTGCCCCCCAGACGATTTTGTCCGTCACCGAGATCTATCAGTATCAGTCTGGTGTTCTCGGTAGGTCGCTTGAGCTCCGGTGTCAGCGTTCTGCGCACATCCATCACGGGGGCGAAAGCCGAGATGATGAGCGTCAATGGCGAGATAACTTCGTTTCCCTCCCAGCGTGTACGCATGGAGAGGCTGTCTTTCCCTACGGGAATGGCGATGCCGAGCGCCGGGCATAACCCAATCCCAATGGCCTCAACGGCATCAAACAGCGCCTGCTCGTCGCTATTCTCGCCCGCCGCGGCCATCCAATTCGCCGAGAGCACAACACGCTTGAGTTCGGTCACGCAAGCAGCACATAAATTGGTCAACGCCTCTCCTACTGCCATGCGTGCGGAGGCGGATGGATCGATCATGGCCAGGGGAGAACGTTCACCCATCGAGAACGCCTCTCCGGTGTAACCGCGATAGCCTGAGAAGGTCACCGCGACATCCGCCACCGGCACCTGCCAGGGTCCAACCATCTGTTCCTGGGCAACCAGGCCGGTAATGCTGCGGTCCCCAATGGTGATCAGAAAGTTCTTACTGGCAACGGCCGGGAAATGCAACACGCGTGTAACGGCTTCGGCAACGTCGAGCTCACCGGTATGAAAAGGCGTGCTGGGCAACGTTTCGCGGCTGAAACTCCGCTCCATTTTCGGTGGTTTGCCGAACAACACCGACAAGGGCAGATTTACCGGCACATCGTTAAACTCTTCATCTTCGACAATCAGATCAAGTGCGGACGTTGCTTTCCCCACAACCGCATACGGGCACCGTTCGCGCCGGCAGATCGCTGCGAATTGATCTAACTGCCCACCGGCCACTCCCATGACGTATCGTTCCTGGGCCTCGTTGCACCATATCTCCAGTGGCGTCATACCTGGGTCAGCATTAGGCACGGATCGGAGCTGGAACCGTCCACCCACGTTGGCATCATTAACCAGTTCCGGTAGCGCGTTGGAAAGGCCACCAGCACCGACGTCGTGAATAAGCAAAATGGGATTTTTCTCCCCCAGCGCACAGCAGGCGTCGATCACTTCCTGGCAGCGCCTCTCCATCTCCGCGTTGTCGCGCTGCACAGAAGCGAAGTCGAGATCCGAAGAACTCTCACCTGACGCCATGCTCGATGCCGCACCACCCCCGAGGCCGATCAGCATTGCCGGCCCACCAAGCACGATCAGCCGCGTGTCCGAGGGAAAGTCTTTTGCCTGAACGTTCTCTCGGCGGATGTTACCGATACCACCGGCAATCATGACCGGCTTGTGATACCCGAACACCCGTCCTTCGTGAGCGTCATCGCGCACCTCGAAGGTCCGAAAATAGCCACACAACGCCGGACGTCCAAATTCATTGTTAAATCCTGCCGCGCCAATGGGACCTTCCAGCATGATGTCCAATGCGCTGACGATGCGCTCGGGTTTGGGTGTGTTCAGCTCCCAGGGTTGCTCGAAACCCTTGATGTTCAGGTGGCTGGTGGTGAATCCCGTCAAACCGGCTTTTGGCTTCGAACCACGTCCTACGGCGCCTTCATCGCGGATCTCACCGCCGGAACCTGTCGCTGCCCCCGGGTAGGGGGCGATCGCCGTCGGATGATTGTGGGTCTCTACCTTCATGAGGATATCGATGTAGTCGGTTTGATAACCGTAGGCGTGGGTGACCGGGTCGAGGCTGAACTTATCGGCGCGCGGGCCTTCGATAACTGCGGCGTTGTCCGCATAAGCACTCAGGATGCCTGCACCGTTAATTTGCCGGAACGTGTTACGAATCATCCCGAACAGCGAGCTTGGCTGGGGTTGCCCGTCGATCTGCCAGCTGGCATTAAAAATTTTGTGACGACAGTGTTCCGAGTTCGCCTGGGCGAACATCATGAGTTCCACGTCAGTCGGATCGCGCTGGAGCTCCGAGTAAGCTCCGGCCAGATAGTCGATCTCGTCGCTGGAAAGCGCCAGGCCAAGCTCAGTATTCGCCCGTTCGAGTGCTCGAGACCCGTCTCTCATCAGGGCGATCCGGGATAAAGGTGCGGGGATGAGTTGGGTAAAAACAACTTCGAACTGCTCATCGACGATCAAGCGCTCGGTCATCCGGTCGTATAAACACGTCATCTCGAGCTCGTCTATCCCAACATCCATGTACCAACGCACACCTCGCTCGACACGCAGTACGGGCGTGAGACCGCATATTCGAAAGATGTCCGTCGCTTTGCTCGACCACGGCGAGATGGTGCCCTGGCGAGGAACAACCGTCGCTCTAAGCTCACCCTCGAGCTGTGGCAATGCGGTAAGAGGCCCGTAGTGCAACAACGCTTCGGCTCTGATCAGCTCCGCATCATCGAGGGGCCGTGCCAGATGCAGAATGTGCACGTACTCGGCATACAGGCACTCTGTATTAAAGGATAACGATTGGCGGATTTTACCAAGGCGAAACGCAGACAGTGCCGGTGGTCCCTTCAGCCGCAGGATGTCGGTCATCAAACTCTCTTTGCTTGAAAGAAATGTTGCAACAATTCCGCACTCTCATCAGCCAACACGCCAGCCACCACCAGCGGCCGATGATTAATCGACGGGTTCTCGAGTACTCGTGCGATGCTCTGGATTGCCCCGGAACGCGGCTCCAACGCACCAAAAACCAACATCTCGATGCGCGCATGTATCAGCGCGCCTGCACACATGTTGCAGGGCTCAACGGTAACGTAAAGCGTCGAGCCGGTGAGCCGGTAATTGCCTATGTGAGCAGCTGCGTCCCTCATCGCGACCATTTCTGCATGTGCAGTGGGGTCGCAATTGCCGATCGGCTGATTAAAACCGCGCCCGATGAGTGTGCCGTCGGCGACGACCACCGCACCAACCGGTACCTCATTGACATCTGCCGCCTCGGCTGCAAGTTCGAGTGCCAGGCGCATCCATTGCTCATGAACGAGAGCAGCAGTACTAGCGTCTACCGGTGTCATTCCCATTCGATCGTTGCAGGCGGTTTGTTCGACACGTCGTAGACAACCCGCGACACGCCGGGTATCTCATTAATAATTCGGTTGGAGATACGCTCGATCAACTCATACGGCAGGTGCGCCCAGCGAGCAGTCATATAATCCGTCGTCTCTACAGCACGCAGCGCGATCACATCCGCATACCGGCGGGCATCACCTACCACGCCAACCGATTTGATGGGAAGCAACACTGCAAAAGCCTGGCCGACCTTGTCGTAATAGTCGGCGCTACGCAGTTCCTCGAGGTAGATTGCATCAGCCTCACGTAACACGTCCACGCGTTCCTTTTTGACTTCCCCAAGTACGCGGACAGCAAGCCCAGGACCGGGAAATGGGTGTCGGAAAACCAGTTCCCGTGGTAATCCGAGATGCATTCCAATTTCCCGAACTTCATCTTTGAACAGATCCCGCAACGGCTCGATGAGCTTCAAGCGCATCCGCTCAGGCAACCCACCAACATTGTGATGGCTCTTGATCACATGTGCTTTGCCGTATTTACTCGCAGCCGATTCGATCACGTCCGGATAGATGGTTCCCTGCGCAAGCCATTCGACTTTTGGAATCTTGTTTGCCTCCCGTTCAAAGACGTCGATGAACGTGTTACCAATGATTTTACGTTTGGTTTCCGGGTCCTCGACTCCCGCGAGCTTGTCTAGAAATTCGTCTTGTGCCAACACAGTGATCAAGTTGAGTGGCAAAACATTCGACGGTGCAAAGGTGCGCTGTACGTCTGAGCGTTCGTTCTTACGAAGCAATCCATTGTCGACAAATACACACGTCAGCTGATCACCGATTGCCCGGGACAAAAGCGCCGCCACCACACTTGAATCTACGCCACCCGACAATCCCAGGATAACGTGCGTTTCTCCAACAAGCTCACGCACATGCGTTATCGCATCTTCAACGATGTTGGCCGGGGTCCATAATCCTTCGCAGCCGCAGATATCCCTGGCAAACTTTCTCAGGATTTCACGGCCCTGCTGCGTGTGAGTTACCTCTGGGTGAAACTGAACACCGTAATAACGTTTCTCGATACACTCCATAGAAGCAACGGGCGCCGATGGTGTGCTGGCCGTCACGATAAACCCGGCAGGAACGTCAATTACCTTGTCGCCGTGGCTCATCCAGACCTGCAACTCTCCCCCGGCGCCGCCGTCTACCGCGCTCAGCAGCTCACTGTTCGAATTGAGCTGGATAACTGCATGGCCAAATTCGCGCACCGATGACGCCTCAACCGTACCGCCAAGCTGTTCCGCCATGGCCTGCATGCCATAACAGATCCCGAGTACCGGAACACCGAGCGCAAACACCGCATCCGGAATTCTCGGCGCGTCGCCTTCGGTAACCGTTTCTGGACCACCTGAAAGAATGACCCCGCTCGGGGCGAATTCCGAGATAAATGCCGATGGCATATCGAAGGGATGGATCTCGCAGTACACGCCAGCTTCACGCACGCCGCGTGCAATGAGTTGCGTGTACTGTGCGCCAAAGTCGACGATCAACAATCGCTGATCGTGAATATCGCTCGTATCCGCCACGATTAACTCACCGGATAGTTGGGTGCTTCTTTGGCGATCGTCACATCATGCACGTGGCCTTCCACCATACTGGCATGACTTACCCGGACGAACTCAGGGGTGCTGCGCATGGTCTCGATGCTCTCCGAACCGGTATAACCCATCGCAGCCCGCAATCCGCCCATGAGCTGGTGGACGATCGGGCCCATGGGTCCGCGGTAAGCGACTCGACCCTCGATCCCCTCTGGCACGAGCTTGCGAGCATCGTGTTCCGGTTCCTGAAAGTATCGATCGCTGGAACCATGTGCTTCCGACATCGCTCCCAACGAGCCCATGCCCCGGTATGATTTGTAGGTTCGCCCCTGGTAGAGCTCCACCTCCCCCGGTGCCTCATCAGTGCCCGCGAGCAGATTGCCCACCATCACTACGCTGGCACCAGCGACGATCGCCTTGGCAATGTCGCCGGAAAAACGCACGCCGCCGTCTGCGATTACAGGAATATTTTCTTCGCAAGCGACAGCAACGGCTTCGGAGATTGCCGTTATCTGCGGCACACCAATACCCGTAACAACTCGAGTTGTGCAGATGGAGCCAGGGCCAATGCCAACTTTTACCGCGTCGACGCCCGCCGACAGCAGGGCCAGCGCGCCTTCGCGGGTGGCAACGTTACCGCCAATCACCTGCATGTCAGGATAGCCCTGCTTGATCCAGCTGATTCTGTCCAGCACCATTTGCGAATGTCCGTGCGCCGTATCGACAACAAGCACGTCAACGCCAGCTTCAACCAAAGCCGCAACGCGTTCGTCCGTTTCGGTGCTGGTACCAACGCTCGCCCCGACCCGCAATTGACCTTGATCGTCTTTACACGCGTTTGGGAACGCCTGTGCCTTATTGATATCCTTGACGGTGACCATCCCCCTCAGCTCAAACTTGTCATTCGTAAGCAATACTTTTTCTATACGGTGCTTGTGCAGGATATCGGTGATCTCATCGAAGGTCGCATTTTCATCAGCGGTTAGGAGCCTGTCCTTTGGCGTCATGATGTCACGAACCCTGGCATCGACGCGCGTTTCGAATCGCACGTCGCGACTGGTGATGATGCCAACCAACCGGTCACCTTCCACCACCGGCACCCCCGAAATCTTGTGCTCCGCGGTGAGTTCCATCAGCTCCGCAATCGTCTTGTCCGGATGAATGACGATGGGATCTCGAATAATGCCACTTTCGTATTTTTTGACCGCACGCACCTCGCGTGCCTGGGACTCGACGGTCATGTTCTTGTGAACGATCCCTATGCCCCCTTCCTGCGCAAGGGCAATCGCCAAGCGTGCCTCGGTAACCGTATCCATGGCGGAGGACATTAACGGAATGTGAAGCTGTATTTCCCGAGTCAGGCGGGTTTCCAGTGAAACTTCCGAGGGCAGTACTTGAGAATAGGCAGGAAGGAGAAGAACATCGTCGAAGGTGAGCGCGTCATCAGCGATACGCAGCATTTGGGGCTCCCCAAAACCGAGATTCTAACGATGGATTTGGATCGTGTAAACTTTATCAGTATGCAGCTGAAGTTCGATGACCACCCCGTAATGACGGTCAGTGCCCTGGCCAGGGAGGCGCGACTGTTGATCGAACAGCGATTCAACCTGGTCTGGGTAGAAGGCGAGTTGTCCAACTTCCGCCGTCCGGGGTCCGGGCACTGGTACTTCACGCTCAAAGACGACAGCGCGCAGCTCCGTTGCGCGATGTTCGCAGGTCGTAATCGCTCTATTCGATTCCAGGTGAAAGACGGCGATCACGTCGTGATTCGCGGCCGCGTAAGTCTGTATGAAGCTCGTGGCGATTTTCAACTCATCGCGGACCATATGGAACTCGCAGGAGAAGGCGCATTACGCGCAGCGTTCGACGCGTTGAAGGAACGGTTGGCCGTTGAGGGACTCTTTGCAACGGAACGAAAAAAACCACTGCCGGAATTTCCGCAACATCTCGCGGTGATCTCATCGAGATCCGGTGCAGCACTCCGCGATGTACTCAGTGTGGTGCAGCGTCGCTTCCCAGCCCTCAAAGTCACATTGATGCCGGTTGCTGTACAAGGCGAAAATTCCGAGATGGAAGTACTGCAAGCATTGCAACGGGTAGCGACGCTAGATCCCGATGTCGTTCTGCTCACCCGGGGTGGCGGTTCGCTCGAAGATCTGTGGACGTTTAACCTCGAGTCAGTCGCACGAGCTATCGCTAGTTGTCCGATCCCGGTGGTTTCAGCCATCGGCCATCAAACCGACATTACGATTGCGGATTTTGTCGCCGACGTCCGCGCGCCCACGCCTTCGGCCGGCGCGGAGTTGATCACACCGGATCGGCGCGAGATATCCGCGCAGTTCACCGAACGGCTTTCTCGACTGCTGCGTGCCTTAGATGGGGACATCAAGTTCCGGCAGCAGACGCTCAAGGGGTTGCGTGCACATCTCCTAGATCCACGCCAACGCCTGCAACAACATATGCAACGTGCGGACGACCTGGACGAGCGGTTGCGGCTCGGTCTCACCAACAAACTTGCACAAGCAAAACAGAAATTGCGGGCGTTGCATCGAAACATGCATATCTTGCGCCCACAGACGGTGATTCAGAGACACAAACTGACCATCGCACGACTAAACGACGCACTCGTTTCGCTTGTGGGACGCAGCCTCGACCGCCAGCAAATAATGTTGGCCACAATTTCCCGCACCTTACAAGCAGTCAGTCCGTTGAGCACGCTCAGCCGCGGATACGCGGTTTTGTCCGACGGCGATGGCAATCTTGGTGAGCCGATTAGCTCTGTTGGGCAAGTTTCAGAAAACGACAAAATAACAGCTCATCTTCAAGACGGATCGTTGACCCTCCACGTGGAAAAAATTGATAGCGACAACAAACTGCCCAACGTAACCAAACAGAAATAGATAGAAACAGCTGGAAGTAAATAATGAGTAGTCTGGTTCGAGTTCTCGCCTGTTGCGCGCTAAGCGGACTGTATGCGTTCGCTCATGCAGAAGCAGTTCCTGGCGGGGTCTACACGACACAACTACCAGCAAACGTAGTGCGCGTATCCTACAAAGATCGTCCTGTACTGATTTTCGAAAGGCTCGCGATCGTGGGTATCGGTATTAACGCCGATCCAGGTAATCACGAACTGGCGTTGTTTGACGAAGCCGAAAACTACACGAAGCTTTCATTCACTGTATTTGCAAAACAGTATCCGGAGCAGCGCCTTAGTATTGCCAATCCACGCATGGTCAATCCGAACGAAGACGATTTAGTACGCATTCGCAGCGAATCAACCAAGATGCAGGCACAGTACCGGCGTTTCTCAAAGGTCGAATCTTCTTTGCGGCCTTTTCTCAAGCCTGCCCAGGGTGTCACCTCAAGTCCTTTCGGCCACCGGCGTATTCTCAACGATCAACCGCGCAACCCACACAGCGGTTTAGATATTGCCGCGGTAGCGGGAGCACCGATAACGGCCCCTACCGCCGCGCTAGTAACACTGACTGGCAATTTCTTCTTCAACGGTAACACGATCTTTCTCGATCACGGACAAGGGCTCATCACCATGTACTGCCACCTGAGTGAACTCAAAGTTGATGAAGGTGACACAGTGGAACGCGGAGACATCATAGGATTGGTTGGGGCAACCGGACGGGCGACAGGACCTCATCTACACTGGTCGGTGAGTTTGAATGGCAATCGGGTGGATCCGGAACAGGTGATTTCGGTATTGGCTTTATTGGAGGTTGAAGAATAAGTTCGGGGTCACACTCATCGCTTCTTTTTTCTGTGCTGGATTATTCGCCGCCGTTGAGCCTGCTGCCGTTTGTTGAGTTCGTTGCGTTTTCCCGCATAAGGATTATTTCCGGTTTTTAACTCCAGATGTACCGGATTACCAACCAGATCCAACGCTTCACGGAACCCGTTCTGGAGATAACGTCGATAGCTGACGGGTAGCGACTGCGTCTGATTTCCGTATATGGCGATCCTCGGTGGGTGCGCACCGATCTTGTGTGCATAACGCAACTTGATCGCTCGCCCACGCACCGACGGAGGCGAGTGGGCTTCCACCAGACCGTTGAGTAATCGCGTCAACACCGAGGTGCCGACGTCGAGTTCACCCGCTTTGAAGACACGATCTACCTCGCGCATGAGGTGCCCTACGCCAGTACCATGCAGCGCCGATATTTGCATGAAGGTAATCCACGGAGCGAATTTCAAACGCCGATCGAGTGTCCTGCGTACGGCATCGCGTTTATCATTTGTCAGGCCGTCCCACTTGTTCATCGCGACGATTACCCCGGCCCCGGCATCCACGGCGTAAGCTAAGATATGTAAATCCTGATCCACGACTCCCTCGCGGGCGTCCATCACCAGAATCACTACATGAGCTTCATCGATGGCCTGCAGTGTTTTGACTACCGAAAACTTTTCGACCACACCTTCAACACGACCCTTCCGGCGTACTCCAGCCGTGTCGATGAGCACATAGCTCTTTTTGTCCCGCACGAACGGAATCGCAATCGCATCGCGAGTAGTCCCCGGTTGGTCGTAAACGACCAGGCGCTCCTCACCCAGCAGGCGATTGCCGAGAGTCGATTTTCCCACGTTCGGCCTGCCAATGATCGCCATCCGCACTGCTCCTGCAGCTTCAGCCAACTCTGAGGTTTCGTCAGCTTGTTCTGGAATTAGATCCTGCAAACCTTCTGATAACGCACTCACCCCACGCCCATGCACCGCAGACACGTAGGCGACATGCGCGAACCCAAGGGTAGCGAATTCAGCCATTGCCTCGTCGCGGTTGGCCCCATCCATCTTGTTCACAACCAACATCACCGCGAGTTCCCGGCGCCGCAGAAGTGTCGCAATATCCTGGTCGATCGGAGTCAGACCTGCGCGACCGTCTACGAGGAAAAGTACGACGTTCGCTTCGTCGATAGCCAATTCCGCCTGATGCTCCAAAACACGGGAAAGGTCTCCGGCTTCGCCGAACAAGCCTCCGGTGTCGACTAGCGTGCACACCTGGCCTTCAATGGTCGCCCGTCCGTAGCGTCGGTCTCGCGTCAGGCCTGGCACGTCAGCAACCAGCGCATCACGTCTGTTGGTAAGCTTGTTAAACAGCGTCGATTTGCCTACGTTAGGCCGTCCGACCAGCGCCAGTACAGGGTACATCCCTACTTGACTTTTATCTCGAGAGCCTGCAGTGAACCCGAGTTGCCCAGCACATACAACAATCCGTCCGCTACCACCATATTGGAACGTAACCCTTTGCCATCGAGCTTCCGGCGGCCGAGAAACCGTCCATCACTCTGCGCCAGGATATGCAGGTACCCATCCGAGTCACCGACCGCGATGTAGTTACTGAACGCGATCGGGCTAGACAAACCTCGTCTGTAAAGACCTTTCTGGGTCCACACAACCTCTGCAGATTGTTTGTCTATGGCGATGACGGCATCGGTGTCATCAACCACGTAGATATGCCCGTAACTTTCGCCCAGATCCAGGTAGCTCGATAATTCCTTTTCCCACAACAGGGTGCCGTCGCTTCTCCGCAGCGCTTTCACGCGCCCTTGATACGCTGCGGCAAACAATATCGGGCCGCTGATCAACGGCGTGCTATCGACATCCACCATCCGGTCGAGCTCAGAACGTCCTTCCGGCAGCATCACAACATGTTCCCAGATCGGCTCACCATTGTCGGCACGAAGAGCGATTACTTTGCCGTTCGCGTATCCCGAATAAACGACTCCTCCATCGAACATCGGGGCGCTCGTGCCGCGTAAAGTCAGAATCGGCACTTGATTGTCGAAACTCCAGCGGATTTCTCCGGATTCATCCTCCAGCGCCAGCAGACGGCCATCGATGGTCTGGACAAATATCAAACCATCTCCTGCGGTCGGGCGCGATAGTACTTCGCTGCCAACGTCTGCGGTCCAAGCGATCGTGCCATCAGCCGCCGAAATCGCAAACACTACTCCAGCCGTCGTGCCGATGAATACATATCCGGCGCCAGAACCCACACCACCGCTGACGAAACTCGTATCCGTTCGATCGTAAAAATTGAGTCTTGAAAAAAACCCTTTATCCAGCGAAGCAAACTGAGTACGCCAAACGTTTTTGCCGGAAAATCGATCTCGGGCTTCTATCAACCCATATCCGTCAGCGACATACACCCGATCTGCCAGCACCAGCGGGTTGAGCTTCAGGTATTTGCTCCCCAGACCCTCGCCAATACCCGTCTTCCAGCTGCGCTCGATGCGAACTTCCTCATCAAACTTCACGAGCGGCGCAGGCTCCATAGGATCTTCGTCATCATCGCCGATGAAAGGCAGCCAGGAAAACCAACTACAACCAGAAACCAGCAACAGACTGGCAAAAAAGGTCAGCGTGTTACGCATCACCAACACCCGCCGTGTCTGCGACCTTCATCTCAAGCATGGGACGTACTTCACCTTTACTCAACTCCACCAGCGCGGCGCTGTATGCCTCATGCGCGAGTACCGTCTCACCCCGCGTCAGGTGAATGTCCCCCTTCAGCTCAGCCACATGGGAGCGGAAACCTTCCCCGCGTATGGCGCCGAGTACCGCTAACGCATCATCCGACCGATCACCCTGTTGCAGCACCCTTGCCAGGCGCAAACGAGCCACATCCGCGAGCAACGCATCGGGCGCCGCCGCCACGGCTCGCACAAGCAACGCTTCGGTAGTTGCAAAGTCCGCTTCCTCGGCCGCCGCGTGCGCACGATGTAAAAGCGTGAACACCTGGTAAGAGGTATCCGGGATTTGCGCGTCTATCGAAGCGGCCAACTGCTCCCGAACTTCGCCCTCGCTCGCTAGAAATTCCTCATACAGGGTCGAGGCGGATTCAATCTGCTCCGTACGGTAGCCATCATACCAACGCCACCCGATAACTCCGCCGATGACCAGGATCAAACCAACCACCAACCCAGTGCCGTTTTCTTCCCACCATGCCTTGAGCTTGGCAATCTGTTCTTCGTCTGTCAGATAGTCTGACACCGTGCCTCCTTAAGTGCCGCGAACCTGTATGGCTGCTACGGCGTGTTTTTGCAAAAACTCGATGAGCGCCTCAGGGGAAAAGGCTTGTTGTGCCGTTTCCTCGCGCAGGAACTTCACCGCTACCTGGCTTGTACGCACTTCCTCCTCGCCGATTAATATCGCCCAGGTAGCTCCACTGAGGTCGGCGCGTTTCAACTGGCTCTTCAATTTGCCACCGCCTGCGTGGAGGCGGATTCTGAGACCAGGCAACCCGCGACGCAATTGGTCTGTAACACGCATCGCCCAAACGACATCCGCCTCCGCCATGACGCAGACATAAACGTCCGCCGCAGCGGCGAAGTCGTCCGCCGAAGCGGCGAAGTCGTCCGCCGCAGCGGCAAAGTTACCCTCAGTCCGATTATTCCCTTGCCGGTGCAGAGTTTTGTGCACCTCCTGGTAGAGAAGCACAACTCGATCCAGCCCCAGCGCGAACCCGGCCGCGGGTGTTGGACGGCCACCCAGACGCTCGACCAACCCGTCAAAACGTCCACCCGCACACACGGTACCCTGGGCACCCAGGGAAGTCGTTATCCACTCAAATACTGTATGAGTGTAGTAGTCGAGACCTCGAACCAGGCCCGGGTTTTCCCGATAAGATATGCCGAGTTGGTCAAGCCGCTCAATCAGCTCGCTGTAGTGGGCCCTGCCCTCGGCGTCGACAAATTCAGGTAGCTTTGGAGCGTCGCTCAACAGTGCCTGAGTGGCAGGGTCTTTGCTGTCCAGGATTCGTATCGGATTGTTGTCCAAACGCCGTTGACTGGCTTCATCGAGTTCGTTCTTGAGTGGCGTCAAATAGGCAACAAGTGCTTCTCGATATTCGGCACGAGCGGTCCCGCTGCCCAACGTGTTGATTTCCAATTCCACGTGTTCTTCGACACCGAGTGCCTGCCAAAAATCCCGTCCTATGAGAATCAGTTCGACATCCACATCCGGACCAGCAAAGCCGAAAGCCTCGGCGCCTATCTGGTAGAACTGGCGGTAGCGGCCTTTTTGTGGCCGTTCGTAGCGAAACATCGCTCCGGTGTAGAACACCCGTTGGGTTTGATTGAACAGCAAACCGTGCTGCTGCAAGGCCCGCACACAGCCAGCGGTGCCTTCCGGGCGCAATGTAAGGCTCTCACCATCCCGGTCTGCAAGGGTATACATTTCTTTTTCAACGATGTCGGTTGCTTCTCCAACCCCGCGACTGAACAGCTCCGTCGCTTCGAGCAACGGTAATTGAATTTCTTCGTATGCGTAGCTCAGAAGAACCCGCAGGAGGCGGTTTTCCACATAGTGCCAGCGTCGGGCATCTTCCGGCAGCACGTCGCGCATGCCTCGAACCGCCTGGACCATGTTATTGACCCAATACCAGGTTAGCGACGTTGTTGCGCGTATGTGGCCCAAGCACTACAGGTTCTCCGTTGAATGCCATACGCACACCAGGCGCGTAGCCAAGGAGAATTCTAAACGGGCCACCTCCGACAAGTTCCAGAGTTTGACCAGCGCGGCTGAGATCGCTGTACAAATTCTCACCAGTTGTCGACAGCACCTCCACCCAACACTCGTCTGAAAACTTGAACCATAAGCGATCGTCGCCTAGTGCACTTATGCGCTGTACAGAGCCGGGTGAATCCAACAAATCTGACTGCGTTTGCGAGTCGCGCACGCTGGGTTGCGTTGCCTGTCCTGTATCCGGCTCGAGTGTTTCCTGCTTTTGGGAATCTTGCTTTTGTTTACGTGGCGGAACGTTTGAAGCTAACTGCTCTACAGTGCCCCCTGGAACGGTCATCGATTGCTCCGCCGGTTTCACCGCATCAGGCCGGAACAAAGGCCATAACGCGAGTATTACTAACCCGAACAAAACAAGTAAGACAACTCCACCGCCCCCAATGACCCGTTCGGGATACCTGCGAATCAAATCTTGCAGGGAATTGAGTGATGTATCTTCCCGTGTTGCATCGTCACGGTCTTCCACCAAGTAGCGGGCGACAAGCGGATCAGGATCAAGTTCCAACAACTTGGCATATGCACGAATATATCCGCGCGTAAAAACCGGCGCTGGCAAGTTCTCGTAGTCGTTGACCTCTATGGCTTCAACAGCGCGCAGAGATAAATTCAGCGCTTCCGCCACTTCCCGACAGGTAATTCCGAGTGACTCGCGCGCAGCACGCAGCGCGGCGCCCGGGCCTTCCGATACATCACCCACCACTACGTCGTTGTTTGAAAGTTCACTTGGGGGCTTCACACCTTTGAGCCTCCACAGAACTGGGATACAGGTTCCTGAGTACGAGTGAGTAGCTTGCAACCTGATCCGTTTCGCCGAATTCGCGGCCAAGTTTTATACCGAGACACAGACTGCGTGGATTTTGCCGTGACATGCTGCGAAAACCTTCGTAATAATTGCGTGCGGAATCGAAGTTTCCCTCTGAATAAGCGATATCAGCAAGCTCCAGGCTGCTGCGGGGTTGCCCAAGGTTGAGCCTCAGCGCCCGCGAGAAAGCTTCCTTTGCAGCGTCTTCCGTACCAACCTTCAGCTCTGTCAGACCAAGGTTCTCAAACGCCTGAGCGCGCCTGTGATACTCAGGGTTTCTAACAAGCTTACGCAACGGAACCAACGCCTCGTCATAACGACCTTGGCCATAGAGAAACGTTCCGTAATTGTTCAATGCCTGAGGGTAATTGGGATCAATCTTCAGCGCCCGTTTCAGGTGACTTTCGGCGATCCCTGGTTCGTCCCCTCGCTCGCTCAAGACTGCGAGCAACACATGAGTTTCCGCAGATCGGGAGTCAATCTCCAGAGCGCGATGTAACGGCGGACGGGCGCGCGACCAATCCTGACTTTCCAAATAACCTCGCGCCAGATCGAGCTGCGCCTTCAACCGGATGTTATCTTCTGCCGGTGGCGGTAACCCTCCTGTGCTTTCCGTTATACATCCCGCAAGAAACACAACTAACAAAACAACCGAGACATTTCTCATGCAGCCTCCTGAGCCTTCACTCGCGCAAGGTAGCGTTCCTGACGCTTGGTGCGATCTTCAACTCGCCCGACCAACTGACCACATGCCGCACCGATATCTTCACCTCGGGTCGTGCGCAACATCGTGGTATAACCCGCGTTGATCAGATAGGTCTGAAAATCGCGGATCTCCCGCCCGTGGGGCCGTTCATAGCCCGAAGCGGGAAACGGGTTGAAAGGTATCAAATTGATCTTGCAGCGAAGCACCTCTAGCAGCTTCGCTAGTTCTTTTGCATGCCCCAACGAATCGTTTACGCCGCGCATGAGCGTGTATTCTATAGTTAGCGTGCGCTTGTCTCCCAGACCCGACAGGTAATGGCGGCAAGCCTCCATGAGTTCGGCAATCGGATACTTTTTATTGATGGGAACCAGCTGGTCGCGCAACGCATCATTGGGTGCATGCAACGAAATAGCCAACGAAACATCGGTATGTTTGGCCAGCTCATAAATTCCAGGCACCACACCCGCGGTACTGACGGTAACTCGCCGTTTGGAGAGGCCGAACGCAAGATCATCCGTCATCAGATCGGTTGCAGCCAGTACTGCTTGGAGGTTGAGCAGCGGTTCGCCCATGCCCATCAACACGACGTTACTGACGTTCTCGCCTTTCTCGCGAAGCTCCCGTTCCGCGAGCCATACCTGGCCGATGATGTCGGCGGTGCTCAAGTTGCCGTTGAATCCCTGCTTGCCAGTCGCGCAGAAGCTGCAATCCAGCGTGCAACCGACTTGGGAAGAAACGCACAACGTATTACGCCCTCGGTCAGGAATGAGCACCGTCTCCACACAATTACCGTTGGCAACGCGAACCACCCATTTCGTGGTACCGTCGCGCGAAACCTGGCGCGTGACGACTTCGGGTAACCTGAGCGATGCGTGGTCCATAAGCCAGGCACGATGCGCTTTTGACACGTCCGTCATCGCAGCGAATTCGAGTTCCTGGCGATGATAGGCCCACTTCATGATTTGATGCGCTCGGTAACGCTTGGCAACCGCAGACTCGAAAAACACCTCGAGCGCAGACCGATTCAGATCAAATAAGTTAACGACGGGTCTGGGAGTGGACAAGTTCAGCTTCTCTGACAGATCTCTTCGGTGTCGAAAAAGTAGGCGACTTCTCGAGCGGCCGACTCTACAGAATCCGAACCATGTACAGCGTTTGCGTCGATGGACTCCGCGAAATCCGCTCGAATGGTCCCGGGTTCTGCTTCTTCGGGATTTGTCGCCCCCATGAGTTCCCGATTCACCGCAATGGCATTCTCGCCTTCCAGGACCTGGAGCACCACCGGACCCGACGTCATGTATGACACCAAGTCAGCAAAAAAAGATTTGCCTTCGTGTTCTGCATAAAAACCCTGAGCTTGCGCGGGGGTAAGGCGCAACATCTTGGCTGCCACAATCAGTAAACCGTTGGTTTCAAATCGCTTATAAATTTCTCCAATGATATTTCGTGCGACCGCGTCAGGCTTCACCATCGAAAACGTACGCTCAACTGCCATTCAATCAATTCTCCGAATCTTTCAGAAATCTCCAATTCGTACCTATGTGTTTGAAAAACCAGGAAATGGTACGGGTCGGCGGGCGCCGTATTATACGCATTTGGGCGCGAGATCAAATGCCGGGATCAGCGGAAATTTTATCGATCGATCAGCCGAAAGCCGTGCTTCGATCGCGCAGCCCGTTGACAACTTCTGCCACTCGGCCTGCGACGAAGTCGATGTCTTCTTCGGTATTGTATCGCCCTACGGTGAATCGCAAGGAAGCATGTGCCAGGTCCTCAGGCACCCCAAGCGCCTTGAGCACATAAGAAGGTTCGACGCTGGCCGATGTGCAAGCCGAACCGCTCGACACCGCCACATCATCCAGGCCGAGCAATAGAGTTTCCCCATCCACCCCACCAAAACCAACATTGAGGTTACCGGGCAAACGTCGCACTTCGTCGCCATTGAGCACCGAGCCGGGCACTTGCTTGAGGTGAGACCAGAGGCGCTGACGAAGCTTGAGAATCCGTGCGTTTTCCTGCTCCATCTCACGGGTGAGGATCGCGCACGCCTCCCCCATCCCAACGATTTGATGGGTCGCCAGGGTACCGGAACGCATACCACGTTCATGTCCCCCACCATGAATGAGGGGACTCAACTTTACCGGAGGTTCGCGCCTGACATACAACACCCCGATTCCCTTTGGTCCATAAATCTTGTGGCCAGACAGGGAGATCATATCGATGGGCATCAACGCCACATCGATGGGTATCTTGCCGGCGCTTTGCGCGGCATCGACGTGCATGAGTACACCAGCGGCGCGGCAGATCTCGGCGATGCTCGCAACATCGTTTATGACGCCAATCTCGTTATTGACGTGCATGATCGTGACGAGCAGCGTATCGGGTCGAAGAGCAGCCGCCACCTGGCCAGGCCTGACAATCCCGTTGTCTTCGGGAATGAGGTAGGTTACTTCGAAGCCTTTACCTTCTAAATAGGCACAAGTATCGAGCACAGCCTTGTGCTCGATGGCACTCGTGACGATGTGTCGCTTGGTGGCTCCTTCGGCTACTCCTTTAATTGCGAGGTTATCGGACTCTGTCGCGCCGCTGGTCCAGACGATCTCGCGGGGATCGGCATTCAGGAGTTTGGCCACCTGGGTGCGGGCTTCCTCGACGGCTTCCTCGGCTTGCCAGCCGTAATAGTGCGACTTGGAGGCAGGGTTGCCGAAATTCCCTTCGGCCAGCAGACAGACGCTCATCTTCTGTGCAACCCGCGGATCTACTGGCGTGGTCGCCGAGTAATCCAGATAAACAACTTTGGCCATCAAAGGAGCCTGGCTTGGATCAGATCGTCCTGACGCTGAGCAACATGTTGCACATCGCGCCGTTCAATCAGGCTCTTGATCGAGATACCTGCAAGAAATCCGTCAATTTCCTGGGAAAGTTCCGCCCACAGATCGTGAGTTAAACATTTAACGCCGTCCTGACAATCCGCGGAACCATGGCAGCGCGTAGCATCCACGCCTTCCCCCACAGCAAAGATAACGTCCGATATGCTGACCTCGGAGAAATCGCGATCAAGTTGATAACCCCCGCCGGGCCCACGGCAACTACGCAACAGACCAGCACGCTTGAGCCTGCTGACGAGTTGCTCGAGATAGGCGGCTGAGATGCCTTGCCGTACGGCAATGTCGATCACGCTCACCGGACCTTCATTATGATGCAGAGCGATATCCAGCATCGCAGTGACAGCATATCGGCCTTTGGTTGTCAGCCGCATAATGGCTCCGCAGGACTCAAAGGCCAGCGAGTATGCAATACCCGACTAATTTGATCCACTATTGCCCTGCAGCAGATGATTGAGCACTCCCCGCAGCATCTGCACCTCGGTCTCGTCGGGTTGGACGCGGTTGATCAGACGTCGCAGGCGCGTCAACGATTGGCCCGGGTTTGCTGGATCGAGAAAACCACTTGTTATCAACACGCTTTCGAGGTGTGTCATCAGCCCTTCCACCTGCTGTGCCGTGGCGGGTGGGCGATCCCAGATATCCGGTTGCCCCCCCGGCTGATCGGAAAGAGGCTGATTAAGAAGGGCCTGTTTGAAAAGCTCGTAACATACGACTTGTACCGCCATGGCTAAATTCAATGACGGATAATCCGGATCGGCGGGAATCTGCAGGTGACAGTGACACTTCTGTAGCTCGGTGTTGGTCAAACCATTGGCTTCGCGGCCGAAGAGGATGGCCATGCGGCTGTCCGGGGTGCGGCTCTGCCGGGCAATGGCCTCCTCAGCGATTTCCTCGGCACTCTTCAATGGCCAGGGTATGCGTCGCTGCCGGGTACTGGTGCCAACCACCCAATGACAGTCGGCAATAGCGTCATCTAAAGAATCGTGTACGGTTACGGCCTCCAGCACGTCCTGAGCACCAGCCGCCCGCCACTCGGCCTGGGGATCCGGAAATCGTCGTGGGTTAACTACCGCCAACTCGGAAAGCCCCATCACTTTCAAGGCTCGTGCGGCGCCACCGATATTGCCTGGGTGGCTTGGTTCCACCAGCACCACGCGAATTCGATCGAGACCTTGCAATCTTGCTCCTCATCTACCAGTCAGGAGCGCATTGTCTGCCATTCCCTATGAGCAAGCACGTTGTTAGGATACGCGCCCATTTCGACAACTCGTTCAAGTATCAAGTATGCAGCCAATGGCCAACATGGCGTTGCGGGCGGCACGCCAAGCGGGGCAGATCATTCTGCGCGCCATGGACCGTATCGATCGCCTCGAGATTGAACAGAAGGGGCGAGGTGACTTTGTCTCCAACATCGATAAGGAGGCGGAATCGGCCATCATCGAGATTCTGCACAATGCGTATCCGGAGCACGGGATTCTCGGCGAAGAACACGGCGAATCATTCTCATCCGACGAATATACCTGGGTGATCGATCCCCTGGATGGCACCACCAACTTTTTACAGGGCATTCCTCACTTCTGTGTATCGATCGCGTTGATGAAAGGGCCGCAATTCGAACACGCGGTCATTGTGGATCCCGTTCGCAACGAGGAGTTCGTGGCAAGTCGCGGCTACGGAGCCCAGTTGAACGGCAAACGCATGCGGGTAAGTGCAATCGACAAACTTGCCAGTGCTTTGCTCAACACCGGTATCCCACCGGGATCTATCCCCAAACATCTGGACGCCTACATGGGCATGTTGAAGTCGTTCACCCGGGATTGCCAGGCACTGCGCCGATCAGGCTCCGCCGCTCTGGATCTCGCCTACGTTGCGGCGGGTCGCGCGGATGGTTTCTGGGAGATCGGTCTGAAATCCTGGGATATTGCCGCAGGTGTCTTATTGGTGCGCGAAGCCGGCGGCTTCGTCGGTGATCTCAACGGCGGCGACGACTTTTTCTCCACCGGCAACATTGTCGCCGCCAACCCCAAAGTTTTCAAAGCGATGGTGCAGAACATTCGCCCACACCTGACACCGGAGTTGAGTTCCAAGCGTTAGTGTCCTGGTCTTGCAAATCGCATGAGAAAAATGACTTCGCTTCTCCCGAATCCCCGCTCAAGGCATCTCTGGATCGGTATTCTCTTTCTCGGGAACCAGTAGATCCTCGCGGGAAATATTCATCGCGATCAGAACGTTGGCTGCTACGTATATCGAAGAGTAGGTTCCAACGACCACACCAATGCTTAGTGCGGTGGCGAAACCGCGAATGCCTTCGCCACCGGCTATGAGCAACGCCGTGAGGACCATCAGCGTGGTCATCGACGTGATCACCGTGCGGCCAAGAGTTTGATTCAGCGACCTGTTGATGATCTCAATACTCGTCCCTTTGCGGATCTTGCGAAAGTTTTCACGAATACGATCCGAGACCACGATGGTGTCGTTCAACGAATATCCAATCACGGCGAGAATCGCCGCAAAAACCGGAAGGTCGAACGTCCACTGAAACAGCGCGAAGATACCCAGAACCAGCAGAACGTCGTGTATCAACGCAACAACCGCACCAACGGAGAACTGTTTGGTGAAACGAAAAAAAATGTACAGCATGACGACCGCTAGCGCCGCCAGTATCGCGAGCCCCGCATCATTAGTCAGTTCCTCGCCCACGGTCGGACCAACGTAGTTGTTCTGCCTCATCACAACGTCGCTATAGGTTTCGCGCAACGTGTTGAGAATTTCACCCCCCATATCGGCCTGCTGCGTATTGGGTTGAGGCGGCATGCGAATCAGCAGATCCCGTTCGGTGCCAAAATACTGCACCACACCGTTATTAAACCCTGCACCTACCAGAATCTGGCGAACGCTCTCAGGATCAATTGCCGTTGTGAATTCGACTTCCACCAAGGTTCCACCAGTAAAATCCAGGCCGCGATTAATCCCCTGGACCCCGAGCAACACGAGTGAAGCGAGCACGAGTACGACGGAAATCACCGCGGCGATCTTACGTTTGCCCATAAAGTCGATATTCGGTGTCGTTGCACTCATATCGTGAGCTTCTCCAGCGTGCGACCGCCATACATCAGGTTGACGAGCGCCCGAGTTCCCATGATGGCCGTGAACATCGATGTACAGATTCCAACGGCTAACGTCACTGCAAAACCTTTAACTGGACCACTTCCGATCGACAGCAGAATGATGGCGACAAAAAACGTCGTGATATTGGCGTCCATAATAGTGAGCAACGCTCGATCGAACCCCGTCTGTATGGCTTGTTGCGGAGAAAGTTCCCGGAGTTCTTCCTTAATGCGGGAAAAGATCAACACGTTTGCATCTACCGCCATACCTACGGTCAGTACGATACCGGCAAGACCCGGCATAGTGAGCGTCGCTCCCAGAACGGACATGACCGCAACGATCAATATCAGGTTTGCCGTGAGAGCAACGTTGGCCGCCAGACCGAACCCTTTGTAGTAAAAAAGCATGAACACGAGCACCAGAGCGAAGCCGACGACAATGGATTGCCGGCCCTTCTCGATGTTTTCTTCACCGAGGCTGGCACCCACCGTGCGCTCCTCGACAATGTACATGGGCGCAGCTAAAGCACCCGCACGCAGCAGCAATGCCAGATCACGCGCCTCTCCCAGTTCCAAACCGGTGATGCGAAAACGAAAGCCGAGAGCCGACTGGATGGTTGCAATGTTAATTACCCGATTATCCTCTACCGTGTAGGGCACGGTTTTCTCTACCCCGTCTTCTATAACCGTACGCGTCCTGACCTTGAGTTCCTTGAAGATAATGGCCATGGAATTACCGACGTTGTTTTTGGTGACCTCATTCATGTGCCGGCCCCCGTCGTTGTCGAGATTGATGCTCACCTGCGGCAACCCCGTGTCCTGGTCGTAACTCTGTTGGGCGTTGGTTACCTGGTCTCCTGTGACGATGTTGGCTTTCTCCAGTACCCGGCTTACCCCCTCATAAATGTAGGTTTCCGTTTGCGACGGCCGTGCTTGCGGACCAGCAACGAGCCGAAACTCTAGGTTCGCGAACTTGTTGATGATCTGCTTGGCTCTGGCGCTGTCCTGCAAGCCAGGCAGATCGAGCACGATTCGGGATCGTCCCAATCGCTGCACGAGGGGTTCCGAAACACCCAATTCATTGACGCGATTGCGCAGGCTCTGCAGGTTCTGCGAAATCGCAAAGTCCTCAAGCTCACGCACTTTATCTTCGAGCATCGTCAGTCTGAGGGCTGGCACGCCACCTACGTCACGGGAGAGTATTCGATAATCGACAAATTGATCGGCAATGAGGTCTTCTGCGACATCACGCGCTCCTTCGCTCTGGAAAGTAACGATGAGCTGTCGCCCATCTAATTCAATTCCCTCGTAGCGAACTCTGTTCTCCCGCATGAGATCGCGAATGCCCTCCTGATTGTTTTCCATGCGATCGCCGATGAACTTCTCCATATCCACCTGCAGCAGAAAGTGAATTCCACCTGACAGATCCAGGCCTAACGACATTGGTTTGGCGCCCAGGTCTTGTAGCCATTGGGGAGTGGTAGGTGCCCGATTCAAGGCCACGATGTAGTCGTCGGTTGTACCGAGTGCGCTCACCAATACGTCTTTGGCACGTAGCTGATCTTCGTCGCTTTCCACTCGAATCAGCAAAGAAGCACCGTCCAGACTCGACCCCTTTACGGAAATACCA
>SMUY01149891.1_pt1 | contig 25386 bp, 24 predicted proteins | sample 2456441 | NCBI WGS metagenome assembly SMUY01 (sample SAMN11095931, study PRJNA526329) | marine sediment metagenome | biome: Marine sediment; feature: Surficial sediment; material: Deep marine sediment; isolation source: Hadal surficial sediment | place: Pacific Ocean | collected 2014-11 | depth...
AGTCCGACAACCCGCATATTCTGAATCTCTCCCCGCCGCTCAACATGCTGGAGAAGTGGTTCAAGAATCATGTCGCGTATACGATGGCGAAGTTCGGCATGAGCATGTGCGTGCTGGGTATGGCGGGAGAATTTCGCGAGAAGGGTGTTGCGGTCAATGCACTGTGGCCGAGGACGGTGATCGCGACGGCAGCGGTAAAAAACCTGCTCGGTGGCGATGAAATGATCAAGCGCTCACGCAAACCGGAAATAATGGCCGATGCAGCGCACTTCATCCTGACGCAACCCAGCCGGGAATTTACCGGCAACTTCTGTATTGATGACGAAGTCATGGCGCGTGCAGGAGTGACTGATTTGGCGCCATACGCGGTTGACGCGTCGAGTGAGCTGATGGCGGATTTTTTTGTTGAACCCCGATGAGTTCGAGGCAGGAACAGTTTTCCGGAACGCGCGACGTACTTGAGGCGCACCAGTTCGATCCGGAACTGCTGCAGGAATACCTGCTGTCCCATGTTGAGGCATTCCACGGTCCCTTGACGGTGCGCCAATTCAGGGGCGGCCAGTCCAATCCAACTTACCTGCTCGAATCCCCGTCCGGAAAATACGTGATGCGTCGCAAGCCGCCTGGCAAGCTATTGAAGTCTGCACACGCAGTGGATCGGGAATACCGGGTGATCAGCGCACTTCATGCTGCGGATTTCCCGGTGCCACGACCTTATGTTCTCTGTGAAGACGAAGAAATCGTCGGCACGATGTTTTTCATTATGGAATTTGTCGAAGGCCGCATTTTTTGGGAGCTCGATCTGCCGGATTCTGACCCTGGCGAAAGAAGTGCAATTTACGAGCACGCGAATCAGACGATTGCCGACCTGCACAACTTCAATTATGAACAAATCGGCCTTGCGGACTTCGGAAAACCGGGCAATTACTTTGCACGACAGATTTCCCGGTGGTCGAAACAATATGCCGCTTCCGAGACAGCCAACATCACGGCGATGAACAAACTGATCGAGTGGCTTCCCGGCAATATCCCGGGCGATGAGTCCGCGACGGTCGTGCACGGCGACTACCGGCTCGACAACATGATTATTCATCCGACAGAAGCTCGGATTATCGCGGTTCTCGACTGGGAGCTATCAACGATTGGACATCCGCTTGGAGACTTCACTTATCACCTGATGGCCTGGCAGATGCCTGAGATCGGTATCGGCAGCACCGGGCTTCAGGGAAAAGACCTCGTCTCTCTCGGCATACCAACGGAAGAGGAGTACGTAGCCACCTATTGCGCAAAAACCGGGCGGGACGATGGCATCGCAAATCGCGATTTTTATTCCGCGTATAACTTCTTTCGAATTGCGGCGATCTTGCAGGGTATTGCCGGCCGGGTCAGGGACGGTACGGCGGCAAGCGTGCACGCCGAGCGCGCAGCTAATGCGGTGGCGCCGCTTGCTTCACTCGGTTGGGAGTACGCGCAAGACGCGTAGGTGTACGCGCGAGGTCATCGCAGTTTTCATTCCGTCACTCGTGACATGCCCGCACCAGAGACTTGACCATAACCACTGCCGTTTCGCGCTTGTCGTAATAGCCGGTTTCCTGCCCGACAACGCGAAATCCGGAGCGCTCATAAAATTTTCTTGCTTTTTCATTGCTGGCTCTGACTTCGATCCGTATGCGCAGCATGCCAGCGGTCCGGCAAGATTTTTCGAGCCATGCGAGCAGCGCGGCGCCGATACCTGTGCGCTGCATTTTGGGTTCAACGGCCAGCAGGAACAGGTGTGACTCTTCGTCGCGAAACTTCATGATCGCAAAGCCCGACAACACGCCATTGCTACTCGCAACGAGAACCATCGTCTCATTGTCTTTGATGGATCTTCTTACTCGGGCCAGCGTCCAGCGCCAGTTCAGGCCATGTTCGACCAGCAGTCGTGACATCGACGCGATGGTGCCTGCTTCCGAAATGTGAGCGGCTCGCAGGACCAGGGATTCGTCAATGTTCATTTGTTTGAGTTGGGTCTGCCAGCCCGGGAAAGTACAAGGATAAGCTAAATGCAGGCCCCTTAAGCTTTGCTGTGCGCTTCCGGGCCACAACGATTTCACACTGATTGCCGGTTTCGATGTGCACTTTTCCTCGCCCGTCTATCCCGGGTACATCATAACAACCGACATGTGGCAGGACCGGAATATTGTTTCTTTCCGCTGTCGCGTCAAGGCACGTGAAGTTACGGTAATCGATAACGGCAAGTGCACACTGATTGGATAAAGCGGATGCTACTCGGATGCGATGATCCGACTGCCAGAAATGTTGTATTTGAGGACCAGCGTATCGCGGACTCGCAAGGTCCCGAAAATTGCTTTGAACGGGGACAGCCCTATCTCAGTATGCCTGATATCCAGTTCGCCGCTTGCGACGAATGAGTCGCTCGTTACCTCAACGCTGGCAGGAAAGACGACAGTAAATTCTGCTCCCCTGACAAATACGGTTGCCTCGATTTCCATATCGGGCATGCTGCCCGTGATCCGCTCTGATCGAATCCGAACCGACGGAAATTGCCCGGCTTGCAGCAGCTTTTTGCCAAGCATGTTGGCCCGCGTGCCGGCGATATCTTTTTGTGATATCTGTCCGGGGAAATCGGCGCCTTCAAGTGCCCGCAGTTCAGGTTCGTCGACCGCGAGGTCGGCAACCCTGAATTCAAGCGTTAGCGCTGATTGATGCGGATCCTGCGTGAACGTAACCGTACCCGTAATGTCGTTATGGGAAATCACGTGGTTGTGACCGAAGCTACGCAATAAGCCCCCACGATAGACCAGCACGCGCAGCCAGCTCGAATCACTGTTAATACGAAATTGCATGGGGTAGGTTTCTTCGCCTGCCGGGAGGCCCTGCCCAGGACTCGCAAGCGGTGCCGTGATCGTGAGCACGACCAGCAGGAGACCGCCCCAGCGGGCGAATGCCCGGGTTCGGACATGTATCGATTTTCCTGACTGACTCATTCGATTGGACATATGCCGATATTACTCTGCTTCGCGGCGCTGGTAGACTTGGATCCATTATCTGAGGAGCAGTTAATGAGTGACCGGGTCAGGGTGGATATCGAGAATGCCGTAGCCACCGTCATGTTGAATCGTGCCGACAAGCACAATGCGATCGATATGGCGATGTTCGAGGCGCTGAGCGAGGTTGGTGATTCTCTAAAGGATGCAACGTCCGTGCGCGCGGTTGTGCTGCACGGTGCCGGAGAGAATTTCTGCGCCGGCATTGATGTATCGGTGCTCGGCGGTGAGGGTATTGGCGCAGCCAGCGACAAGCTGCTGGATCCTCGCGAACGATCACCAGCGAATATATTTCAGAGTGCAGCCTGGGTCTGGCAGGAGATCCCCGTACCTGTGATAGCGGCATTGCAAGGCGTTGTGTTCGGGGGTGGCTTGCAAATCGCGCTGGGTGCTGACATTCGCTATGCCTCGCCCGATGTCCGGATGTCGATCATGGAGATCAAGTGGGGACTCATCCCGGATATGGCAATCAGCAGCACTGCTCGCCACCTGTTGCCGGGTGACAAATTCAAGGAACTGGCTTTCACGGGGCGGATCGTCGGTGGCCGCGAAGCGCAGGAGACTGGTTTGGTCACGTCATTGACCGATGATCCGCTGGAGGCTGCCCAATTGCTGGCCCGCGAAATCGCCGGCCGGTCACCCGACGCAATCCGCTCCATCAAGAGACTGGTCAACGACTCCTGGCAGGTCGACGCTCCGGCGTCAATGCGCCGCGAAGCGGAGCTGCAACTGGCAATAATGGGCGGCGCGAACCAGGCGGAGGCGGTCGCGGCCAACAGGGAGGAAAGAGCCCCCGATTTCAGGGATCCGGAACCATGAAATCGGCCCGGCGACACAGTAAGATCGGGCTCTGGTTAATGGAACTTGCAGGTAGTCGGGGGACTCTAATCCTGCACAGACAGCAATTATTTTGTTGCCAGAAGAGAGCATATTGAAAATCAGGTTGGCACTAATAGCGGGCTTGTTCGCAGGTTTGTGCTGCGCGACTGCGCAGTCGCAGGACTACAAGCCCTTTCCCGGCGAATCGGCAGACCAGCGAACGCTTCAGATACAGAAACGAGTAGATGAGCTGTATGACGCTGGCAATTACAAGCGCGCACTATTTATTTTTGAGAAAGAGCTTGCACCACGTGGTGACAAGTATGCGCAGTACATGGTCGGTTTCATGCACGTTAGTGATGCACACGATGTGCCGCAAGACACAGCCAGGGCGTTGGCCTGGTACCGCCTGGCTGCAGAGCGCGGCAACGACGTACTGGAGGGGGCTCGGGATGAACTGGCAACGACACTGACGCGGGATGAAATAGACGCGTCCAATCAAATTTTTCTCGATTTGCTGCAGAAGATTGGCGACATCAGGTTGCTCATGAAGCTGATTCAGAGGGACATGAATACTCTTAAAAGTCGAACCGGGACGCACATACCGGGATCGAGAATTTCAGGACCGATGCAAATCGTCAGGCCATCTGGTATGCCCGAGAATCCGAATTTTTATCGTGATATTCGCCTGCGCCTTGAAGCACGACTCAACTATATCGAAACGAAAGTTGGGATAAATGATATTACACTGGAGTCTGATTACGACGAGCTTCGAATGTTCGAGGAGCAGGTCAAATCAGATCTCGCGGCGCTCGAGATTCCGTAGCCCAATCCGCCCGCGTTGACGAAACGGAAACTATTGATTAGTGCGGATTGATCTTTAGTGCAGTTGCAAGAAGAGAGTCGAGATCGCCCGCTTAGGAAGGGCTCCTACGATAGTTAATTGATTTCTGTCAGTCTAAGACCCTTCGTCAAAATTTCCGGGAATTCCCGCAATATCTGTTTCGCCATTTTCGCATTGCCATGAAACCATTTTGGAATCCAGTTGATGGATCCCATGATCGCGTCGCCGGTCATGCGAACATCGCAGGATTTAATACTGCCATCGTGTATGCCGGATTCGAGTATCTCTTCGAAACCTGTGCTGTGCAGGCGCGACACTGCCAGGATTTCGTTGCGCTGCGATTGCTTTAACGTCGGGATTTCACTCATTATGGCCACCGGGCCACGGTTGCCGACCATTATTTCCACATGATTAGCGATATACAGGTAAGCTTTCTCGAAGCCGTTCGCGCCGTCACTGATGCCCCGTTCCATCGCTTCACGCCCGAGTTCGGCGGCACGCAGGTAACACTAATAAACCAGTTCTTCTTTGTTATTGACGTAGTAATAGAGTGCTGCATCCGTGAGCCCGAGTTGCTGCGACACGTCCTTCAATGAGGTTCCGCTGAAGCCCTTCTGGTTAAAGCAGGTCGCCGCAGCCTTCAGGATGCGATGCCGCTGCGCTTCGAACCGGGTTTCATCTGCGACTCTTGCCATTGCCTCAGCTCGCTAACGGATGAATATGCAAAACCGGCAGTCGCTACTTGAGTTCTCTGCCTGAGTGGATTATTTTAATGTAGATTAAAATTTTTGCAACGATATAACTTATTGATTTTGCGGAAAGTTTTCCACACAAAACGGGAATTCCCGGCGCAAAACTGTCGGAGGACAACGGTCCATGAGTACCGCCGCAACCGACTTGTCTGAAGCTTCGGGCAAGACGCAAAAACCACCGCTCCGCTTCGTTACCGCAGCCTCGTTATTCGACGGCCACGATGCGGCGATCAACATTATGCGCCGATTGATCCAGGCGCAAGGGGCGGAAGTAGTTCATCTCGGGCATAACCGCAGTGTCGATGACATCGTGCGGGCGGCAATACAGGAAGACGCGGACGGGATCGCCGTCAGTTCCTACCAGGGTGGTCACAACGAATTCTTCCGCTACATGATTGACCGCCTGGCCGAATTTGGCGCAGCGCATATCAAGGTATTCGGTGGCGGTGGTGGCACGATCACGCCGGAAGAAATCACCGGCTTGATGGAATACGGCGTCGAGCGCATTTATCACCCGCACGATGGCATGCAGATGGGTCTTGAGGAAATGATCAAAGACCTGGTTCGCCGAACAGAGGCAAGCCGTCGTGCAACAAGTCCGCCGGTAGAATTATCATCCGGCGATGCTGTGGACATTGCGTGCAGCATTTCGGCGATCGAAGAAGGTTTGTACAACGAAGCGAAGCTCGTGGCCCTGCGCAAGGAATGGCAGGTCAAGACCGGGAATGTACCGGTGATTGGTATCACCGGAACCGGCGGCGCTGGAAAAAGCAGCGTCACCGATGAGATTCTGAATCGATTCCTTGCTTGTTATCCCGAGATGCGGATTGCCGTTCTGGCGGTCGATCCGACACGCCGGCGAACCGGTGGCGCTCTGCTCGGTGATCGCATCCGCATGAATTCCCTGCGCTCGAGTCGTATTTACATGCGATCCATCGCAACGCGACGTCAGCACCTCGCGACCAGCGAAATGCTGGCTGATCACATCCTGTTCCTGAAATCGTGCGGATTCGACCTGGTCATCGTGGAGACGGCCGGGATCGGCCAGAGCGATAGCGAAATCGTCGATATGGTGAATTTCTCAGTGTACGTCATGACCAGCGAGTACGGGGCGGCCAGCCAGCTCGAGAAAATCGACATGCTGGATTTTGCGGAACTGATCGTGCTCAACAAGTACGATAAGCGCGGCGCAGAAGATGCATTGCGCGACATTCGCAAGCAATGGAAACGAAATCACGTGCAGTTCGAGACTGCGGATGAGGACATTCCGGTTTACCCGACGATCGCGAGCCAGTTCAACGATCCGGGAATCAGCTGGATGTTCTACCAACTGTGTCAGCGGCTCGCCGCAAAGCTCGGTCTCGATCCTGACAAATGGACGCCTGATATAGACGTATCCGAGCGGGAACCGCGCGCGATGGCGATCATCCCGGGCGGCCGGATTCGCTACCTGGCCGAGATCAGCGAACAGGGTCGCGGCATAAACACATCCATCCAGGCACAAGCGGCCGCGGCGAGTCAGCTGCAAAACTTCTACGAGGCGCTGAAGGCTCTCGAAGATCCGGAATTGCCAGAACTGTTCAAGAAATATCTGGCAGACGCCCTGACGGACAGCAAGGACCGGTCAATGCTGGTATTGCGTCAGCGTTACCAGGAAGCTATCGGGGAAATCAGCGCAGAGGCATTGACCTTGCTACGGGAATGGCCGGCGCGTAAGGCGAGCATAAGGACGGAAAGCTACAGCTACGAAGTACGCGGCAAGAAAGTAACTGGCGCCAATTACAAGGAAAGTCTCAGTCAGCAGAAGATTCCGAAGATCGCGGCGCCGAAATTCAGCGACTGGGGAGAATTACTCGTTTTCCTGATGAAAGAAAACCTGCCGGGCGCTTATCCGTACACGGGTGGTGTCTATCCCTACCGCAGGCGGGGCGAAGATCCGACCAGGATGTTCGCAGGGGAAGGCACGCCGGAGCGAACCAATCGCCGCTTTCATTATTTATCCGCCGGCCAGAAAGCGGCCAGGCTGTCCACGGCATTCGATTCCGTAACACTTTACGGCGAGGACCCGCATGAACGGCCTGATATCTACGGCAAAGTCGGCAACTCAGGCGTTTCCATCGCCTCTGTCGATGACATGAAGAAGCTGTATTCCGGCTTCGACCTGTGTGACCCGACGACCTCGGTCTCGATGACGATTAACGGGCCTGCACCGATGATCCTTGCGTTCTTTATGAATACGGCGATCGATCAACAGGTCGAGAAGCACCTGAAAGAGTCGGGCGAGTGGCAGGCAGCGCAGAAGAAAATAGATGCTCATTTTTCGGGCAAGACACGGCCGAAATACGTTGGTGAGCTTCCTCCAGGCAACAACGGACTCGGTCTGGGCCTGCTCGGCATCTCCGGCGACGAGTTCGTATCGGCGAAAATCTACGAGCAAATTCGGCAACGTACGCTGGCCGCAGTGCGGGGGACGGTGCAGGCGGATATTCTGAAAGAGGACCAGGCGCAGAATACCTGTATTTTCTCCACCGAGTTTGCGATGAAGATGATGGGCGACGTTCAGCAATACTTTATCGATAACAACGTGCGTAATTACTACAGCGTATCGATCAGCGGATATCACATCGCCGAAGCTGGTGCGAACCCGATCAGCCAGCTTGCATTCACACTGTCGAACGGCTTCACGATCGTCGAGTACTACCTCGCACGTGGTATGAATATCGACGACTTCGCCCCAAACTTAAGTTTCTTTTTCTCGAACGGCATGGACCCGGAATATTCGGTCATCGGCCGTGTGGCCCGACGCATCTGGGCGCGCGCGATGCGCGAGCGTTATGCTGCCAGTCCGCGCAGCCAGATGCTCAAGTATCATGTGCAAACTTCGGGTCGCAGCCTGCATGCGCAGGAAATCAGTTTCAACGATATTCGCACCACCCTGCAGGCCCTGTACGCAATGTTCGATAACTGCAACAGCCTGCACACCAACGCATTTGATGAAGCCGTCACGACCCCGACCGAGCAATCGGTGCGGCGTGCCGTGGCTATCCAGATGATCATTTCGAAAGAACTGGGGCTGAATTATTGCGAGAACCCGTGGCAGGGTTCGTTCATCATCGACGAATTGACTGACCTCGTCGAAGAGGCTGTATATAAGGAGTTCGATCGGATTTCCGAGCGCGGTGGCGTGCTCGGCGCGATGGATACGATGTACCAACGTGGCAAGATCCAGGAAGAGAGTCTTTACTACGAGTCCCAGAAGCACGACGGCTCATACCCGCTCGTTGGTGTCAATATGTTCCTGCCCAGGGAAGGCCAGGAGGATGAGGTGCACGATCTCGAGCTGATTCGATCAACCGAGTCCGAGAAACAGGACCAGATCGCCCACGTCAGGAAATTTCAGGAGGCGCATGGCGAAGAGAGTGCCGCTGCTATTGCCAGCCTGCAGGAAGTCGCCCGCAACCGGGGCAACGTGTTCGCGGAACTAATGCACGCGGTCAAGTCCAATTCCCTGGGCCAGATTTCGGCGGCGCTGTACCAGGTTGGTGGAGAATATCGCCGCAACATGTGACAAAAAGGTACCGGATTTATTTTCTGGCAAGTTCCGTTTAGACTGATTTTGTTCTAACGAATTAAACAGAAAATAAATCCGGCACCTTGTTTTGGAAAATAAATCCGGCACCTTTTTTGTGACGATTAACGCAAAACTCAAATCGCTTTTCATTATGCCTGCGGCTCTGATCAGTGTTTTGTTGCTGTTTTGGGCCCTGTTTCAGGTGGTCGCCGGCGGTCATGACCGTATCGCCTGGCTCGGTGCCGCAGTTTCGGCATTGCCGTTGCCGTTCCTGATATTGAGACTGATGATAACCCCGGTAGAGCGCACCAGTGAGAATCTTCCGCTGCTGCTGCTGCTATCTGCCATTGGCGTAGTGATACCGGCCTGGGAGCAATTCGTCGAAGGTGTTGCGGGATGGGGACCGCTATCCGTCGCGCTGGTCAACGCCGGCATCATGCTGCTCTACGTGTTCTGGTATTCGCGATTCGGCCGGATCGAGAGTAGCCAGCTCGCGGTCGGCTCAAAGCTCCCGGAATTTCGGCTTAAGGACGCAGAGGGAAATGAGATCGGGTCTGTGGATCTTGCCGGATCGCCGGCGGTCTTGTTGTTCTATCGTGGCAACTGGTGTCCCTTATGCATGGCGCAGATCCGGGAGATTGTCAGCCGCTACCAGGAAATGCACGACATGGGTATCAAGGTTGCCCTTATCAGTCCGCAACCTGAAGAACACACGAGAAATCTCGCCGCAATGCACGATGTGCCATTCCATTTCCTGATCGACGCAGAAAACAAGCTTGCAGAAGCGCTCGGAATCGCCATCGATAATGGTGTGCCTGTGGGCGTTATGGGTGGTTATGCGCCGAACACCGTAATGCCTACTGTCGTGGTCACGAATGCCAGTGGGACCATCGTCTTTTCCGATCAGACTGATAACTATCGCGTCCGACCCGAGCCCGATGTGTTCCTGGCAATTTTGCGCAGAAGCGGAGCGCTCGCCCAGTGAACGAGCAGGCAGCGAAGCATTTTCTCGACAACCCGACGCTGTACGAAGGAACCTACCTTGCGTTCCTGGGTTTCAAGCTGACCGAATGGAAAGAGGGTTTCGCCAGGATGGAGATGACCGTGCGGCCTGAACACCGGAATACGATTGGATACCTCCACGGCGGTGTGATTGCATCGTTGCTGGATATCGCCGGTGCCGTGTCAGGTAGCTTCGGTGTATCCGAAAAGATCGTCTCGGTTACCATCAATCTGAATTGCACTTACATGTCTCCGCATCGCGCCGCATCGGTGGTCGCCGAGGGCGAACTGATTCGGGCGAGCAAATCATTATTCTTTGCCCAGGCCAAATTGTTTGACCCCGAAAACAGCCGGCTTTGTGCGACTGCAACCGGCACTTACAAGCGCCAGGAACGTTAGTCCGGGTTGCCGGGCGGCTGATCCCGCAAAAGGATTACCATGGATCTGTTCAATCTCGACGGCAAAGTCGCGCTCATAAGCGGAGCGGGGTCCGGCCTCGGGCGGCAATTTGCGGAAACGCTCGCTGGCGCCGGCGCCTCGGTTGTACTTGCGGCAAGACGGCGCGAAAAACTTGAGGAAACTGCGGAAAGGGTGCGCGATAAAGGCGGCGATGCGATCTGCCTCGAACTGGACGTCACTGATTCACTGTCCGTGACGAACTGTATTCGGGAGACCGTCAGCGAGATCGGCGTGCCGGACATTCTCGTGAATAATGCCGGCATCGCAAAGCAAGCCTTTCTCACCGATATCAGTGAGGACGATTGGGACGCCGTACTCGACACCAATCTCAAAGGCGTGTTCTTGCTGGCGCAGGCTATTGCGAAATCGATGATCAATGCAGAAAAACCCGGGAGCATCATCAATATTGCGTCGGTTCTCGGGTTAAGAGTCAGCAAAGCGCTCGGCTCTTACATTGCTGCAAAGTCGGCCGTCGTTCAGTTGACAAAGGCTATGGCGATAGAGTGGTCGCGCCACAATATTCGCGTCAACGCGCTTGCGCCGGGTTATTTCATAACTGAGATAAACCAGGATCAGTTTGCAGGCGGACACGCCGAAGAATTTCTAAAACAGCGTGTGCCGATGGGCCGTGTCGGAGAATTACCCGAAATCGCCGGCCCGCTGCTGTTGCTCGCATCAGGCGCCGGCAGTTATATGACGGGCAGCATTGTCACTGTTGACGGCGGCCATGTTTGTAGTTCCTTGTAACCATTTCTGATACAGGCGTTCGCATGGGTTCACTGACCGGTTTCAGGATAGTCGAAATCGCCGGCATTGGCCCCGGGCAATTTTGTGGCATGCTACTTGCGGATATGGGCGCGCAACTCATTCGCATCGACCGCAAGAACGATACCGATCTTGGTATCGGTATGCCCTCAAAATACAACCTGATGAACCGCGGCCGGCCTGCGATCGGCATCGACCTCAAGAGTCGGCCGGGTGTCGATCTCGTACTAAGACTCTGTGAGAACGCAGACGCGTTATTCGAGGGATTTCGGCCCGGAGTCATGGAGCGTCTCGGCCTGGGACCTGACGACTGCATGGACCGCAACGAAAGACTGGTCTATGGCCGCATGACCGGTTGGGGGCAGACCGGGCCGTGGGCAGGCGCGGTCGGTCATGATGGCAATTATGCCGCGCTGGCCGGCGTCATTTCAGCGATCGGTGAGAAAGACGGTCCGCCATCAATACCGTTGAACCTGACCGCCGATTTTGGCGGTGGCGGCGCATACCTGGCCATCGGAATACTTGCAGCACTTCTCGAGGCGAGTCGCTCCGGCAAGGGACAGGTCGTGGATGCTGCGATGGTTGACGGCGCCGCCTCGTTGATGACGATGTATTATGGAATGCATGCCGCTGGTTTTTGGCAGGATCAAAGAGGCAGCAATATCTTCGACGGCGCGGCGCCATTCTACCGGGCTTATCGTACCAGCGACAAACAGTACGTTATCGTCTGTGCCATCGAACGGCGATTCTTCAAGGCGCTGATCGAGTTGCTGGCCATCGATGACATCGATTTGGCCGAGCAGCATGACCAGAGTAAATGGTCGACACAGATCGAACGGCTCGAAGCTGTCTTTATGAGCAAGACACGCGACGAGTGGTGCGAATTGCTTGAAGGAACGGATGCCTGTTTCGCGCCGGTGCTCTCCCTCGCAGAGGCACCGAAACATCCGCACAATGAAGCGCGCAAAACTTTCGTCACGGTAGACGGAATTCTACAGCCGGCACCGGCGCCGAGATTTTCACGTACCGCATCGGCGATCAGCCAGGCGCCGGCCGGGATAAGGCCCGACATGCGCGGCGTACTGACAGATTGGGGCCTGTCGGATTCGGATATCGATATTTTGGCGGCAGGAGAGTGACGGTCAATTCCCGGCAAGCCGCAATTTTCATCGTGGATGCCAGCAGCCAGACACCGCCGATCGAACTGCAGTGCATCACAGCCAATGCTGATGGCTGCCTGCCTTGTGGCCGCAGGAAGAGTGGCGTACACTCACTTGCTTGTTGACAACAAGTTTCTGTGATTGTTTGATAAACGATTGAAAAACAGAGACTTTCTAAAATCCGGGCCACCGAATTGTCCACTGATCCTCAGAGAATTGCGCCGCAGGCGCAGTCGCGCACACAGGCGGAACGTACCGCCATCTCCGACAAGGCCATGCTCAATGCGGCGATCGACCTGATCCTCGAATACGGCACGGACAAGACCACGCTGGCGGCGATCGGCGAGAAAGCCGGTTACAGCCGGGGTCTCGCGACCTATCGTTTCGGCTCCAAAGCGGGGCTCTTCGATGAGGTTTGCAAGTCGATTTCCAGGGGCTGGCTTGACTATCTGAAGGCGGGTGTTGGTGACAAGACTGGCATCGACGCCATGTGTGCCGCACTGGATGCGTTCTTTCAGTTTGTCTCAGATTTGCCGCGCGAAGCGCGTGTGCTGCAGATACTCTATTGCGGGGCTGCGAGCCCTAAATCCGAGTACCGGCAGACCTCGGCAAGCATTCACCAGCGGCAACAGGATGATGTTGCAGACTGGGTTCGTGCCGGGCAGGCAGGAGGATCGATACGTGCGAGCGCCGATCCAAAAAGCGTCGCGGCACAATACATCGCATACATATCTGGCATGACCTATCTCTGGCTCATCAACCCAAAATCCATCGACTTCAGGAAAGCAAATGATGAAATGAAAACGCACCTGAAGATCTCACTTTCACCGAAAAATTAAAGGTATAACGGGACTACAAAATGACGGACGCCTATATCTACGATCACGTGCGCAGTCCGCGCGGTAGAGGCAAGCCAAGCGGCTCGCTGCACGAGGTAACCCCGATCGATCTCGCTGCACAGGTTCTCGTCAGCTTGCGAGATCGTAACAAGCTCGATACCAGTGTCATCGATGATGTTGTGTTCGGCTGTGTATCGCCCGTTGGCGAACAGGGCTCCTGCATCGCTCGCACTGCCGTGCTGAACGCGGATTTTGATGAGAGAGTCCCCGGGAAACAGCTCAATCGATTCTGCGCGTCCGGACTGGAAGCGGTAAACACCGCTGCAGCGCAGGTAATGGCCGGCCAGTCGGACATTACGATCGGCGGAGGCATTGAATGCATGTCACGGATACCGATGGGATCAGATTCGGGCGCGATGCATGCCGATCCCGCCGTCGCCTACAAAACCTATTTCGTGCCACAAGGCATTGGTGCGGACCTTATCGCGAGCATACATGGTTTTTCCCGCAAGGATGTTGATGCCTACGCCGTCGAGAGCCAGAAGCGGGCAGCGAATGCCTGGGACAACGGTTATTTCGACAAGTCCATAACGCCGATCAAGGACCATATCGGCCAGACGCTATTGGCAAAAGACGAGCATCTGCGTCCGGGCACCAGCATTGGTGATCTTGCGGGTCTTAATCCGGCTTTCGCCATCATGGGCGAGCAGGCAGGGTTTGATGCAGTTGCTCTGCAGAAGTACCCGGAAGTGGAATCGATCGATCATGTGCACACAGGTGGTAATTCCAGCGGCATTGTTGATGGTGCCGCGGCAATGCTCGTTGGCAGCAAGGACGCTGGCGACATACTGGGCCTGACGCCACGCGCGAAAATCAGGGGATTTTCATCGATCGGGACGGATCCGACGATCATGCTGACCGGCCCCGCGCCATCTGCAGAAAAAGTCTTGAAGCGCTGCGGAATGACGACCGATGATATTGATCTTTTCGAACTCAATGAAGCGTTCGCCGCGGTTGTACTGCTATTCATGCAACGGCTCGATATACCGCACGACAAAATCAATGTAAACGGTGGCGCCATCGCAATGGGACATCCGTTAGGGGCGACAGGGACGATGATTCTCGGCACCGTACTGGATGAACTGGAGCGCCGCGATCTGAATACGGCGCTGGTCAATCTTTGTGTTGGCGGTGGCATGGGTACCGCAACAATCATTGAAAGGGTCTAATCGCGACGGCTTCTGCTTATTCGAATGTCGATGTGTAGCAAGCTGTCGTTGGAGCCCTTCCTAAGCGGGCGATGTAACAATCGGACGATGCGTAACAAATGAAAACAATTGATTTCAAAATTGACGCGGATGGCGTCGCCGTTCTGACTATCGACGTCAAAGACAAGCCGATGAACGTAATTACGCCGGAGTTCATGGACGAGATTGCGGAGTCTGCCGACAGAATTGCTGACAACGAAAATATCAAAGGGGCCGTTATTACATCCGGCAAGGATTCCTTCATGGCCGGTGCCGATTTGAAAGAGCTGGTCGATGTTTTCGAACTGGGTCGCGACATCAAGGAGGTTTACACGTGGTGCCGCAAGCTGCAGCAGGCGTATCGAAAACTGGAGACCTGCGGCAAACCGGTCGCAGCAGCCATTAACGGTACCGCATTGGGTGGTGGTCTGGAGCTTTGCCTGGCCTGTCACTACCGGGTCGCCGCCGACAATCCGAACTCGGTGCTGGGACAACCGGAGGTTCAGATCGGACTGATCCCCGGCGGCGGCGGTACGCAGCGCCTGCCACGCCTGATGGGTATCGAGCCAGCACTGAGGCTGCTGACTGAGGGTAAACACGTCAAGCCTGCCAAAGCGCTGGAGCTTGGCTTCATCAACGAAGTGGTCGAAGCGGGTACTGAAATCGCAGCGGCAAAAGCATGGATCCTCGAGCACGGAAACGCGGAACAACCCTGGGACAAGAAAGGCTTCAGGGTACCCGGCGGCGCCGGCCTGATGCATCCGTCAGCCATTCAAACGCAGATGGTTGGCACCGCGTTGTTGCAGAAAATGACCAACCACAACTATCCGGCGCCGATTGCGATCATGTCGGCCGTCTATGAAGGCAGCGTATTGCCGATAGACATGGCACTCGATGTCGAATCGAAGTATTTTGCCAAAATGCTGGTGAACCCTGTGTCGCGCAACATGACACGAACCCTGTTTATCAACAAAGGCGCTGCGGACAAACTGGTGCGCCGGCCACGAGGCCCCGAAAAACGACCGGTGACGAAACTCGGCATCCTCGGTGCCGGCATGATGGGTGCCGGTATCGCGTATGTGTCGGCTGTCGCTGGAATGCAAGTGGTGCTACTCGACACTTCGCAGGAAAAAGCAGAAAAGGGAAAGGACTATTCGCGCAAGCTGCTGCAGAAGCGAATCGATCGCGGACGCATGACTTCTGATAAAGCGGCCGATATTCTCGAGCGTATTCAATCCACAAACGATTATGACAAGATTGCTGGTTGTGAACTGGTGATCGAAGCCGTCTTTGAGGACACAGATCTCAAGGCTGGCGTTACCGCAAAAACAGAAGCTGTCATTTCGGATAACGCAATATTTGCCTCCAATACGTCGACGCTGCCGATCACCGGCCTGGCAGCGGCATCGAAGCGCCCCGAGCAATTCATCGGTATCCATTTCTTCTCGCCCGTCGACAAGATGCCACTGGTAGAGGTGATCGTTGGCGAAAAAACCAATGATGTCGCGATCGCACAGGCGCTGGATTACATTCAGCAGATTCGCAAAACACCAATAGTCGTGAACGACAGCCGGGGTTTTTATACCAGCCGCGTGTTCGGTACTTACAGCCGAGAGGGCATCATGATGCTGGCCGAAGGTATCAACCCGGCGCTTATAGAAAATGTTGCCAGGCAGGCAGGGATGCCAGTCGGGCCGCTCGCGGTAACCGATGAGGTAACGCTCGAGTTGAGCTATCACGTGATGTCGCAGACCAGGAAGGCGCTGGGAGATGCATACGTCGCTACGCCTGCCGACGATGTCATCGCCAGGTTTGTCGAAGATCTCGAGCGCAAGGGCAAACGCTTTGGCAAGGGTTTTTACGATTACCCGGAGGACGGAAAAAAGCGGCTCTGGCCCGGTCTTGCCGAGCACTATCCGCTTGCCGGGGAGCAGCCGGATCCGCAGGAACTCCGCAAACGCATCCTTTATATCCAGGCGATCGAGACCGTGCGCTGCATGGAAGAAGGCGTCGTGACCCATCCGGCCGACGCGGATATCGGTTCCATATTCGGCTGGGGTTTCCCGCCGTATACCGGCGGCACAATTTCATACATCGAAACCGAGGGCCTTGGGAATTTTGTCGAAGAGGCAGACCGGCTCGCGGAATCCTACGGCGAGCGATTTGCTGTGCCGCAGAGCCTGCGTTCAATGGCGCACAACGGTGAGACGTTCTATCAAATAGCCGAAGAAAAACTGCAGCGGCCGGCAGCCTGAGGATAAGGACATGACTGATTACGAAACCGTGAAGTATGCACAGGACGACGCGGTCGCTGTGATTACGATTCACCGTCCAGATGCCATGAATTCGTTTAACGAAGAGTTACGGCGTGATCTCCTGGCGGCTTGTGATCGTGCAGCAGGAGACTCAACGGTTCGTGCCGTGGTCATCACGGGAGAGGGACGATCGTTTAGTGCGGGCGCTGATCTCAAAGGCAGTCTGGATCCTGAAAAAAGCATTGAGGATATGCTTCAGGCCGAGTACCGCCCGGTATTCGAATCCATTGCGGGCATGGACAAGCCGGTGATTGCAGCTGTCGCCGGATCGGCGGCAGGAATCGGCATGTCACTTGCGCTGAACTGTGATCTGTTGATCATGGCCGACAATGCTTTCCTGTTATCACCTTTTACGACCATTTCACTCGTACCGGACGGCGGCCTGAACTGGTTGCTGGTACATCAAATCGGCTACCGGCGTGCATTCCAGCTCAGCATTGAATCCGAACGAATCGGCGCCGCACGCTGCGTGGAGCTGGGCCTGGCAAACAGGGCCGTGCCCGCGGAATCCTTGCAGGACGAGGCCATCAAGTGGGCGAGGGCGTTGGCAGAACGTGCGCCGCTCTCGATCGCTGCGACCAAGAAAGCAATGCGTCATGCGAGCAGTGAATCCTGGGCCAGTACTTTCGATGTCGAGGCGCCGTTGCAGCAGAAGCTGCGACAAAGTGCGGACAGTGCAGAGGGTGTCGCTGCGTTTCTCGAAAAACGCCAACCTGATTTCAAAGGCAAGTAATAGCTTGCCGGGGCCTAAATGATGAACAGAAAAATATTTAACGAAGAGCACGAGATGTTTCGCGATTCTGTGCGAAGCTTTTTGCAGAAGGAGATCCAGCCACACAGCGACAAATGGCATGAACAGGGTATTGTCGACCGCGAGGCTTACCTCAAGGCCGGCGAGCAGGGACTGTTGCTCATGTGGGCAGATGAACAGTACGGTGGCGCTGGTGTTGCCGACTTTCGTTACGAACAGATTTTGATCGAGGAAAACGCAAAGTACGGCGACGCCGGATTCTTTATGGCCTTGCACAGCCGCCTGGTCGGGCCATACATAGGCGAGCTTGGGACGGAAGAACAAAAAAATCGTTGGTTGCCAAAATGTATCAGCGGAGAAAGCATACTTGCTGTCGCCATCACGGAGCCGGGTGCCGGCAGCGATGTGGCCGGTATAAGGACCCGCGCAGAAGACATGGGCGATCACTGGCTGTTGAACGGCTCGAAGATTTACACGTCAAACGGCATCCTTGCCGACCTGGTAGTCGTCGTTGCGCGCACCGATCAGGAAAGTCGGCACGGGCTGAGCCTGTTTGTTGTTGAGCGCGGCATGGAAGGATTCGAGCGCGGTCGCAATCTCAAAAAAATGGGGCTCAAGAGCCAGGACACGGCGGAGCTATTTTTCAACAACGTTAAAGTGCCGAAGGAAAATCTGCTTGGTGAACTCAATGGCGGCTTCTACAAGTTGATGCATTTTCTCGCCGAAGAGCGGCTACTTGGTGCGATTGGATACCTCGCGACGTCGAACACTGCATTCGACATCACGATGGACTACATCAAGGAGCGTAAAGCTTTTGGCCGAGCGATTGCGGATTTCCAGAACACGCGGTTCAAAATGGCTGATATGCGCATGGAAATCGATATTGCGCAGGCATTTATAGATCAGTGTGTAATAGAGCACGATGAAGGCGACCTGAGCGCAGACGATGCGGCGAAAGCGAAGCTCTTTACCAGTGAACTGGAGGGCCGGGTAGTGGACGCTTGTGTGCAACTGCATGGAGGCGCCGGATACATGGATGCATATCCAATCTGCCGCATGTACCTCAACGCAAGGGTTTCCCGAATCTACGCTGGCAGCTCCGAGGTGATGCGGGAGATCATCGCCCGTTCGATTGGCCTGGATCCCCGCAGGAAACAGAAAAAACCTGTCGGCGCAGAGCAGGCGGCCTGATGACATGAAAGTCGCATTTGTCGGTCTTGGGGTCATGGGTTATCCGATGGCCGGATACCTTGCCAGTGCAGGGCATGAGCTTGCGGTTTTCAATCGAACCGCCTCGAAAGCTGATGCCTGGGTCGATCAGTACGGGGGAACCCGTGCAGAGACGCCGTCCGCTGCGGCACTGAATGCTGAAATAGTCTTTTGTTGTGTTGGAAATGACGACGATGTGCGCGCCGTTCTCCTTGGCGACGGCGGCGTGTTGCATGGCATCGGTGACGGCTCGATCATTGTCGACCACACGACTGCCTCTGCGTTTGTCGCACACGAGGTCTGTGACGCGGCCGCATCCAGGAATGTCGGCTTTCTCGATGCCCCCTTGTCCGGCGGCCAGGCAGGCGCCGAAAACGGCCAGCTGACGATCATGGCCGGCGGGGATGAAGACGTGTATCAGCGCGTGTTGCCGGTCATGGATTGCTATGCCAAGGCCTGCACCCTGATCGGTCCGGTTGGTTCCGGGCAGTTGGCCAAGATGGTCAATCAGATTTGTATTGCCGGCATCGTACAGGGCCTGTCCGAAGGCCTGCATTTCGCGAAGCAGGCAGGCCTCGATCCGGCCAAAGTCATCGGCGCAATAGCGAAGGGCGCCGCGCAATCGTGGCAAATGGAAAATCGCTGGGAGACAATGATCCGGAATGAGTTCGAATTCGGATTTGCGGTCGAATGGATGCGCAAGGACCTGAAGATAGCCCTCGAAGAGGCGGAGCGCAACGGGGCGAAACTCGAGTTGACAATGCTTGTGGATGGCTATTACGCGGAGGTGCAGGAGCTCGGTGGCAATCGGTGGGATACCTCAAGCCTCATCGCCCGCCTCGAAAAGCCGTAGGAGCCTGCCTGTAGGAGCCCTCCCCAGCGGGCGAAACGCATTGCATTTTTTTGGTGTATAATCATCTTCGTCACAGGGGTGGTCGAATGGCCTGAGATCCGTGACGCGCAACGACAACCGCGTCAAAACGGAAACCCTTAGAACCTGATCCGGGTAATTCCGGCGTAGGAAGAGGATTTCTCAATGGTCCCAGTCAAATTTCTTCGGCAAAGCTCCCAAATTTGCCTTGCGTTTGCTTTGGTCCTGCCAGCCGCCTCGCCAGCTCAGGAAGTACTGGAAGAAATCATCGTCACAGCTGATTACCGCGAGCGGGCGGTTGCAGATCTACCGGTCGTCATCTCGATTCTGGATCAGCGGACAATCAATGAGGTAGCCGCGCAACATTTCGAAGAGCTGATACAGCTCGTGCCAAACCTTAACTGGTCTGGTGATGGCCATCGTGCGCGATATTTCCAGATTCGCGGTGTCGGTGAACTCGCGCAGTACCAGGGTGCGCCGAATCCATCGATCGGATTCATCGTTGACGATATCGATTTCAGTGGCATTGGCACGATTGGGACCCTGTTCGATATCGATCACATTGAGGTGCTGCGCGGGCCCCAGGGTACTCGTTACGGTGCGAACGCGCTGGGCGGGCTCATCTACATGCAAAGCACGGATCCAGGCGATTCCTTCGAGGGCAGGATTCGACTGTCTGCCGGTGACGATGATGCGTTTGGCGGTGGGATCGCAGTCGGTGGGCCCATCGGCGAGAAAGGTGCCGGCTACCGCCTGAGCGTACATCACTATCAAAGCAACGGTTTCAGAAGCAATCCGTATCTGGGCAAGAACGATACTAATGGTCGGGATGAAACCTCGTTGCGGGGTCGGTTCGTATGGAGCGCCGGCGACAACTGGTCATTCAAGCTGACTGGCATGTATACCGATGTGGATGACGGCTACGACGCATTTGCCATCGACAACACTCTGATAGTGCTGTCTGACAAGCCGGGTAAGGACGCGCAGCGGAGCGTCGGGGCGTCATTCAACATCGACTGGGACGGCAGCAGCAGATTCCGCATAACGTCGGTTTCTTCGATTGCCAAATCGGACATCGATTTTTCATTCGATGCCGACTGGGGCAACGACGATGCCTGGGCGCCCGTCTTGTATGACTTCGTCTCGCTCAACGACCGTGAGCGCATGACCCTAAACCGGGAGATTCGCTTCATGTCGAAGGAAGCCGGCCGCATTTTCGGCGGGTCAACCGATTGGCTTGTCGGTTTTTACATCAACCGGCTGGACGAGGATTTGTCGACGATCAACCAGGGCGAATATTTCGATCCCGGGTCCAATTTTGCTGACTCACTGAATGACCGACTTGATAGCGAGTTCGGAGCGATAAGCACGGCAGTGTTCGGACAACTCGAATTCTACGTGAGCGAGGTCGGCAGGCTCAGCATCGGAGCGCGTTTTGAGTGGCGCGAGGTGGATTATTTCGACTCGAGCGGTCTCAGCCTTGCGCCGTCAGAGAACATGGTTGGCGGGGAACTCGCATACACCCACAAATTTTCGAAAGACGTCACGGGATTTGCGACGGTGTCACGTGGTTACAAGGGAGGGGGCTTCAATATTGGATTCGTGCCGCCTGGCAGGCGCGAGTTCGGGGGGGAGTCGATGTGGAATTTTGAAACAGGTGTTCGCGCAAGCCTCGCTGACGACCGCCTGCGCGTTGGCGGATCCCTGTTCTACAACATTCGAGGGGACCAGCAGGTCGAGACCTCTTTTCAGCTGAACCCCAACGACCCGGCCTCATTCGTGTTTTTTACCGATAACGCGGCAAGTGGCAGGACAGTCGGGCTTGAAGCTGACGTACGTTGGCAAGCGACCGATGCGTTGGAGGTATTCGCAAACGTCGGATTGCTCGACGCGAAATTCGACGAGTTCGTCACTCCGCAGGTGAATGCGAGCGGCCGTGATCAGGCGCATGCGCCGAGTTACACGTACGCTCTCGGGGGCGTTTACCGGCATGAGTCGGGATGGTTTATGCGAGTCGATATCAGTGGTAAGGACCAATTCTTTTTCGACGTGTCGCATGACCAGGTTTCAGAGGCGTACTCGGTGACGAACGCTCGGCTTGGATACGAAACTGAAGATTGGACCGCACAGCTCTGGATGAGAAACGCCTTCGATAAACGTTTTGCCGTTCGCGGTTTCTTCTTCGGCAATGAGCCGCCGCTTTTTCCGCCAACGCTTTACATTCGCCAGGGAGACCCGCGGCAGATCGGCGTTACATTCGACAGGAGATTTTGAATCATGCGAGTTGCAGTCGACATCAGTTTGTATCCGCTTGCGGATGATTTTATACCGCCCATCCAGGACGTCATTGAGCGGTTGAACGCAATTTCGTCGGTCGAAGTTCTGACCAACGCGATGAGCACCCAGGTTCGCGGCGAATATGAAGAAGTGATGGCTGCGCTCAACCAGGAAATCAAAAAAACTTTCGAACAGTGCCCAAAGGCGGTTTTCGCTATCAAGATTCTGAATAATCCACTGGGCGATTGATGCAAACACTGGTAGCGGAAATCGCTGAGTATTACGGCGCGCTGCCGCGGACAGAGTTGATCGCAGTGATGCTGGCGTTAGCCTACCTGATTCTCGCCATTCGGCAAAATATCTGGTGCTGGTTCTGCGCAGCGATCAGTACGGCGATGTATGTGTATTTGTTCGCCAGGGCAAATCTGTATATGGAATCGTTGCTGAACGTTTTCTATTTTGGGATGGCTATTTATGGCTGGACTGTTTGGCGAAGCGGCGAGACCGACGGTGAGCTGCCGGTTTCGGTATGGCCACTGCAGGTTCACGTTTACGCGGTATCAGGCATCATCTTCCTTGCTGCCGCCAGCGGATTCCTGCTCGCAATTTTCACCGATGCGGCGTATCCATACATTGATTCCGCAACGACTTTCGCTGCAGTTTGGGCGACCTTCCTTGTGGTCCGCAAAATGCTCGAAAACTGGTGGTATTGGCTGGTGATCGATGTAGTGTCCGTATTCATCTATTGGACGCGCGGACTCGAGGCTACGGCGGTGCTCTTCGTTGTTTACGTCGTATTGATACCGATCGGACTTTTCGCCTGGACCCGTTCCTGGCGGCAACATCAACCTGCTCTAATGCCTGCGTGACCCCTCAACTGAATGCAGTCGAAGCGCTCGCCATGGTTCCCGGGTGGGATCGCGAGACAGCCGACATCGAGGAACTCAAAGGCGGACTCACGAACCGGGTATACCACGTTCGATCCGGAGGCCGGGAGTGCGTATTGCGGCTGGCCGCTCCCGGACATCCTGTCCATCGCGGCATAAATACAGCCATGTACAAATCTGCAGATAACTGCGGCACGTTCGATCGCCACTGGTCCTGTGAACCGGCGATTCTCGAAACAGCAAGCGCTGCCGGTATTGCGCCTGCAATGTTGTATGCGGACTCCACGGCCGGAATACTGGTGACGGAGTACTTGCACGGCAGGGTGTGGCGGGAGCCAGATCTTGAATCGCGTGAGAACATAGAGGCACTTGCTGAATTGCTCCGGCGCGTGCATGCGTTGCCGCACTGTGGCAGCCGTGTCGATTTAACAGGCATTGCCGAAAAATACGAACGGTACCTGAAAGAGCGCCATGGGCTGCACGCGTTCGCCGCGAACTGCGTCAGAATCATCAGCGAAAGTCCGGTACACGAGGGTGTTGCCTGTTGCCACAACGACATCGTGGCGGCAAACATCATTGAATCGGGCGGGTTGAAATTAATCGATTGGGAATACGCTTGCGATAACGATCCGATGTTCGACCTGGCGTCGGCGATCGGATTTCATAATTTTGATGAAGACAGGCAGCAATTGCTGCTGAGTGCGTACGCCGGCGGTGCCTCTGGCGAACTGAAAGAACGTCTGGCTGAACAAGTTCGCGTCTTCGATGCGATTCAATGGTTGTGGCTGGCCAAGCGTCATCTTGCCTCGCCACACCGGGAACAGGCGAGACGTCTCGAAGAATTGCGGCAGCGAATCTGCTGAGCGCGCACCAGCATTGAAATTTCGCGGCTGAAGCCGCTCCTACATTCTAAATGGAAATGTGGTCAAAGAAGATTGTAGGGGCGGCTTCAGCCGCGAATGATTACCAGCTATTGCGCAATTCACGAAGTTTCAGAAAAACCTTTTTCGGATCCGGGTCATCGGTCACGTCGGGAAAAGATTCCTTCAGGCGCGCGATCACCGTCGGACTTTGCAGCCGAAAGAAGACGTTCATCTCCCGTTCCTGGGCCAGCGTTGTTACGAGCGCATCATCAGGATCCTGGTTCTCATACCTTGCCAGCATGTCTTTCGCCACGGCGTTGTCCGGCTCCCTGTCCAGGGTGAACTTCAGGTTATTTATCAGGTAGTCGTGCCCTGGATAAATATGTGTATCGTCACCCAATTTTTCCAGTTGATTCGCAAACGTCTCATACAATTCATCGGGATGGCCACCGTTGTGGCAATTTCCCGCGCCGGCGTTGAACAAGGTGTCACCACTGAATAACGCCGGTTGATCGGTGTGCGACAGCAGGCAAATGTGGCTCATCGTGTGCCCGGGCGTATCGAGGCACTCCAGTTCAACTGACTTGCCGACTTTGATGAGATCGCCGGCGCCAACGCCGCGGTCCATGTTCGGAATGCGGCCTCTGGCGTTTGCGTGCGCAATAATCTTTGCTCCGGTAGCTGCGACCATTGCCTTGTTGCCACCCGTATGATCGCCGTGCTCGTGGGTGTTGAGGATTTGAGTGACCGTCCAGCCCCTGGCCTTTGCGGCGGCAAGGCACTTCGTATAGTCCAGCGGATCGACCGCCAGCGCCTCGCCCGTCTCCGGGCAGGCAACCAGGTAATTGAAATTTCTAAACGCATTCCCGGTCCAGATTTGCTCAACGATCACGATTGGTCATCCTCAGTGGTTGCAGTCGACGCTGTTTTTATTCGCGCCACGCTCAAAAACCAGCGCTTCGGCCTGATTGTACAAGCACGATATTGTAATCCGTTCGGAGGCGATGTTGGAAAACCCATGGAGGCCTTTTCCGACCGATTGCCAGAATTGAGCGCGACCGGGCCGGTATTTCTGCGGCCCGGCATGCTTCTTTCATACCCGTTTCCTATATCGTGCCTGCCGTCGATTCTGAAAAAACGATGGCAAGTCATTGATTCGCAACCCGGGAGAACGTTTTTGCTGCAGAATATCGTGGTTATTTCGCAACAACATGACTTCCGGTGCCTCCGCGACTTCCATAACGTGGCTAGCAAATTGACATTCAATGGGGTATCTGCCAACTTTTGTTCCAGAAATCAGTCTCCTTTCAACAACAGAAGAAACATGAAAGGCGACAACCAGTTTCGACGACACCTTCAGGTACGACTTGGCGGGGGAATTGCAATGCCAAGCACGATGTACTGATGATGGTATAGGCGGCTCTCTAGAGAGCCGCTTTTTTTTCGACACTCGAAAAGAACGGCAAGGAATCGTAGGAGCCCGGCCCACCGGGCGACAAACATTGCAGGGCATGTTTGTAAAAGATGCTCCGCAATGTTTGTAAAAGATGAATCAACCGCTCCCAATGAAAGAATTTCGCCCGCTTAGGGAGGGCTCCTACGTTGAGTTCAATAATTGCCAGACTTTCAGGGGCGTAGCGGGCATGTCGATGTGTTCGATGCCGCGTACTGACAGTGCATCGAGCAATGCGTTGATGTAAGCCGG
>SMUY01147670.1_pt1 | contig 25287 bp, 16 predicted proteins | sample 2456441 | NCBI WGS metagenome assembly SMUY01 (sample SAMN11095931, study PRJNA526329) | marine sediment metagenome | biome: Marine sediment; feature: Surficial sediment; material: Deep marine sediment; isolation source: Hadal surficial sediment | place: Pacific Ocean | collected 2014-11 | depth...
CGCGGATGATCATGGCGTAGCCGGCCTCGCGGTCGGCGATATCGGGGTAGAGCACCAGAGCCGCCAGACCGGCTAGGATCCAGGGCCAGGGGCGGACGCAGTAGTGTGCCAGGGTGAACCAGAGCGTGGCCAGTACGGAATGCCGTTCGTCGCGCGCCGACATCATCCGTTGGGCCAGATAGCCACCGCCGCCAGGCTCCTGCCCCGGATACCAGCTGGCCCACCACTGCACACCGAGATAGGCGATGAACGCCGTCACCGAGAGCGTCAGGGTCCCTCCGACCGTGGTGTCCACGCCGCCAAAGGCCGGCAGAAAGCGGAACGTCGACTCCGGGAGGTGCTCGGTGAGCCCGGCCACGCCACCGACCTCCGGCACGCCCAGCGCGAAGACGGCGACCGCGAGCGCGCCGGCCATCGCCAGACCGAACTGGACCAGGTCGGTCAGCACGACACCCCGGAGCCCGGACAATGAGACATAGCCGCCGGTGAGCGCCAACCCGACGAAGACGGCGGTCAGCTGGTCCCAGCCGAGGGTCACACTGAGGATCTTGGCCATTGCCAGGTTGACCCAGCCGATGATGAGGCAGTTGACCGGCAATCCGAGATAGAGGGCGCGACACCCGCGAAGCAGCGCCGCCGGCCGCCCGCCGTAGCGGAGCTCGACGAACGCGACGTCGGTCAGAATGCCGGCGCGGCGCCAGAGCCGCGCGAAGAAGAGCACGCTGAGCATGCTGCCGAGGGCAGCGCTCCACCAGATCCAGTTCCCGGCGATGCCGTCGGTGGCGATGATGCCGGCCACCGCCAGCGGTGTGTCGGCGGCGAACGTGGTCGCCACCATCGACGTGCCGGCCAGCCACCAGGGCAGATCGCGCCCGGCGAGAAAATACTCCCCGAGGCTCTCACTGGCACGTCGCGCGGCGCGAACGGCCACGATGAACGGGAAGAAGAGACAGGTGGCGAGAATGAGCCAGTCGAGCGTCGTGAGCGTCATCAGTAGTCGGGGCGCCGCCCCGAACCCCACGCGGGCGCTAGCGGGGACCCCAGAGCCCCGCGCCGTGCGCGCCGTGGCCGTCCCCCCCCCGTCCCGTACGAGCACAAGGTTCTCATGTCGGGTCGCATCACGGCCTAACCCCCTAGTGCCTCGACCACGGCGTCATGGACGGCGGGGCGCACCTCGAGGATCGCGTCGTTGTGCCGGGTGGGGTGGACCCGGTTGGTCAGCAGCACGACGTAGAGATCCTGCTGTGGGTCGACCCACAGCGACGTGCCGGTGAACCCGGTGTGTCCGATCGCGTCTGCCGATAGCCGGTGGCCGCAGGACGAGGTGACCAGCATGGTGTCCCACCCGAGGGCGCGTGAGCTGCCCGGCACAGTGCTGCGTTGCAGGAATCGCGCGAGCGTCGCCGGGGTGGCGAGGCCCGCCCCGCCATCGAGCGTCTCGAGGAGCGCGCGGGCAAAGCGCCCGACCGCTGGGGCGGTCCCGAAGAGCCCGGTGTGCCCCGCGACACCGCCGAGTGCCCACCCGTTCTCGTCGTGCACTTCGCCGCGCAGGAGCCGTCCCCGCCATGGGTCCACCTCGGTCGGCGCGGTGCGGTGCCGCCAGGCGGCCGGCGGCCGGTACCGCAGATCGCCGAGATCCAGCCGCTGCGCCAGCTGGTCGAACTGGTCCTCGATACCGCCGCCGACGCCGTGGCTTCCCGCGGCGTCGGCGACGAGGAAGGCCAGCAGTACGAAGCCGAGATCGCTGTAGACCGACTGGCTGCGCGGCGGGTACTCGAGCGGCAAGGTGCAGATGGCGTGCTGGAACTCGGCGCGCCCCTGATGGTCGCGGAAGAACGACAGATGTGTCGTGAGGCCGCCCGCATGTTCCAGCAGGTCGGCCACCGTCACGGTGCTCCGGTCCTCGCCGCGCCACTCATCCAGCCAGCGACCGACGGGGTCATCGAGACGGAGCGCGCCTGCGTCCACCGCCTGCATGACCAGCGTGGTCGTCGCCAGCACCTTGGTGAGTGAGGCGAGGTCGAAGACGGTGTCGAGCGTGGCTGGCGTCGCCGCGTCGTCGTAGGACAGTGTCCCGCAGGCGTGCCGCCAATACACGTCGTCGCGGCCGCCCACTTCGATCGTCGCACACGGAAAGACCCGGCGAACGACCGCGTCGCCAAGCAGATCCGCCACTGCCGCGAACCGTGAGGAGCTAGGCGGCATCCTGTGTCTCCGCCACCCGGTCGACGACCCAGCCCGCGGTGCAGGTGGCGGCGGCGCCGATCAAGACATACCACTGCCAGGACACGGCGGTCAGCAACCGGATGCCCAGCATGACCACCGCGCCGCCGCCGATCGCAGCGTATGCCGTCGTGTGCCGCCGATAGCCGGCGAGGCCGAGCAGAAAGATGCCGAGGATGAGCCCGTTCGTGAACGAGGAGATCCCCAGCACTTCGTCGACAACGCGTTCCGACAGACGGATGGCGGCGAACGCCACCAGGATCTGGACAAGGCCCCAGATGAGGGTGGAGTATCGAGCGACGGCGAGATAATGGTGCGCCGACCGTTGATGCCGCGTGGCCGGGATGTAGAAGTCAGCCACGATGCACGAGGCCGACGCGTTCAGTGACGAGGACAGGGTGGACATGGCCGCGGCGAATATCGATGCAACCATCAGCCCGCGGAGACCGGCCGGGAGCTGGGTGACGATGAACGTGGGGAAGATCCGGTCGGTCTGGAGCGTCCCTCCGGCGGACAGCGTCGCGAGCGTCTCCGGATCGTAGCCCGTGTAGTACACGTAGAGCATCACCCCGATGATCAGGAACAGCAGGAACTGCCCGAGCACCACCACGCCGCTGCACAACAACGCCTTGCTGGCGTCGCGTCGTGATCGGCTGCACAGATAGCGCTGCACGATGAGCTGGTCGGTGCCGTGTGTGGAGACGGTCAGACAGGCGCCGCCGATCAGACCCGACCAGAAGGTGTAGCTCCGGTCGAGGTCCCAGGTGAAGTCGAACAGGCGAAACCGGCCGGCCGCCGACCCGGTCTCGACGACCTCGCGCCAGCCGCCCGGTATCAGGTCGAGCAACACTACCGCGGCGACCACCGACCCGCTCACGTAGACGGTCAGCTGCAGCAGATCGGTCCAGAGCACCGCTGTCATCCCGCCGAGGTAGGTGTAGGCGATCGTGACCCCTCCCAGCAGGATCACCGAGACCATCAGTACTGTGGTGGTTGGGTCGAGCCCGGGGACCAGCGCCATCGCGGTGGCACGGGCGCCTGGCCACGTCAGCAGCACGGCCCCGAGCACGAGTCCGGTGGCGAACAGCCGGAACCCGTCCGCCAGATTGCGTGTCGCCAGGAAGATCGCGGCCGCCAGCCGTCCGACGCCTCCGCCGAAGCGCTCCGCCAGCACCTGATACGCCGTCAGGTACTCGCCGCGAAAGTAGCCGGGGATAAACAGGATCGTGACGACGATGCGCCCGACGAGGTAGCCGAACACCAGCTGCAAGAAGGTCAGATCGGTGCCGAAGGCGAACCCCGGCAGGCTGACGAGGGTGACCGTGCTGGTCTCGGTGGCAACGATCGAGGCCATGACCACACCCCAGGGCGCTCGGCGGCCGCTGGTGAAGTAGTCCCGGACGGTGGACTGACCGCGGGAGAGCGCGAGGCCGAGCCAGACCGTGCCGCCGACATACGCCCCGAGCACCGCCAGATCAAGCGCGCCCATGAGACGTGGCATCCCCGGGGAGACAGGAGACGGGAGGCAGGAGACAGGAGAGGCGGGCGGGCTTCGCCGGCGTCCGTTCAAGGCGCATCGTCACACGATCGCCGGCCGCCGCCGCAGGCGGCGCCGGTTCCACGGTTGATGCCGCCCCCCACGGCCCAGGTCCGAAGTGGCCCCGGTCATCATGACGGTAGCATTCGGCTGGCGATGCATCCCGCCTGGACGGCGTTGCTCCTCGGTCACACATCCTCCAATGTGCTCCCTCGTCGCGCCTGGCCAGCCGGGCGCCTCGCCACCCTCGGTGCGTGACCGTACTTATGACCGGGACCACTAAGGGGTGGGGACCGTCGCCAGCGCGAGGCCGATCTGCTGCAAGTGACCGGGCGGGTGCTGTGTCGGGTCGATCACGCTATCGTACGACCAGACCATGATCCCGTCGGTGCCGACGCGGTGAGCCGTTCGGATACGGTCGAACGTCTCCAGCGGCGAGAGCCAGCGCGCGCCGATCCCCGCCCAGAGCTCCGCGCCGGCGGCGAGCTGCCGAGCCGAGCGGAGCTGGCGTTCGAAGTCCTCCGCGGTCTCGACCCCGGGCTGGAGACAGGCGATGTCGATGAACCCGACCTCGGCCCATGTCCCCCAGTCTTGCAGCCGGCGTCCGAGCGCCTCGTCCGGGTCGGCGACGACCGAGACACCGACCCGTGCGCCGGGTCGATGCCGACGCACGACGGACCCGAGTCGTGCGACGAGCGCAGTGAGTCGCGAGCGCCGAAACCGGCTCCACTGGATTGGAAAGGCGTCGGGATAGGTCAGCGGGTCGATCGTCGCGCGACCATCCAACAGACGTCGTTCCTCACGCGTCAGGGACGGAGCGACTTCGTCACGAAACAGCGCGACGGCGTCCCGAGCGTAGTCGAAGTCACTACTGGGAAACTGTACCGAGTCCAGGTGCACCCCGTCGAATGGGTACCGCGTCAGCAGCTGCGCCAGCCGCTCGGCCGCGTCGGCGGCCGCCTCGGGGATGATCGGTGACAGGTAGAGCCCATCCATCTCGTCGGGGTGCTGCCGGGCCCAACGGTCCAGCGCGCCAAGGTAGGCCGGACTGTGGACATCGAGTCGCGCGAGCTCGGCGGCCAGCCCACGCGGGACCATCAACCACTCCGGGTGCTGGTGAACGAGATGGCTGCTCGACGTTGGCAGATTGCCGGCCGTGGCGACCAGGGTGGTCTGTACCCAGGCATGCACGCGGAGCCCGTGCCGGTGTGCTGCGGTGACTACGGTCCGCACGCCGTCGAACGCCCGGGACCGTCTGACACGCGGTCGGCGGCCGGGGCGGGCCGACCCGAGTGTGTCGGGTATCTCGACCAGCAGCGTGGTGAAGCCGGCGTCGGACGCCTCTTGCACCAGTCGGTCGATGCTGTCCGCTGAGACCAGCGTGGTCTGGCGCACCCAGAGTCCGGTGACGTCCGCACGGGCTGTGTGGACAGGTCGGGGCGCGAGACACACGGTGAGCACGACGGCGCCGATCGCCATGCGTGTCCACCGGCGACAGGCACAGATTCGCCGCGTGCTCCGTCGTCGCGTCCTGCGAGGCCGGACGCGACATGCGTATGACAGGATGACGCCTGGAACGATGGGCACCAAGGTCTGACGCGGGGTGTTCACCGCGGACACTGCACTAGACTCCTTGAACAACGTTTGTCGTGACAATTGAGTCACGTCGTGATCGTATGTTTTTCGCTCTCGCCACGACAGCCTCCGTGCAAGGAGTCTAGCCCCCACGTAGCGGGGCTCTGAGAAAAACTCGGCTAGCGAGGCGGAGCCGACGGTTTGAGGCGGAGCCTCGCTAGCGCGTCAGACGTGCCCGGAGACGTGGTTCGACGTCTTCCCCGATGGCGATGCGAACCGAGTCGCCGGCCCGCTTGAGACGGGTGAGCGCTTTGACGTAAGTGTCACCCCGCTTCTCCATGACGATGGCGGCCTTGACATTCCAGCGCGCTCGCCGCAGCAGGACGCCCGCGGCGTCGAAGTCGAGTCCGGTCACCATCGTGATGATGCTGCACGCCCGGTCCCGGCGTTGCTCGGAGCCGGTCTGCATGTCGACCATCAGGTTGCCGTAGGTCTTGCCGATGTGGACCATCGAGATGGTCGTCAACATGTTGAGCACCATCTTGGTGGCGCTGCCGGCCTTCAGGCGGGTGGAGCCGGCGATCACCTCCGGTCCAACCGCCGGAGCGATGATGACATCGACAAACGTCTGCAGCTCGGTGCCCGGCCAACAGGTGACGAAGATGATCTTGACCCGGGCGCGCCGCGCCCGGGTCAACGCGCCGCGCACGAACTGTGTCATGCCGCTGGCCGAGACCCCGATCAGCACGTCCTTGCTGGTCAGCCGCAGCCGGCCGACCGCGCGGCCGCCTTCCTCGAAGTTGTCCTCGACGCCCTCGCGCGGCTTGAAAAAGGCGTCGCGACCGCCCGCCATGACCGCTTGGACGAGACGCGGTGGTGTCCCGAATGTCGGGAGCATCTCGGCCGCCTCGAGCACCCCGAGACGCCCGCTCGTTCCGGCGCCGACGAACACGAGCCGCCCCCCGGTCCTGAACGCCTGGGTGATGAGCTCCGCGCCGATCGCGATCCGCTCCTTCTCGCGTTGCACCGCGATGATGGTCTTGCGGTCCTCCTGGAGCATCAGATCGATGATCTCCTCGGTGGACGCTTGGTCCATCGACAGCGTTTTCGGATTGATGGCTTCCGTGGGCAGGGACTGCCACTTGGAGCGGGTACGCATGGCGAGAGCCGGCCAACACGTGGCAGGATGCGGCGGATACTACTCTTCGGTCTCACGGGTGTCAACCAGCCCGCGTTGACTTGGCACCGGCTCGCAGGGTATAAATCCAAGGGGTTTGCGTGCGTGGTGCGTACGCGCGCAGCTGATCGAGCATGCTAGTGATGATGATCGTGCCGTCGGCGCTGTTCACCACGGTGCCCGCGAGGTGCGGGCACGGCGGGTGATGTAGCTGACAGCCAACAGCAGGGGCAGACAACGCCATCATCCGCACACGGATGATGGCGTTTTTTTTTGGATGGGTGAACGGGTCTCGCAGTCCGAGGTGACAGTTCCGCGTCCCAAAAATGGTGGCCGATCTGCCGGTGTGGCACGCGAGGCGCGGAAGCATGGCGCCGGCACTCGACCCCGCTGAGCGAGAAACACAGCGCGGGTCCTTGGGCGGATGCAGCGCCGGCCGAATGCAGCGGGCTGTTCACCACGGGCTGCGAGACGACATGATGAGCGCATCGGCGGGCCAACGCGGCTGCACGGTTGGGATTGCCGGCTTCGGGACGGTCGGGCAGGCCGTGGCACGCATCCTTTCGACCGGCACGCATCCCGGTTTGCGGCTGACGCACGTCTGTAACCGGAACATTGCTCGCAAGCAGGTCGATTGGGTGGCGCCGGACGTGGTGTGGACCGAGTCGTTCGACGACCTACTCGACAGCTCGGTTGACGTCGTCGTGGAGCTGATCGGCGGGCTGTCGCCGGCGCGCGAGTGGATCGAACGGGCGCTGATGGCGGGCAAGTCGGTGGTCACGGCAAACAAGCAAGTGATCGCGCACGCCGGGCCGCAGCTGATGACCCAGGCGGGGCAACAGGGGCGGCATCTCTTGTTCGAGGCGGCCGTTGCCGGGGGAATTCCGATCGTCCGGGCCCTCCGGGATGGTGTGTCCGGTGACCGGTTGTATCGGATTCAGGGCATCCTGAACGGGACGTGCAATTACATCCTCACGCGGATGGAGCGCGAGCAGGTGTCCTTCGCCCACGCGCTGGCCGAGGCGCAACGGCTCGGCTACGCCGAGGCGGATCCGACGGCCGATGTCGACGGGTTCGACGCGCAGGCCAAGCTCGCGATTCTGATCGGCGTGGGGTTGGGCTGCGCGGTGCGGGTCGAGGATATCCCACAGAGGTCGATCGCCTCGATCGCCGCGGTCGATTTCCTGTACGCAACGCGGCTCGGCTGTGTCATCAGACAGGTGGCCCGTGCCGAGCTGGTGCCGGAGACCGGGGGGATCCGCGCGGCGGTGTCCCCGGCGCTCGTGCCTGACACGTCGGCGCTGGGACGGGTCGAGGGCAGCCAGAACATCGTGGTTGTCGATGGCGAGTATGGTGGCGAAACGGCGTTCTCCGGATTTGGGGCTGGAGGAGAGCCCACCGCGGTGGCGGTGGTCTCGGACCTGTTGGGGATCGCGCGTAGGACGCCGGTGATGGTCGACGCCGCATATCAGATGGCCGGTGAGCCGCAACCGGTGACCCGCGAGTTCACGGCGCCGCACTACATCCGGTTCATGGTGGCGGACCGTCCAGGCATCATCGCAGGCCTGGCGGATGTCTTTTCGCGGCATGAAGTCAACGTCGATGCCGTGCTGCAGGAGCCGGGGTGGTCAAAGGCCGAGCTTCCGTTCGTGATGACGCTGGACGAGTGTAGCTCTGGCGCGGTGACCGCGGCGCTGGCCGACATCGACGGGTTCGACTTTCACGTACGGCCGCCGTTCTGGTTGCCGATGCTGACAAGGGGAAAGAAGCGGGCATGAGTGTCTTTGCGGGGCTGCGTTGTGCGATGTGCAAGACCGAGTTTCCGGCCGAGGCGTTGTATGTCTGCGACCAGTGTCTCGGGCCGCTGGAGGCGTTCTACGACTACGACGCCGCGCGCCGGACGATGACACGCGAGGCGATCGCGGACCGGCCGCGCAACCTGTGGCGATATCGCGAGTTGTTGCCGATCACCGGCAATCCGCGGACCGGGTTCGACTCGGGGTACACCCCGCTGGTCCGAGCCGGCCGCTTGGCCGAGGCGCTGGGTGTCAAAGAGCTCTATATCAAAGACGACTCGGTCAACCATCCGACCCTGTCCTACAAGGACCGCGTCGTGTCGGTCGCGGCGACCCGCGCCCTCGAGCTCGGGTTCGACACGCTGGGATGCGCCTCGACCGGCAACCTCGGGAACAGCGTGGCAGCGCACGCGGCGCGCCTGGGTCTGACCTGCTATGTCTTCATCCCGCAGAGTCTGGAACCGGGCAAGATTCTCGGGTCGGCGGTGGCTGGTCCGCACGTCGTCGGCATCGACGGGACCTACGACGATGTCAACCGGTTGTGCACCCAGGTCGGGGACCGGTACGGCTGGGCGTTCGCCAACATCAACCTCCGCAGCTACTACGCGGAGGGCGCAAAGACCTACGGGTTCGAGATCGTCGAGCAGCTGGGGTGGCGGTATCCACGGCACGTGGTGTGCCCGGTGGCCGGCGGCACCCTGCTGCCGCGGCTCGGCCGCGCGTTCCGAGAACTGCGCGAGGTCGGGCTGGCGGCCGGCGAGTTGCCGCGGATCTACGCCGCGCAGGCGGCCGGGTGCTCGCCGGTCATCAACGCGCTGGAGAGCGGCGCGACGCATCCGGAGCCGGTCAAGCCGAACACGATCGCCACGTCGATTGCGATCGGGAATCCGGCGGACGGGTATCAAGTACTGGACACGGTTCGAGGGAGCGGCGGGTCTGGCGCGCGGGCCACCGACGTGGAGATCCTCGACGCGGTCGAGCTGCTGGCGCGGACGGAGGGGATCTTCACCGAGCCGGCCGGCGGCACAACACTGGCCGCGACGATCAAGCTGTTGCAGGCGGGCGCAATTCCGACGGACGAGTCGATCGTCGTCTGCATCACCGGCAATGGCTACAAGACCTCGAACGTCATGGCAAAGCGGCTGCGGGAACCGACGTGGCTCGGGCGATCGTTGCGCGACTTCGAGGCGTTCCTGGCGGCACAGCAGCCGGCCACGCGCACGTCGGTCTGACGCCTGCACCATCACGTCATGCCCCCGCAGTCCTATAGTGAGATCGTCGAGGCCGACGGCCATCTGATCGACTCGCGCCTCCTGACGTCGGTCTTTGACAAGGTGATCGAGCGCGGCGCGAGGTACGACGTGCTGGAGTTCACGATCGGCCGCACCAACGAGGAGTTTTCGCATCTGCAGCTGCGGGTGACCACCGAGACCCGCGAGGGCCTGCGTGAGCTACTCGAAGAGCTGATGCCGTTGGGGTGTCGTGCCCAGCCGCAACAGGACGCCAGACTGGAAGAGGCCAGTGACGGGTTCGTGCCGGACGATTTCTACTCGACAACCAACCATCGCACCGAGATCCGGCACGGCGGTCGGTGGGTCGAGGTCGCGCAGCAGCGCATGGACGCGGTCGTCATGGTGCACGAGGGGCACGCGGTGTGCCGGAAGCTGCGTGACGTGCGGCGCGGCGATCTGGTCGTGTGCGGGATGGACGGCGTCCGGGTGTTGCCGGAGTTCCAGGAGCGCGACCGGCTCGGCTTCGCCTTTATGACCAACGACGTGTCCACCGAGCGACGTGTCGAGGTACGCGTGGCGCGGGTCGTCCGAATGATGCATGAGGTGAAGAGCGACGGTGGCCGGATCGTTGTGGTTGCCGGGCCGGTGGTGGTGCACAGCGGGGGGGGCGGCTATCTGGGCCGTCTGGTGCGGCAGGGCTGGGTGGACGGACTGCTCGCCGGAAATGCGCTCGCGGTGCACGATGCCGAGCACGCGTTCTTCGGCACCTCGCTCGGTGTTGATCTGGATGCCGGGGTCGCGGTCGAAGAAGGGCACAAGAACCACATGCGTGCGATCAACGTCATCTGCCGCGTGGGTGGGCTTCGGGAGGCGGTGCGGCAGGGGGTGCTGCGCTCGGGGCTCATGCACGACATCATCACCCAGCAGGTACCCTATGTGCTGGCCGGCAGCATCCGGGACGACGGCCCGCTTCCCGACACGCTGATGGACCTGGTCGAGGCGCAGGAGCGCTACGAAGAACTGTTGCGCGACGTGAAGTTGGTCCTGATGCTCTCGACGATGTTGCACAGCATCGGCGTCGGTAACATGTTGCCGGCATGGGTTCGGGTGGTGTGCGTGGACATCAACCCGGCGGTGGTGACCAAGCTGGCCGACCGGGGGTCGTCACAGACGGCCGGCATCGTCACCGATGTCGGGCTGTTCCTGCATCAGTTGTCGATGCAGATCGGCGACGAGCGGGCCCCGGGGGCGCCGCGGGTCGCGGCCGCCGCCGACGCGGCGGCGGTGAGTAGGAGGTCATGACATCGGACGGCGAGACGCCGACACCGGTCGTGGTGCAGAAGTACGGCGGCACCTCGGTCGCGACGGCCGAGCGGATTCTCGCGATCGCGGACCGCATCGAGCAGCACTTGCCGCAGACGCCCCGGCTCGTGGTGGTGCTCTCGGCGATGGGGAGCGCGACGGATGAACTGGTGAGCCTGGCGAAGAAGATGTCGAATCGTCCAGTCGGGCGAGAGATGGATCTGTTGCTGTCGACCGGCGAACAGGTCACCGTGTCGTTGCTGGGTTTGGCGCTGCAGAACCGGGACATCGCGGCGATCTCCCTCACGGCGCTGCAGTGCGGCATTCGCACCGACGGGGTGTTCAACCTCGCCCGGATTCGCAGCATCGACACCGCCCGGATCCGCGCGGAGCTCGCGGCCGGGCGAGTGGTCATCGTGACCGGGTTTCAGGGCATCAACGACAGCAACGACGTGACGACACTGGGACGTGGGGGCAGCGACATCACCGGCGCGGCGCTGGCGGCGGCGCTCGGCGCGGAGGCGTGCGAGATCTGCACCGATGTCGACGGGGTGTTCTCGGCCGACCCGGCACGGGTGCCGGGGGCGAGGCTGTGGTCGGAGATCAGCTACGAGGAAGCGATCGAGATGTCCTCGAGTGGGGCCAAGGTGCTGCATCCGCGCGCCGCGGAGATCTGCATGGAGTACGACGTGCCGATTCATGTCCGCAGCAGCTTTCATCTGCGGGACGGCACCTGGATTCGAGGAGGTGAGAGCATCATGGAACGAGCGGAAGTCGTCGGCGTGACCAGCGATTCGAAGATCGCGAAGGTCACGCTGCTCGACGTGGCGGACGAGCCCGGCATCGCGGCGCGGGTGTTCGAGGACCTGGCGCGCGCCGGGATCAACATCCGGCTCATCATCCAGAGCGCGAGCTCGGAGCATCAAGCGCGGATTACGTTCATCCCCGAGCTGGAGTCTCTGGACGGCGCCCGGGAGCTGGTCCGGCGCTGGGAGGCCGAGGGCGTGACGCGCCGCGGTGTCATCGAGAGCGATGTGGCGAAGATCTCGATCGTCGGCTCGCGGCTGGCATCGACTCCGGGGCTGGCCGCGCGTATGTTCGCGGCGCTGGCGCGTGAGGGGATCAACATCGACTGCATCAGCTCGTCGGAGATGAAGGTCGCATGCGTAATCTCGGGCGACCGGCTCGACGATGCCACCCGGGTAGTACACCGAGAGTTCTTTCCGGAGGATGAGGCGGCCGCGGCGACGCCTAGCGGTCCGCGGTGAACGTCGCACCGAGGGGCGTCGAGATCGACGCCGCGCCGGGCCCCGATAGGGCGAGACGAGGGAGCATACCGTAGTAGTCGACCGAGATACAACACAGGCCGGGCGGATGCAGCGCCGGCCGACTGCAGCAGGACTTTCAACCACGGGCGGCTAGACATCTATCACCAGACACGGCGGCCGAGCACTTTCGTGGGGCACTGAGCATGGGCGGGAAGATCGAGGTTGGGGTGCTGGGCGCCACCGGCACGGTGGGGCAGGAATTCGTCGCGCAGCTAGCGGATCATCCGTGGTTCACGGTGAGCTGGATCGGCGCGAGCGAGCGCTCTGCCGGCAAGCGGTATCGGGATGCCACCACGTGGCGGTTGCCGGTGCCGCGCCCGGACCGTGTGGCCGACATGGTCGTCGACATGGTGACCCCTGGGCGCGCGCCGCGGCTGCTCTTCTCCGGGCTCGACGCGTCGGTAGCAGGAGAGGTGGAGACCGCGTTCGCCGAGCAGGGACACCTCGTGGTCAGCAACGCCCGGAACCACCGGATGGACCCGGTCGTGCCGTTGGTGATTCCAGAGGTCAACGCCGACCATCTGCGGCTGTTGACCGCGCAGGCGGAGTCGAAGGGGTGGTCCGGTGGCATCGTGACCAATCCCAACTGCTCGACCGTGGTGCTGGCGATGGCGGTGGCGCCGTTGCGGCAGTTCGGCCTGCGACAGATTATCGTGTCGACGCTGCAGGCGGTCTCCGGCGCCGGATACCCGGGCGTCGCGTCGCTCGACATCCTGGGCAACGTCGTCCCGGTGGTGCCTGGCGAAGAGGCGAAGATTGAGACCGAGACCAGGAAGGTTCTGGGACAGGTCACCGACGCGGGCGTCGCGATGCACCCGGTGACCGTCAGCGCCAGCACCACCCGCGTCCCGGTCATCAACGGACATACGGAGATCGTGACGGTGTCGCTCGAGTCCGACCCGGGGCCCGAGGCGTTGATCGCCGCGCTGCGCGGCTTCTCCGGTCGCCCGCAGGAGATGGGGCTGCCCAGCGCTCCACGGCACCCTGTCCTCTATCTCGATGAGGAGGACCGGCCGCAACCCCGTCTCGATGCCGACCGGGACAACGGGATGACGATCTGTATCGGTCGGCTTCGCGCCTGTCCGGTGCTCGACTACAAGTTTGTCGCGATGGGCCACAACACGGTCCGTGGCGCCGCGGGCGCCGCGGTGCTCAACGCGGAGCTCTTGAAGCTGGACGGGGGGCTGGGCTGAGCGCCGCGGTGCAGGTCGGTGATCACAGTGGGACGCCTCTTCCGCAAGGTGGACTACAGCTTGTCGTCCGTGCGGAAGCGCTGTGACGGGACCTCGCACCCTGACCGCATCGCGCTCATATCCGACACGTTTCACGGTGAGGGGAACTACGAGCTACTCCTCCTATGGCGTTGGGAAACTTCACTCGGTCAAAGTCCGTGCGGATCGGATCGGTTATCGCGGGAGCAGCACTCTTCTGTGTGCTTGCGACGCAAAACGCCGCGGGCTATCGCTATGGCGTACAGGATCAGTCGTTTTACATTCCTGCGATCCTGCGCCACCTCGATCCCACCCTGTATCCACACGATACGGAGCTGCTCGACGCACAGGATCAGCTTCTCGCTTTCGACAACGGAACCGCCCGACTGGTGAGGGTGACCGGCTGGTCCCTGCCGGCCGTTTTTCTGGGTGGACACCTGGTCAGTTTGACCCTCTTGTTCGCCGGCACCGTCGGAATAGGGCGTGCACTCTATCGATCCTGGTGGACCGTCGCCGGCCTCGCCTTCGCACTGACCTTACGCCACCAGATCACGGACACGGCCGTCAACACGCTCGAGGGCTACTTCCATCCGCGGATGCTTGCCTTTGCCATTGGCGTCAGCGCGCTGCTGCTTTTCCTCAGGGGCCGTTCCTGGCTGGCGCTGGCAGTCGCCGCTGTGGCTGGCCTGTGCCATCCGATGATCGGTCTCTGGTTCCTGATATGGGTCGGTGTTGCGAGCGCTGTGGCTGACTCTCGCACCCGGCTACTCTCGAGCGCCGCCGCCCTCGCGGGTGTGGCAACGGTAGCGGTCATGGTGGTGTGGGGACCACTCCAGGGTCAACTCGTCCAGATGGACGAGACCTGGCGGGCGGTGCTGGTCTCCAAGGACTACCTGTTTCCGAACGACTGGCCCTGGGTCACGTGGCTCGTGAATCTTGGCTATGGGGCAACCATTGGAGCCATCTACTGGTATCGCCGGTCAACCGTAGAGGTATCGGCACGAGAGACCGGCCTCGTGGTGGGTTGTAGCGTGTTGCTCGTGCTCTTCATCATCTCCGTGCCTCTCGTCGCAGCGGGCGTGGCGCTTGTCGTGCAGATTCAGATCGCGCGCATCTTCTGGATGTTGGACTTCTTCTCGACGATCTATATCGTCTGGCTGCTCATTGAGAGCCCACTTCGCGTGTCGTCCGTGCACGTGAAGTACGCCGGCGTGGCCCTATTCGCGGCTGCCGCGATAGCGCGTGGCAGCTACATCATGTGGGTTGAGCATCCTGAGAGAGCCCTGTTCGAGGTCCAGCTCCCATCGAGCGACTGGCAGCGGGTGATGGACTGGAGCTCGCGTACCATCCCGGGGACGAATCTCCTTGTCGATCCAGGCCACGCGTGGCGCTATGGATCGAGTGTTCGTGTTGCTGCCCGGCGGGATGTCTATCTGGAAGAAGTCAAGGACACGGGGATGGCCATCTATTCGCGCGGGATCGCGCAGCGCGTGAGCGATCGCATCCAGGATCTTGGAGACTTCACGGCGTTGACTGCAACTAAGGCCACAGCGCTCGCGCGCAAGCACGACCTGCATTACCTCATCACGACGCACCCCGTCGAACTCCAGATCGCCCATCGCAGTGGTCCCTTCATTGTCTACAGCCTCGGTCGCTGATGCTGTCCGCCAAGCGACCTCCGAGGCGGCGCGACTGATCTTCTCGGGGAACAGTGCCAGAGTGGCTATGCTGCGCCCGGCACGATGTGACCATGCCGCCTGTCGAGCTCGTTCGGGCTGACGTGCCGAGCGACGCTGCGCAACGAGGTGCCTCGTCGCACCGCTCGTGCCAGTGCCTGTCGTTGCTGCCCCGCCGGAGTCGTGGACGCCCAGGCCGCGTCCACCGCTCCGTACACAACCCCACGAGACCACCGGTCTCGAGAGGCTCGTTCATGATGCAGTCGGGCGGATCCGGTCGAAGACGATATCGCCGCCGACCACGGTCATGACGACCCGCACGGTGGGGATATCGTTCGGTGGGATGGCGAGCAAATCGCGGTCGACGATGACGAAGTCAGCGAGGCGTCCCACCGTCAGCGCGCCCGTGCGCTGTTCGTGGAAACCCGCATACGCCGCCGCGGTGGTGTAGGCGCGGAGTGCCTCCTCGACCGTGAGGCGCTGCTGCGGCACCCAGCCCTGCGGATGCAGCCCGTCGAGCGTGCGCCGGGTCACCGCGGCGTAGATTCCGTCGATCGGGCTCCCCCGGTCCATCCAGCCACTGCCAAACGTGACGATCGCGCCGGCGTCCAGCAGGGCCCGGAACGGAAAGCTGGTGCGCGCCCGTTCCGGCCCGAGCTGCCGGTCGATCCAGCGCCCATCGTGAATCGTCGAGAACGGCAGCGCGCTGGCCAGCACGCGGCCGGTCGAGAACCGCGCCACGTCGATCGGACTGAGGTGCTGCGCCAGCTCCACCCGGAACCGGCGGTCACGCGTGCCGTGGCGGTCGACGACCTGCTCATACAGATCGAGTGCCGCCCGGTTTGCGCGGTCCCCGACGGCCCGGGCCATGATCTGCATCCCGGCGTTATCGGCCGCGATGACGAGCGCACGAACCGTGTCGATGTCGATGCTGAGCTGCCCGGTCTCGACGGACGTGTCCGTGTAGGCGGCATCGAACGCCGCGGTACGCGCCGGGAGCGACCCGTCGAAGGCGACGTGCACGGCGCCCACACGCAACCATTCGTCACCGCGGCCGTCCGAGCCGCCAAACGCCCGCACGCCGATGGCGCGGTCCAAGCGGACCCAGGTGCCGATCGGCACGGCGGCGTAGATACGCAGGGTCAGCCGCCCGTCGTCCAGGGCTCGCCTGAAGACGTCGAGATCGTCCCAGGTGCCGATGTGATGGACGGACGTCACGCCACGCACCGCGGCTTCACGCAACGCGTAGTCGAGAGCGCCGTCGCGCGCCGCCGGCGCCGGCGCCGGTATGACCGCTTCCAGCTGCCGCCTGGCGGCGCCGGTCAGGAGTCCGGTGAGTCGGGGACCCTCCGAACCGTCGGCGGCGGTCTGGGCGCCGGGCGTCCCTGTGGCGACACCGGCCCGTTTCAGCGCCAGACTGTTGGCCAGTCCCATCTGCTGGTCGCGCTGCAACAGCCAGACCGGATGATCTGGGGTGACGCGGTCAATCCAGTCGCGGTGGGGGAGGGTATCGCCCCACAGGCGCTGGTCCCATTCGCGGCCGACGAGCCATGAGCCCGCCGGGTGGTCGGCGGCGGCCGTGGCGAGACGCGTCACGAACTGTCTGCGCGACCGGACGGTCGCCAGATTTACCGTGCGTGTCGGGTCACCGAGATCGAGCAGGTGGGTGTGGGTGTCGATGAACCCGGGCAGCACCAGTCGCTGCCGGACGTCGATCACTTCAGCGTCGCCCGCAAGCAACTCGATCGCGTCGCTGTTGCCGACCGCGACGACCCGGCCGTCGGCGACCGCCAGGGCGTCGACCCATGGGCGGCGGGGATCCCCCGTCCAGATACGGCCGTTGACGAGTGCCAGCGTCACCGAGACCGGCGTGTGGCCGGCCGGCCCGCTGCTGCACGAGAGGGCAGGAAGGCAGAGGGCGACCAGCAAGACCAGTACGCCCGGGTGCGCGATCCCAATCAGGCGTCGCGCCATGTGGTGTTTGTGCAGACGGGCGCCGTGCTCGGGCGACCGCTACTGATTGGCCCTCCACGGGCCACTAGTTCGCGGCGCCGGCTCCAGTGCTGTATTCCAGCAACAGGCGAACCGGGGCGTCCTCGGCGAACAGCGACGGTACCGTTTCGCGTTTCGCGCCCGGCCGCAGGATCGCCGTGACCTCGACCCGGCTGCCGCGCGGCAACGAGTGGGGGCTGTCGAACCAGTAGCGTGTCGGCCAGCCGGTGTCCGGTTCGCGGATCAGCAAGAGCGGCTCCCGTGAGCCATCGGGGCGCACCCCCTCGACTTTCAGCTCGATCACCTCGAGCTCGAGCTCCGGCAAGAGCCCGAGCAGATCGACGTCCTGTTCGAGCGTGTGGCTGAAGACCAGCTCGCGCCCGTTCGGCTGCTCCGGCGAGCTCATCACCGTGTGCCCGATCGTGCCGACACCATCCTCGGTCAGATGCAGCCCCACACGAGTCTGGTCGACGAACGCCTGCCCCTCGGTGATCCAGGTCTTTTTGTACAGCACGCGGACCACGATGTCCGCGCCGGCTGGTAGGGCATAGCCGACGGCGTCGAGTTTGACGGCGCTTTGTCCCGGCCACCAAACCGCGATCGGTTGTTCGCCCTGGAACCCGGTGGCGAACCCGACCCCGGCGTCCGCCTCGTCGGCGGTGCGGGCCTGGCCGGTCGTGTCGACATAGATCGCGACGTGACGCACGACGGCCCGACTCCCGGGGATGACGTCCACACCTGTGACCCAGCGGTCTGCCCCGAGGTCGGTTGGCAACACGAAGTAGCGGACAGTCTCACTCGTGGCGGCGTCGATCTCGAACGGTTCCGGCCAGGTCAACTCCATCGTCGGCGTGCCGAGTGTCCAGTCGGCGGTCGGGGCGACCGCGGTCGGTGTGAGGTCACGCGGTCCCTGCGGGTAGCCCCCGGAGGACCATTCCAGGATCATGTCCATCTCGTGCGCCGGCAGCACATGCCCGTTGGCGAAGTCGCCGAAGCCGTCTTCCGCCTTCCAGGGCGGCATCCGCAGACCAAGCACTTCTTCGCGGATTGACTGCGTCCACGGGTAGGCCTCGCTATAGGTCAGGAGCGACATCGGCGCCACGCCGCCCTCGACATGGCAGCTCCCGCACTGGCGCTCGAAGATCGGAAACAGATGCTCGTTGTACGTGAAACGGGACGCGATGGCGGTGTGTCCGCTGGTGCCGCTCCCGAGCAGCACCGTGACGACGACGGCCGCCAGACCGATTACCCATCTCGTGTGATGCCGCATGTCAGAGCCCCTGTCATCCTGTGTCAACCCCGGGTCGCGTGCCGGGCACGTCACTGTGCCGTGGGGACATCATAGACGGCGCCGATCTCGCCGACCGCCGACCCGAAGATGCGGTAGGCGCTATCGACGTCGGTCTTGTCGCCCAGGTCACCATACCAGTCGAGCAGATAGGCGGCGCGCACGAGGTGCCGTACGGCAATCCGCACCTGGTTGCGGGCGGCGTCGGGCAGCTTCGACCCATGATCCTGCAAGGCCAGCGCGAGCTCCTTGGCCTGCAGCGCCGGGATGAAGATCTCGGTGAAGGCGCCGCGTCCGATCATGTCCTGGATCTGCCGGCTGCGGGAGGCGATCTCGAGGGCGATCTCGTCCGGGTCAGCCGGAATGTCCGGCATAATCCGCTGTGCTAGGGGGACCGCCTCCGGTGCGTCCTCAAAGGTGACGCCGGCGACCACGCCGGGGGCCTCGTTGACCGACAGCTCGGCGAAGATGAAGTCGAAGCGCTCGGCGGGAAAGTCCGCCTGGAAGATGACCTTGGCCGTCACCTCCGCTGGCCAGCCCCCCACCGGGATGCGCGCCTCGAGATATTCGCCACCAGGGCTCGGAATCAAATCGAACGCCGCCACCTCGATGAACTCGTCGGTGGTCTCGTCGTACTCCTCTTCGGTCACGGCCCGGCCACTCCACGTGCTGACGTCGACCGGTTCCCGGTAGTTGTTGGAGGCGTAGACCCGGAACACGCCCGGCTCCGTGTACGTGCCCTCGATGTGATGGAAACTGTCCGGCGCCATGAACACGGTGCCGCCGTGCCGTGGCGTGTGGTCCATGTGCGCCCCGGCGGCCGCGTCGACAACGCCGCACGTCAGCATCACCGCCCCGTAGTACGGGTTCCGCACCGGGCCGTCACGTTGCACCCAGGGTGCCCCGTTGTCGTACATCGGACAATACGCGCGGGCGAACCCCTGGGGCAGCTCTAACTCGGCGAGTGATTCCGAGAGCGGCTTGAAACCGGCTCGCATCGCTGCGATGTCGCCTGCCTCGAGCGCGCGCAGGGCCAGCGCGCGTGTGGCGTCGTCGGCGACGCGGGCAAACCCCTCGAGCTGTGTCTTCGCGGCCTCGAAGTCGTCGGCCGCCAGCGCCTCCTGGACCTCGACATACGCGGCCAGCTGAGTCTCGAGGTCAGCCGGCTCGGCCTGTATCGTGGGTGTGACGGAGGGCGCCGTCATCGACGCGCATCCAGCGACCACCGCCAGCACGACGATGCTCAGCAGGTTCACCACGCGTGTGTTCATTGCTCTACCTGGATTGTGGCAGGCGAATCGCGCGACCCGTCCGAGGTCGCACCCGCCCGTGTGTGACGCTTCGCAAAAAAGTATACAACGTGCAAAATACGGAAACAATGAAACGCACGACAGGTGACGAACATTCGGCAGTGACCGGGTACCTCGACGAGTTGCGGGTGTCCCGGCGTCTGTCGCCGAACACAATACTCGCCTACGAGCGCGACCTCGGCCGCCTGGTCGTCTTCGCGGAGCGGCTGGACCGTGCTCCCGAAGCGCTCGAACGCCGCGATCTCGAGGCGTTCGTGCGGCAGCTGATGTCGTCCGGGCTGTCCCCCCGTTCGGTCGCGCGAAGTGTCGCCTGCGTGCGCGGGTTTTTTCGTTTCCTCGTCTTGGATGGGCGTCTGCCTGGTAGCCCGGCCGACGATCTGCGGGCGCCACGCTCCTGGCCCGCGTTGCCGCGGTTCCTGTCGATCGACGAGGTCGACCGGCTGCTTACTCGGCCGGATGCCGGCACGCACGTGGGTGTCAGGGACCGGGCGTTGCTGGAGCTGCTCTACGCGACCGGCATGCGGGTGACCGAGCTGGTCACGCTCAAGACCGGTGACATCAATCTCGTCGGCGGGTTTCTCACCTGTATGGGGAAAGGGGCGAAGGAGCGGGTCGTGCCGATCGGACGGGCCGCCACCGACTGGATTGGTCGATATCTGGCATCGGCCCGTCCAGCCCTGCTCAAAGACCGCGAGTCCGCCTTTCTCTTCGTCAACGCGCGTGGCGGACTGACTCTGAGCCGGGTCGGTTTCTGGAAGATCATCAAGAAATACGGCCGGCTGGCTGGGCTGACCCAGGAGCTGAGCCCGCACGTGCTCCGGCACTCGTTCGCCACCCATCTGCTCGAGCGAGGAGCCGACCTGCGGATGATCCAGACGTTGCTCGGGCACGCCGACCTGTCGACCACACAGATCTACACGCACATCCTCGAAGCCCGGCTCAAGGTGGTGTATGACCAGTTTCATCCGCGGTCCTGATGGTGGCCGCAGCCAACATTGACCGGGTCGACGGGCCTTTGCTAGTGTTAACGGATCTTCTGTCACTGAGGTGGCCCGCCCGTGGGTGCTGTCACCGGGACAGTCGTGCGGGACGTAGGAGCTCGCGACCGGACGGCGGTCGAGCGGCCGCGTCAGGTCAGGCCCGCACCACGGACCTGTTGTTCCCCGCGACAACACGCGACAGCCGTCAAGGAGCACGCCATGCGACGGACCGGGCACTACCACTTCACCTCCGAGTCGGTCACCGAAGGACATCCGGACAAGATGGCCGATCAGGTCTCGGACAGCATCGTGGACGCCGTGTTGTCGGTCGACCCGAACGGACGGGTGGCCTGCGAGACGCTGCTGACGACCGGTCTTGTGATCATCGCCGGCGAGATCACCAGCACCCGCTCGACCGACTTCACCGACGTCGTCCGCCAGACGATCCGCGATATCGGGTACACCCGGGCCAAGTATGGATTCGACGCCGACACGTGCGCCGTGCTGTCGTCGATTCACGGACAGTCCCCAGACATTGCCAGGGGGGTCGACCCGGGTGGCGCGGGCGACCAGGGGCTGATGTTCGGGTACGCGTGCTCGGAGACCGACTCGTTGATGCCGCTGCCGATCACGCTCGCGCACGCGTTGTGTCGCGGACTGTCGCGGGCGCGGCGTGACGGCGTCCTCGACTATCTGCGACCTGACGGCAAGTCGCAGGTCACAGTGCAGTATGACGGGGACACACCGGTGCGTGTCGACGCGGTGGTGGTGTCCAGCCAGCACAGTGAGCATGTCAGCACCGAGCAGATCCGCGAGGACGTGATGACGCACATCATCACACCGACTGTTCCAGAGCACCTGCTCGACGACAAGACGCACATCTATGTGAACCCGACCGGTCGGTTCGTCACAGGCGGCCCGCATGGCGACGCCGGTGTCACCGGCCGGAAGATCATCGTCGATACCTATGGCGGCGCCGCGCCGCACGGAGGGGGCGCGTTCTCCGGCAAGGATCCCACGAAGGTCGACCGGTCGGCGAGCTACATGGCACGCTACGTGGCCAAGAACTGCGTGGCCGCCGGGCTGGCTGACCGTGTGCAGGTGCAACTGGCCTACGCGATCGGTGTGGCCGACCCGGTGTCGGTGCTGGTCGAGACCTTCGGCACCGCGACGGGGGACGAGGCACGCATCAGCGATCTGGTGCGGGAGCACTTCACCCTGACACCCAAGGGGATCATCGAGGCACTGGATCTGCGCCGCCCGATCTATCGACAGACTGCCGCATTCGGGCACTTCGGGCGATCCGAGCCGGAGATGACCTGGGAGCGTACTGACAAAGCCGCGGCGCTGCGTGAGGCGGCCGGGCTCTAGCAGCCCCTGGTGAAAGTCGCGCTGCGTTCGCCGGCGCTGCATCCGCCCTGCCTCTGGTGTTCCGCGGTCGAACACTGCCGGTATGCTCCCGCACATGGCGCAGGCCATCTATTTAGGTCACTTGACATAATATATGTCGGCTATGCGGCATGCGCAATGGATGGGGCTGCATACTGTGCGCTCGTGCCGACGACGTACATCCGGTTGTAGGGAGGTCGCGGGCGAGCTGCTCACGACCGAGTGAGTGGACGAGGCTGGACCTCGCTACGTCCGAACGGCGAGTAGCATATAGACGGCGGATCCGCCAAAGAGCACGTTCGGGGCCCATGCTGCCAGCAGCGGAGTGAGTAACCCGGCGCTGCCGATGGCGGCGAAGATGCCCGCGACGAGCCAGTAGGAGAACGCCAGGACGATGCCGATCCCAACGCCATACATTGCGCCGTGGCGGCCTGTGGTCACGGCGAATGGGACCGCGATCAGGGTGAGGATCAACGTGACGAAGGGGAAAGAGAGCTTGCGCTGCAGCGCGACCCGCAACGCCACCACGTCCACGCCGCTCGCCTCGAGCTCACGGATGTAGCGGGTGAGTTCTCGATAGCTCATGCGTTCGGCTTCCGGCTGCTCCGTGGTGAAGTACTCCGGCGGATCGATCCAGGACATGTCGCTGTGCTCGGACCGCTCAAAGGCGCCAGGGCCGCGGTCGTCGCCGAACTGCCGAATCCACACCTCGCGGCCCTGCCAGACGTGGTCGAATACCGCCTGGGTCGCGTAGGTCCGCTCCGCGAGCTGCCAGTCGTCGTCTGCGAACCGATAGGTGGTCACCGCGTTCAGCTCGACCCGGTCTGGGTCGAAGTGGACATAGTGATAGATCATCCTCCCGTCGGGGCTCACGAGCCACCTCCGGTCCAGCAGGTCGAAGGTCTCTGCGGGGTTTCCGTTGATGACGTGCCGGATCGCCTCTGCCCGCCGGTTCGCATCAGCCAGAAAGCTCTCGCCCATGCCGAACAGCACACCGCTCCACAGCACAGCGAACAGCAACAGGGGCAGGGAGACGCGGTAGAGGCTGATACCGCACGCCTTCATCACCGTGAGCTCGCTGCTCTTGGTCAGCATGCCCACGGTGACCAGGGTAGCCACCAACGCGGAAATCGGTAACACGTAAAAGATGAACTGCGGTGTTGCGTACCAGAAGTATTCGAGGATTGTGAGCACGGTCGTCGTGCCCTTGAATAGCTTGTCCGCCAGGTCGACGAACGTCGCGATATAGAAGATGCCCAGCAGTCCGACGAAGGTCAGCAGCACGATTTTCAGATACTGCTTGCCCACATAGCGGTCGAGGAGACTCAACAGACCGCCCCCCGACCAGCCCGCGCCTGCGCGGACACCGATGCCAGGGTCGGCCATCGCCGACGCACGGGTGCCGTGTCTCGGAGTGTCGGCCGGCAACGGCGCCGCACTCCGGCGTCCTAGGAAGGTGAGACCGAGCGAGACCCGGCGCTCGGTCGAGCGGGCCCGCCAGACGAGCAGCGCCACACCACCGCCGCCAAGAATGATGTTCGGCAGCCACATCGCCAGATGCGGCGACACGAGGGCCCCTTTGGCCAGCGCCCTCGCGCTGTACATGATGATGTAGTAAGCGAAGATGACCCCGATACCAAGCGCGAAGCTGGCGAGCTTGCCGTCCTTGCGGCTCGTGACACCTAATGCCAGCCCGATGATCGCAAACACCAGACAGGCCACCGGCAAGGAAAACTTCTGGTGGATCTCTATGATTTCGTTGTGGGGCGACACCCCCTGTTCCCGCATGCTGGCCGCCTGAGCCTGCAACTCGGGAATCGTCATCTCGCGGAGCCCTCGTCCCGGTCCGCCTGGGGGGAAGATGGTGTCGGGGTCGAGTTTGATGAGGCTCTCGTCGAACCTGTGCACGTCGTAGGTGGCCGGGTCCTCCGGGTCGACGCGGTGTCCGCTGCCAGACGTGAGGACGATATCCACGACGCGGTTCTCGCGGTCGATGATCACCCGACCCTTGTCGGCGATGTACACCTGGGGGTTCTCAGGGTCGCGGTTGTCGGCCAGGAAGACCTCGGACCACCCGGTACCTTGGGTGTCCACGTCCCGCACGTACAGGACGACCCCGGGGAAGCCCTGATAGAAGACCCGTGGCTTGACCTCGTCTTCTGCCCGCGTGGCCAACGTGCGAAAGGTGATCTCGCGGAACGCCTGGTTGGCGTCCGGTACTGCCACGACCAGGGTGTAGGTGGTCGCCGCCATCGCGACCGTGCCCAGAACGGCCACTGGTCGGAGCATCTGGTAGATGCTGATGCCGCAGGCCTGCAGCGCCACAGTCTCGCGGTCGCCGGACAACCTGCCGAGTCCCATCAGGAGGCCGATGAGGACCGCCATCGGGATGGTGACGCCGAGGCCCTGGGGAACGAGCGTCAGCATGAGCTGGACGATCGTCCAGACGTCGACACCCTTCGTGATCAGCGCCTGGACCACCCGCATGAGCGGGTCGATCATGAGGACGAACGTGAAGACCAGGAGGGTGAGAAACACCATTCGCAGTGTTTCCCGCAGGATATAGCGGTCAAGGATGGGCAGCATCGGCAGTCGTGAAAGTCTATCACCCCGTGTTATCGGTCGAGAGCGGGGAAGAGGTGTCTCAGGCTTCAGGCTGACTCGAGGCGCTCGTGTGGCGATTCCTCATCCGACAGCAAGGCGGCCCCGGCGGTACATCGCGCGGCTGCGGCTCCCGCGGACCCTGACGCACGGATCTTGGTGGCGCGTGCCGCGAAGGCGTGGGCTCAAAGCGAACGCCCGGCCATCCGACCCTTTGATCAGACCCCAGACAGTCCTGGATTCGGATCGCCTAGGAGCCTGTCGGAGTAACGAGAAGGTCGTTCGATTTTGGGGTAGCGAGAAGACCCCTCATCGTGTGCCAATCGTCGATTCTGGGGCATTCTGAGAGGTCCGTTTCTCGCACCGGGCCGTGTCAACAACGTATTTCTTGGATCTGCTAAGCCTCTCGATGTCGAAACAGCGGTTCAGATTGGCCCGGACCTTCGACGCACCCAGCACCCAAGATCGTGGTGGCGCGTGGCGGCGACGAGCGACCGGCCACCCGACCCTTGATCAGACCCCAGACAGTCCTGGATTCAGATCACCAGAATCCTCGTATTCCTTGGGTCTGATAAGGGGTGTTATGTTAACTTAGGACCGAGCCAAGGACCGGAACCACCTCCAGCGGTGCACAGTTGCTGATCCAGGAGCCATCCCCCATGTTGGCAAC
>SMUY01176771.1_pt1 | contig 25257 bp, 24 predicted proteins | sample 2456441 | NCBI WGS metagenome assembly SMUY01 (sample SAMN11095931, study PRJNA526329) | marine sediment metagenome | biome: Marine sediment; feature: Surficial sediment; material: Deep marine sediment; isolation source: Hadal surficial sediment | place: Pacific Ocean | collected 2014-11 | depth...
ACTGGGAAGGGGAAAGTATACCTGTAGATTACAATACCGCACAAAAAGTCGGCATATACAGAACAAAAGTACAACAGGGTTCTTTGAAAATTACTAACAATATAATTTCGAAATTAAATTTTGATACCATACCAAATGAAAAAACCATTGTAGTTGAGGCCTTGAAGCCTCAGGGAACCATAGTTTTACATGCTTGTTTTGGTACAAAAATAAACACAACATTAGCAACTCTGCTTTCTACGATGTTATCCTCTTTGCTTGGATTTGTTGTTGAAGAACGTTCTGATGCATATAGAATAGTTTTATCTTCACGATCTCCAATATCGGAAAAATTATTGAACAAAGTGTTAAAGGATGATTATCATTTATCTTCCATCATTTCAGCATCACTAGCTGGAACACATAATGTTAACTGGAGAACATGGTGTGTCGCTAAAAAATTTGGAGTTGTTGGTCGTGAAGCGATATATGAAAGAAAATCTGCAAGATTCCTTTTTGAGAGATATTCAAAAACCCCATTGGTTGAAGAGGCTTTAAGAGAATTATTTCATGATAAATACGATCTGGGTAAGACAGAAAAAATTCTAGAAAAAATAAAAAATGATGAAATTCATATCAAATGGTTTTCAATGGAAAAATCTTCCAAGTTGGCTGAACCTATATTAGATCATACAACGAGATACTATTCTTCACCATCAAATGTTGATAAAGGAATTTTAGACTTGGTAAAATCTAGACTTTTTAAAACTAAACACAGATTGGTATGTGTTAGGTGTGGAAAGTGGGTTAGAGTGGTTGAAACAAATGAAATAATTAATTCTCTTTCTTGCCCCTATTGTAAAGCACGGCAAATCACTGCAACTTTTTACTCGGATTATGATCTTTCTAAAATCGTACAGAAAAAACATAAAGGAAAAAAAATATCTGCCGAGGAAAAACACAAATTTGAAAGAGCTTGGAAAGTTTCTTCACTAATAGAAAATTTTGGTAAAACTGCCCTTATTGTGTTATCGGGATATGGTATCGGTGCTGATACTGCAGCCAGAATTCTAAGAAATATGATCGATGAGGATAGTCTCTATAAACAAATCTACGAAGCAGAAAGACAATATATTATAACAAGAGGATTCTGGGATTCCTAATTTTTCTTGGTAATAATAGAAAAAGGTGTTAAAATTAACTCAACTCTTCCTTCTAACCCTGATTTGGCATTTACACCTGTTACTGAAATGATCTCTCCAATTGAGCATTTATCAATAAACCTTGCTTGCTTTCTCCAACCCTTTATCCAAATTTGCCCACTGTCATCCTCTATGAACATTTCAGATAATACAACAGATTCACCATTCTTTGTTTGAATTTCTCTCCTTTCAGGAACCTTTAAAATTATTGCTTCAACACAATAATTTCCACCAATTTTTACATCTGAAATTTTTGTTCGCAAATTAGATTTATTTGGAATAGACGAATTATCATCTACTTTGCGAACAAATGAATTTTCATCTAATGTGATAGAATTTCCAAAAACTTTTGTGGGCATACACTCAATTACATCATTTTCTTGGAATTGTAACATTTTTTCAGAAGAATCAGAAATATTGAACAATTGTTCCTGATCATCTGCGCCAAGTATCATGGTTTCTCCAGAATCAAGTTTAGCCATGGAAATTATTCGAAATGTTGTTGGTTTCGCTTCTTGCTTGCCTTCAATCTCAATGATTGTTGATTCATTACCATGAATTTCGAGTCCTTCAATCCCAGATTTTGTTCTAACACCTAAAAGTCGAACTTTGACATCTACAGGAATTATTTTTGGAATATTACTTTCATCTTTTCCCCATAAGACAACTCTTAATGAATCTCCATCAGTACCCTTCAGTCTTAATCTAAGAGCTTTTCCTGGCTGTCCTCTAGAATTTGTAAATTCCATAGAATTAATCATTCCATCGATCTTACCTGAAACTACCAAATCTGTTTGCCCTTCTTTAACAGAGCTCACATCTACTGTGATATCGTGTATTGATGGGATATCACTTTCTTCATGAGACGATTCTATATGGGAACCAGAACCAATGTTAATGGTAGGCCTCCCATTGAGATCAGATTTAATATATGCTTTTATAATTTTGACAAGATCACCCGGTTTTAACTCTTCGATTCCAGGAAGATTAGCCTTTTCATCCCATAATTTTACACTTGCCGTAGAATCAATATCATAAACTGTCATATTTCTTAGAAGAAAAGGAGAGCCATCTTTTCTAGTGAACTGCTTTGGTGGTGCTAAATTTAAAATTCTAGTTTCCAAGGAAACCTCTTTTGCACCTACATACAAATCTTTGATATCCATCTCTACTTTAAGGGGCTCAGATAATGCTACTTCAAGTTCTGCGGCAATTAAAAAAAGCGCACCTTGATCAGTTAGATATCCAGCACCAATCTTGTCTTTTTTTTGTTTAATCATCTCTTCAATACCTGATCGAGAAAATTCAGGTTTTAGTTCTAAAAGTTTGTTAATTAGAGTTTCAAATTCAGACAAGTCAGTATCCGTAGTAAGATTCTCTTAATAAAAATTTATTAACTAAACAAAAAGATCTTTGATCGGAACTACAGTACTTCTATACTGTGTACCTAATTGAAACCCTTTTTACTAATTTTTACCCTCATTGGATTTTTTTATAAATATAGAGTTAATTTGCTTTATAGTTTCAATAATTAACTTTTCATATTTAGAGTCTCCAAACAATTCTAAATTTGGTATAATACAATGACCGCCAATGCCTTTTGGATCGGTGTAAAATTTGGGCCTGTTTCCTAAATATTTATGGGGCTCTTCTGCGAATTGCCACATTTCATCATAATCAACTCCATGTTTGTCAGAAATCATTTTTGATAAATATGCGTAAACAATCATCCATCCATAATAAGTCGTATCCGTTACAATTTTAGCTAATTCACAAGTGATAGCACTAGTCATCTGATGGATTTTTTGGAACCTTTGTTGTATGGCAGTTTCTAAACCATCAAAATCATGTTGTTTATCATAACCGTAGAATTTTATGTACCTCTCTATATCAAACAAAAACCTTTTATGAACTCCTCGTGTTGGAGCACAAATAACTGGAATTTTGTAATTTTTTTGAACAGCTTGTGTTGTACCTGGTGAAATTGTACTATGGAGAACTACCGCTTTTGGATTATATAGTTTGGTATAATGATGTACTTGTTCCATGAAATTTGAATCATATGGAAAACAGATATGAAGAAAGTTAACTTCATCAGTTGGTAATTCATTACTTTTATTCTGCTTAATATCAACACCATGAACTTGAAATCCTCGTTTTTCAAGAAGCTGGAATATGGTGGAACCAACTTCACCCATTCCCACAATGATATCTTTCAATTAATATCACCATCAAGTATAATGATTTCTCGGCTTATATTTTCACGATAATCTATCATTGTATCTAAAGCCACTAAATTAGTTATTTCTTTCATAGATTTTCTATCTTTATCATGTTTATTTTTACGTTCATATATTATAGCCCGGCCCAGATTCGAACTGGGGTCAAGGGCTTCAAAGGCCCCTATGCTTGACCTCTACATTCGGCGGAATAATCCTCTACCGGGCTGCCGGACGACGAATCTAATTTTTTTCCCTTAAAATGTTATTCTGTAATTGATTGAATCGTTTCAAGAAGTTTGATGTATGGATCTTCCATTTTACTGAGTTCAACTTTTGCTTTCTTTTTAAACTTAGTTTTATTTGACTTCAGAAGTTTACCTATTAATTGTATAATCTTATTGGGACTTTCTTCTCTATTAATTAACCCTTTTTTCACTAAGTAATTTTCAACAAGATTTGGAACGGCATTATAAGAAATAGTAGGTATTCCTTTTAATGCAGCCTCAGCAGTCATAGTACCACCCGAACCAATGAAAACATCCGTTCGTGAAAGTACTTGATTGCTATCTACAACATTATTTAAAATTGTAATTTTTTTCCCAAACTGATTTTTTAATTTTTTAATTTGTTTCGAATATCTTCCCAAAAGGACTACATTATAATCAGAAAATGCATAAGTGATTTTTTGGATTATTGGAATAATTTGGAATTCTTTGTCTTGAGCATATGATGCTTGTGATTCATAGGTTCTAATCAATAATATTCTTTTTTTAGAATTCTTTAACCTAGAAAGAGTAGAATTCCGAGCTTTTCCTTTTACTATGATCGATGCATCGATTGCCTTGTATTGTTTGATCTTACTCTTTGGTATTCCAAACTTTGTAAATTCTTTTTTTGGAATAATCCATGGGATCAAAAGTCTATTTACTAATGGAACAGTAAGCCTCATAACGGCCTCGGCATGGGGAGAATCACTAAAAGCAATATGTTTTATTCCCAATCCATACGAAATTCTAGCTGCCTCTGGTGAGCAAAAACTCACTGTAATGTCTGGCGAAAATTTTATGATAATTTTTGTTAATTCATTCATTCTGCTTAGACTAGCTTTTAATTTATGGAATTTTTCTTTGCCCCCATGACTACCAACAAAGGTTAGACTCATTTTCCGTATTTTTGCAAGCTGACTTACTTCCCTATATCGCCTTGACGTACAAACCACTCGATGTTTTTTACCAAGCTTATTTATCATAGGTTCAAAAAACAAGATCTGCTTTGGGGTTAGAACATCAAACCAAATTTTCAAGTATTTTTGATTGATTTGTAAGTTCAATAAGTTTTTCTTGGTCTTAATGCCTCATCTCAATAGAAATGAGGGGGACCAAAGTTGTTGTTTATGGACTTAGTACGGAAGGTTATGCTTTAGCCTGTCAAATGGCCATTAATGGATCTGAGGTGTCTATTATTGATGAATCAACAGCATCTGCAATTACATTAAAATCTGAAATTGCGAAAATCTACCCAACTATATCATCCTTAAAAGAAGATGCATTAGTGTCAATGGAATCAATTGATGCAGCTATTTCAAAAACAAAATATCTTTTTTTTGCCCCTACAATTAGAAAAACTGGTCAAGATATAAAGACAGAAATTAATTCGAAATTTAAAGATGCGGTCTCTCCCCTAAAGAAGAAGAGCTCCATAATCTACAATCTTCCAACTGGATTTGGCGGAAATGACGAAAAAATATCCTTACTTGAACATGTCACAGGTTTTCAAGTAGGTAAATCAATTTCATATTACTATTTTCCAATAAGAGATTTAACTAATACTCCAAATGTTATTGGTTCTTTTGATAGTATTCACGATGAAGTTCTAGCAGAATTGTTGAAAAGTGGAAAAAAAGAAAAAAAATTTGTATCACTTTCATCCTCTGAACATTTTCATGCAATAGAAACTCTTTCTAGATTTTCAACTCTTTGTAGTATTTTGGAGGTATGCAAATTTGCTCAAGACGATGTTACCAAGTCAGATCTTTCTTCAAATGAGCTCAATAATCTTTTCTTGGATGATATGATTAATGGTTTGTACGATCTTAAAGTACTAGGTTCATCTTTTGAAGGGGCAAACACACTCATGTATTTGATTAATGGAAGCATCAAAGGAATAGATGGTTACATAAAAAGGTTAATCGATGAAATTCGTACTACATTAAAGAAAAATGATCTTAAGGCAAGTAGAACAAAAATTGTATTGTCATGGAACTTAGATCAACACGAAATGAGAGGTGATAAGATAGAATTGTTAAAAAATTTGATTTCACGATTACGAGATTATATTGGTGATGTGGAGTCAATTAATACCCCCAATTTTGATTTATTTCATAGTGATAAGACAACACTAGTTGTTGCCTGTTCAAAATCTGACTATGAAAGTGTTGTGAAGAATAAAAAAGATTTAGACTTATTACTAATTAAAGCCAATCCTCTATGTGATTTAATACAATAAACATAAAATTAGCTAAAGAAAAAACAATTTTGAATTGTCCGAAGAAGAATCAAAGGAAGTACCAATCCCAGTAGGATCAGAATGTGAATCAAATAATCTTTCTCTAGAGGAAGAATCAGAATCACCCTCGGAAGAATTAAAAGAACTCTTGTCACAAGAAAAAGAAAAATCCAAAGAATACGAATTAAAACTTAAACACACATTAGCTGATTTTCAAAACCTAGAAAAAAAAACAAATTCAGAAATACAAAATCGAGTCAACACTAAAATCGATCAATTAATGATTGAATTTCTTCAAATCTATGATGATTTTGTTCGTGCAAAAGAAGTCTTTTCGAAAAAAAATATTAATACAGAGGGTCTTGACTCAATTTTAAAAAATATGAATTCTCTTTTTTCAAAAAACGATGTTTCTCCTATAGATGCCTTAGGAGAAATCTTTGATCCTAAATTTCATGAGGCTATTTCAGTCATTGATGATCCTACACTTGATGAAAATACAATTACAAAAGAAATCAGGAAAGGATATATTTCTCAAAACAGAGTTATTAGACCAACGTTAGTGGAAATATCAAATAAACAAAAATCTGAACAAGTAGGTGAATAATATAGCTAAAATTATCGGAATAGATCTTGGAACAAGCAACTCCGCAGCTGCCATTATGATCGGTGGAAAACCAACTATGATTTCTTCCGCAGAAGGTGTAACGATTGGAGGGAAAGCATTTCCTTCAGTTGTTGCATTCAAAGATGGTGAACTAATTGTTGGAGAACCCGCAAGGAGGCAAGCTGTTACCAACCCTGAAAATACAATATTCAATGCAAAAAGAAAAATAGGCACTGACTACGTTTTCAAAGTTAACGATAAAGAATACAAACCTCAACAAATTTCAGCATTTATTTTACAAAAAATAAAAAAAGACTCGGAGGCTTTTATAGGAGAGAAAATTGAAAAGGCCGTAATCACAGTTCCTGCCTATTTTGATGATAACCAACGTCAGGCAACTAAGGATGCTGGAATAATTGCAGGACTCGATGTTGTACGAATCATCAATGAACCAACAGCAGCTTCGTTGGCATTTGGTTTAGATAAATCAAAAGAAGATATGAAAATTATGGTATTTGATTTTGGAGGGGGAACACTTGATGTAACCTTGATGGAAATGGGTGGAGGCGTTTTTGAAGTTATGAGTACTTCAGGAGATACCCAACTTGGAGGAACCGATATGGACACAGAAATAGTCAATTATGTTCTTGACGAATTTAAGAAAAAAGAAGGAATTGATCTTTCACAGGATAAAACCGCAATGACTAGAATTCAAGAAGCTGCTGAAAAAGCAAAGATTGAACTATCCGCTGTAATGGAAACTGATATCAATCTACCGTTCATTTCACATAATCAATCTACTGGTGCACAAAATCTTGAATTACGATTTACAAGAGCAAAGCTGGAAGAATTGGTTAAACCTATAGTTGAAAGATGTAAATCTTCAATTGAAAAGGCATTTGAAGATGCTAAACTATCTCCGTCTGATATATCCAAAATTGTAATGGTAGGTGGCCCAACTAGAATGCCTATTGTAAGAAAATTTGTTGGTAGTGTAGTGGGGAAAGAACCTGAATCAGGAGTTGATCCTATGGAGGCAGTAGCTTCTGGCGCTGCCATTCAAGCAGGAATTATTAGTGGAGATGTAACCAGTGATATTGTTTTACTAGATGTTACACCATTAACACTTGGAATTGAAACGATAGGAGGAATACGTGAACCATTAATTGAACGAAACACAACAATTCCAACCTCAAAAAACAAAGTTTTCACAACAGCTGCTGATAATCAAACATCAGTTACAATTCATGTTGTTCAAGGCGAGAGACCCATGGCGGCAGATAATGTATCACTAGGAAGTTTTAATCTTACTGATTTACTACCTGCACCACGAGGTGTGCCTCAAATTGACGTAAAATTTGATATTGATGCGAATGGAATCATAAATGTAACAGCCAAAGATTTGGGCACGCAAAAAGAAGCTAAAATAACCATTGAATCTCGTACCAAATTATCAGATGAAGATATTGAAAAACTTAAACAAGATGCAGAAAAATTTTCAGACGAAGACAAAAAGAAAAAAGAAAAAATAGAACTAAACAATGAAGCTGAAAACTACATTTACACTACAGAAAAATTAGTTAATCATGATCTTAAAGATAAAATTTCTCAGGAACAAGGAATCAAAATAACTGATGCAATAAAAGAGCTAAAAGAAGTTTTAGATAAGGATGTAGAACAATTAAAACCAAAATTCGATTCACTAAAAACAATCGTTAATGAAATTACCACAGAACTTTACAAGAAGGTAGCACCTTCACCTGATCAAGCAGAACAAGCAGGCACTGCTGAACAAGAAAAAGCAGAACAAGCAGGCACTGCTGAACAAGAAAAAGCAGAACAAGCAGGCACTGCTGAACAAGAAAAAGCAGAACAAGCAGGCACTGCTGAACAAGAAAAAGCAGAGCAGGATAACAAATAGAACGATTAGATAATTTATACCTCAATTATAATTATAAAAATTATCCATGAGCTCAAAACGTGATTATTATGAGGTTCTAGGAGTTTCAAAAACAGCCTCAGACAATGAAATAAAATTCCAATATAGAAAACTTGCTTTAAAATTTCATCCTGATAGAAATAAATCAAAAGATGCAGCAGAACATTTTAAAGAAATTTCAGAAGCATACGCAGTATTATCAGATTCTAAAAAAAGAAAAATCTATGATCAATACGGTCACGCAGGTGTAGATGGAAAGTATAGTACTGAAGATATTTTTCGAGGAGCCAGTGTAAACTTTAGTGATATTTTTAGTGATCTTTTTGGCAGATCGGGTGCAGGATTTGATTCCATCTTTGAGACTCTATTAGGACAAGGTGGAAGATTTGGTGAATCCCGGGGTTTTGGAGGATTTGAACGAAGAAAAGGGGCAGATATACTATATGAAACAACCATTACTCTTGAGGATGTTTTTCATGGAAAAAAAATACAAGTTGATGTTAAGAAAGACGTTGAATGTGATTCGTGTAAGGGTTCAGGATGTACCCCCGGCACATCAAAGATCACCTGTTCATCTTGTAATGGGCAAGGCCAAACAAGACAATCACGAAAAATGGGATTTACTGCTTTTGTAACCGTAGTTTCATGCTCAATATGTGAAGGCCAAGGAAAAGTAGTGGAAAAACCTTGCAAAAATTGTAAAGGAATCGGAAAAAGAAAAGGAACCAGACATGTCTCATTTGATGTTCCAGCTGGTATTGATACTGGTGATTATACCATTCCAGGTGAAGGTGAATATGTCCCAGATGGTATAAACGGTGATTTGATAGTCCGAATAAGAGTTAAACCACATTCACAATTCAAAAGTGATGGAGCAGATATTTTTTATGATCAGGAAATTTCAATGATTGATGCGGTTTTAGGAAAGGAAATTAATATTCCAACCCTGGGTAGTACTGAAAAAATCAAGGTTGAGCCAGGTTGCCAACCAAATACTATAATAAAATTGAAAGGAAAAGGACTTCCACATCAAAATTCATGGGGACATGGTGATCAATATGTACGATTAATAGTAAACATACCGAAAAAATTGAATAAACATCAAAAACAACTTCTTGAGGAATTTAAAAACTCATTAGATTAGGATTTTGTAGATACTTTGCTTATACGAATTTCATGCCCTTGTCTTACATGTGAACCATAATTAGATTTTATCATATCGTTAACTTTATCATCATTATAGTACTTGATATTATATTTTCCTAGAACCTTTTTACAATTGTAACAATAAATTTCTCTAAATTCCATTACTAAGTAGTATCACACTAGATTGTTTGTATTTTACTATTTTAATCAATAAACAAACTTATTCTAGAATTCAAAATGTTACGATGCGGGAGTCGCCCAGCTTGGTCAACGGCGTAAGGTTCAGGTCCTTATCTCTTAGGAGTTCGTGGGTTCAAATCCCACTTCCCGCATAAATAATAACTTCAAAATTTTCCTCACAAATGAACAGCTTTAAACGTTTGAAGAAGGTAAGGATAGATATGGGTAAAATTGTACGAGTGGGATCTAGAGGGACATCACGACGAATTGCAGAAAAAGAGAGTGACAATTGGACTGGTGACTCGTACAAAGAAGTTCAGAAAAAAGCTAAAGAAGCTGCAAAAGATAGGTACATTTCATTTGGGCGTGGTACCAAGAGAATAAAATTTAGTGAAATTCCAGAAACTTCTGGAAGACCTACCGGGAAAGGCTTGTGGATTAGCACAGGCAGAGGAACTGGTAAACGAAAATTACAATAATTTCAAAAAGGACTTTTTTCTTTCCCACTAATTTTTAATTTTTATTATGCAATTTTGATTCTATGTTTTTCTTTAATATTTGATTAATTGTTTCACCTGATGCCTTTCCACGAAGTTCCTTCATAGCTATGCCCATCAATGTCCCAATTGAATGCATTCCTTGTTCATTAATTATTTGTACATTATCATCTACAATTTTTCCACAAATTATTCCTAATTCATTTTCGTCAATATATTCAAGAGCTAACTTTTCAAGTGCTTCATCTACAGATTTTGCTTTATCTGACATAATTTTTTCAAAAATGGTTTCTATCGTTTCTTTTTGAATTTTTCCTTCAGATAGTAATTCAAATGTTTTTAGAATTTCTTCATTTTTTAATAACTGTGAATTTAATCCCTGACGTTGTAAATTTGTAATAGTTGAACAAAGTATTGAAGCAACAAAGGTCGGAGAATTATTTTTATCTTCGCAGATCTTTTCAAATAATTCTAAATAGTCTGAATCAAAAATCTGTTCTGTTAGTTGAGTATTAAGCTTGTATTGGTTTTGTAGATCGGAAAAAGACTCGTCCCATGACTTCGGAATTTGCTTTCTTGCAATTTCTAATTCATTACTTGAAATAATTATTGGAGGAATGTCTGTTTCTGGATACATTCTAGATGCACCTGGACGTGGCCTCAGATATACTGTCTCTCCAGTTTGTGTAGCTTGTCTAGTTTCTGCTGGCACACCTTTTTTTGCATCTTCAACTCGATTTATAATGGAATTTATAGCAAAATCAATTTTAGATTCATTTGCAGCAATTATTAGAAAACCATCTTCAGGACCAACATCTAAAATCTTCTTTATCTCTTCAACGTTAGAATCCTCGATTCCATAATTTGGAAGCTCATCAGAATGAAAAACTCCGCCAATTCCAAAAAATCTTACCAGTTGACCAATCTCTTTTCCTAATCTAATCTCTTCGTATGGTGAATAGCTGAACATGCTTGCAAAATTTTTGATTCTAATTGCTTTGATTGTAGCATTTTCTTTCAAGGCCTTTTGAATAACTTTTGATTTGCAATTACTAAATGCTTGAGTGATATCAAAAACATCATCATCTTTTAATATTTTTTTTAGTTTTCGTTCTTTTAGTTTTTCAGAAATTAGTATTAAACCATGTTGACGTTTAGCTTCATATTCAATCACTTTTTCCAGTTGTTCAAGTTGTTGGACGCCTTTGACTTCTACCACTTCACCATCCATAATTGATACATTAACATCCTGTCTGATTGAACCTAATCCTCTAGTAACCATTTTCGTTGTTCGAAGAAGTCTGCCAAGAGTTAAAGCAATTTTTTTTATTTTTGATGGACTAGCAGTTACTGGTTCCAAAGCAATTTCTATCAGCGGCACTCCCAAACGATCAAGACTAAATTCTCTTATCGAGTCCTTATCATTAAGTAATTTTGCTGCATCTTCTTCAAGACAAATTGATTGGACTCCAATCTTTTCACCATTAACATCAAGATTCCCTCCCATAGAAACAAGCATTGTCCTTTGAAAGCCAGACGTATTAGAACCATCAATCACGATCTTCCTCATTGCGTAAATTTCATTGAAAATTTTGGAATTGAGCGTACTTGCAATCAATAACGCTATTTTCTTAGCATCACTATCAATTGGATGTGGAGGCTCGTCATCTTTTTCTACCAAACAACTACTTTCTGGATTTGCATAGTAAACAATTCTCTTAGATTTTGTTCTTTCAAAAAGCGCTGCAGGGTCATATTCACCTAATTCACTCTTTGATAGCCTTAATTTACGAACGAATTTGGAGGCATATTCATCAGATCCCATTGGAGTACAATTACAAAACAATTTTTTTTTTGTGGCTAACTGTTGATGAACTTCTAAACCTACTTTCATACCAATTTGTTCTATTGGTACTTTTACCATCTATGATTTATCAATTATCTCTCTTTAAAACTTAATCAGAAAATTCTGAAGCAATATTTTCTAACATCAAATTCTTCATTTCCTCAATATCTTCACAATTTCCTAATGCCCACATAGCTTTTACTAATGCTGTTTCTGGAATCATATTAGATAAAGGAGTAATTCCAAACTCTAAAAGATCTCTTCCACTTTCATAGACATTCATGTTTATTCTACCATCCATACACTGTGAAGTCATTCCCATGAACAGACCTTTTGCTTTTGCATTTTTTACATAATCATACATTGATTTTCCAATATGACCAAGACCAGTACCCTCAAAAATTATTGCTTTGTATCCAGAATTTATTAGATTATCAATTAATTTCCCATCAAAACCTGGATAGTATTTTACCAAAGCTACACGAGTATCAAGTTTTATCCGTGGTTGGTAATCATTGTTTTTAAAAAACTCATCATGTAGATTATTTTTAATTTTTTTATCCATCACAAGAAACGCTGGGTCACCACCAATTGTTTGAAAGGCACCTCTTTTTGATGTATGATTTTTCCTAACTCTTGTACCTAAATGACAAGAAATCAAATCATCACTTTCATTGTGATGCATTACTACGAACACTCCTTTTTTATTATAATTTAAAACAAAATTTGCAGCTGCAATCAAATTCATTGCCGCATCTGACGAAGGTCTATCAGAAGATCTTTGTGAACCCACCAAAGCTATTGGTATGGGGTATCCATCTAATGCAAAGGATAGAAAAGCGGAGGTATAATGCATTGTATCGGTTCCATGGGCAATAATTATGCCCTTGTAATCTGAACTGGCTAAACTATCCAATCTTTCAGCAATTTTTTTCCAATGCTCTGGCATCAAATTTTCAGAATACTCCGAAAATAATACTTCAGCATCGACATTCGTTATTTCAGCTAATTCTGGAACGTATGCATTTAGGTCTGCAGCACTTAATGCTGGCGTAACACCTCCTGTCCTATAATCTACTTTGCTTGCAATAGTACCTCCAGTCGATAATAGAAGAATTTTTGGTAAGGAGGAATTTTTCTGTATCTTGGGCTCAGTTTCTATTTTTGATTCCTTTTTTGATATCAACTCTACACTCTTTATTTTGTTTATTTCTAATCCACAATTATACCCACTTTTTAATTTCAGAACAATATGTTCATCATCTGTGTATTCATACCTGGGCATCAATATACCATCATAAGTCAAATCTGATTTGATTTTTATAAAATCCCCAACCTTTATCTTGTTATCTTTGAGAAATGCAAGAGACCTTTTTTCATAGCCTCTAAATTCAGACATTTAGTGCTATTGTGGGTCTATTTTATTAAAACTACCTGTAGTAGGAAGCAACTAGCTTTTGACCAGTCTTGAGATCCTTTTGGTTCCGAATCTTTTTTATAGCCTCTTCAAAATGTTTCATTGTTACTTTAGTTCCACTAACACTTTTTTCTACCTCTTTGACATCTGGATGGGCGTCGAGAAATTCATGAATGACCAAAGATACAGCAGTATTAGATATAGCAGCAACATCTGCACCACTCATTCCATCTGTATTTTCTGCTATTTTTTCCAAATTGACATAACCAGGATCTTTAGGATCTGTTACAGTTGGAATGTCCTTTGCTTTTATCTCCAAAATACTCTTTCTGCTATCCTTATCAGGCATAGGTACTTGGACTATTTTATCAAATCGACCTGGTCTTAGTAATGCTGTGTCAATCATATCTGCTCTATTGGTTGCAGCAAGAACTACAACATTATGCATATTTTCCATTCCATCTAATTCAGTGAGAAGCTGACTTATCACTCTTTCAGTGACAGCAGTTTCACCACCAGCTCCTCTAACTGGAGCAATTGAATCAATTTCATCGAAGAATATTACACTTGGAGCAGCTTGTCTAGCTCTTCTGAAAATTTCTCTAATTCCTCTTTCTGATTCACCAACCCATTTTGATAACAATTCAGGGCCACGTACAGAAATAAAGTTTGCCTCACTTTCGGTTGCAACAGCTTTTGCTAGAAGAGTTTTACCGGTTCCACTTGGCCCATGTAACAAAATACCACGTGGCATTTTGTGACCTAATTGTTCATACAGCGCTGGATATTTCATTGGCCATTCTACAGCTTCTTGAAGTTCACGTTTTACCTCTAGAAGCCCTCCTATATCATCCCACTTTACCTCTGGATTTTCAATAAAAACTTCTCTCATACCTGACGGTGTAACTTCAATAAGCGCTTTTGAAAAGTCATCTTTGTTAACTATCAGTTTGTCTAGAGTTTCAGGCGGCAGTTTCTCATCCTCCATATTTAACTCTGGCAGCAATCTTCGCAAACATTTCATCGCAGCTTCTTTACACAAATATTCCAAATCAGCACCAACATATCCATGACTAACTCCTGATATTTTTGTCAAGTCCACATCATCAGTTAGAGGCATGTTTCTTGTATGAATCATAATAATGTCTTTTCTTCCCTTTTTGTCGGGTACTTTGATTTCAATTTCCCTGTCAAAACGTCCAGGTCTCCTAAGAGCAGGATCAATTGCGTTTGGTCTATTTGTCGCTGAGATAACTATAACTTTTCCTCTAGATTCTAATCCATCCATTAAGGATAACATTTGTGAAACAACTCTTCGTTCCACCTCGCCAGTTACTTCTTCTCTCTTTGGTGCAATAGAATCAATTTCATCGATGAAAATTATTGATGGTGATTTTTCTTTTGCCTCTTTGAAAATTTCTCTTAATCTTGCTTCACTCTCACCATAAAATTTGCTCATAATTTCTGGTCCAGATATGCTAATAAAATGAGCATTACTTTCATTTGCAACAGCTTTTGCAAGTAGAGTCTTACCGGTACCTGGAGGACCATATAGGAGTACTCCTTTTGGTGCTTCAATTCCTAATTTTTCAAATATTTCTGGATGCCTTAATGGCAACTCAATCATTTCTCTAACTTTCTTAATTTCGTCAGTCAATCCACCGATGTCTTCGTATGATACTTGTGGAACCCCACGTAACGTTTCTCCTTTTTCAGCTATGTGGAAAACTGTTTTTTGAGTGACAAGAACTGCATCAGCAGCAGGTGTAACACTAATTACTTGAAATGTCAAACGACCTCCAAAATATGGAACCATAACATTATCTCCTTTGATCAATGGAACACTTTCTAATGCATCCGCTAGGTAACGTTCATCGATCGGAGGAATTGCTTCTAGTGGTGCAACAACAATCTTTTCAGCAGCTGCTGCTTTGATTTTTCTTACAGCAATTGTATCTCCAATTGCAATTCCAGAGTTATTTCTTCCAAGTCCATCGATTCTAATGATTCCTTTTCCTTCATCTGATGGATATAGTGGAAGACACTTTGCTACAGTTCTTCTTTTCCCTTTAATCTCAATTACATCACCGGTTGAAGCATTAAGCGTATCCATAGAATCATAATCAATTCGAGCAACACCTCTACCTACATCTCGTGTATAAGCTTCTAAGACCTTGAGGGATTGAGCATTTTGACTCATAACAAAACTCTCTTTACCTATTTTTTATATCTTTGGCGTTCTATTTTGTAACATACAAACAATTCAATCATAAGCTTAAAATCAGTAAAGAACAAAAATCGATCAAAATGGGTAAAAGACCTTTAGTTAGAAGACGTGGCCGTGGAGGCATGCAATTTAGAGCAGCAAGAACTGGAAAAATCAAACAAGCAAAATATCCTAATTTTCCATTATCAGAACAACATGAGGGAACTATAATCGATCTTGTACATGAAAGAGGAAGGGATGCTCCTTTAGCTAAAGTTAGATTTGAGGATAATTCTATATCATTTATTCCTGCAGTTCTTGGGACAAAAGTTGGTACAACAATACAATTTGGTTTAAAATCAGAAATTGAAAACGGAAATATAATTAGTATTCAAAACATTCCTGATGGCACAATCGTTTGTAATGTTGAAAAAACCTTTGGCGATGGGGGTTCTATTGTAAAGTCGGCAGGTGGCAACGCAACAGTTTTTTCACACGGTGAGGAGGGTGTGACTCTTAAACTTCCCTCAAGAAAATTCAGCACTCTAAATAAAAAAAATAGAGCGATGATTGGCACTCTTGCTGGTGGTGGTGTTGGAGAGAGGCCTCTAATGAGTGCTGGAGGAGCATGGCGAAGATTCAGATCCAAAGGACGAAAGTACCCAATTGTACGAGGAGTTGCGCAGGCTGCATATGTTCACCCACATGGTGGAGGTAGACATCAACATGTGGGACAAAGCTCAACTGTTTCAAGAAACGCTCCGCCTGGAGCTAAAGTTGGTAGCATTGCAGCTAGAAAGACCGGTAGAGCAAGGATCAAAGAAAGAAAGTAATCTTTTCGAATCTTCACCTAATATTGATTAATGACAAGTGAAATTAATTTTTTAGATGGTGAAACAAAGAGTAAGGCTTTTTGTGAAAGGTAAGGTTCAAGGAGTTTTCTTTAGACAAGCCCTCAAGGTCAAGGCAAAAAAACATAACATTTCTGGTTGGGTAAGGAATCTAAAAAACGGTGGCGTTGAAACATTACTTGAAGGAGATGATGTGGACGTAAGCCATGTTGTGGAATGGTGTCATGGGGGACCTGCTAATGCACTAGTAAATGATGTCGAAATAAGACATGAAAAGTTTAAGGGAGAATTTTCAAAATTCGAGGTTTTGTATTAATGAATTGTAAAGGCATTTTGAAAGGATTTTAAATTAATCAAGGTTGCCTTCAAAAAAATCATCATGCATCAGCATCATTCTCTTCTTAGGAATAACAAAAATTTCTTAACAAATCAAATAACAGAAAGATTTGTGGTGAAATTTGTTTTTTGAATTAATCATATAGTCAAGAATTTCAAAAGAAACAGCCTCCTCATAATTGACAATGTTGAGTATTCTATATGGTAGTAGCCCTACTGGCTCTAGTCTAGATTGATAACCCCTTTTCAAGGTATACAAGATCCGCCACGTTGACGAGGAAGCGTGGATGCCCCAACTTAGGATTGCTCCCTCCCGGACCTCATCCCTTTCGATGGTTCGGTCATAGAAGTTATCCCTTCGGATAATTCCAGTCCTGCAACCACCCGCCTCGGCGTGATTTCATTTCCGCACACCAAGCGGGAATAACCCTTCTAGAGATTTACCCAGTAGTTACTGATCTCTGCATATAGCCGGTTTCAGAACAGGGCACGGCTAGCACCCCAATCCTCCCTACTACCAATCTTTGTTACAAAAGAATGTTATATTTGCATTAGCTATGATTTGCCTTCAATTTTAAAACAATCTTACAAACAGAACAAATTTTCCCGGTACAATCATTTCCACAATTTTCACAAGAATTTGTTTCTTTGAAGCTTGTAATTCTGAGATTCTGGGATATTCTAAGTACAGAATTATACAAATTATTTTTAATTCCAGCATGTTTATTTTCTAATGAATTAAGAAACTCACGAATCTCTGTTCTAATTCCTTCGTTCATGTAGGGACAAGGCTCAGTTTGAAAGGGAATTTTATTGGTAAATGCATAAAAGACTATTTCAGACTCGTAAATTTCACAAAATGGCTTTATTTTTCTCAAAGTTTTTTCAGAAGTATCTGGATCCATCCATCCGATCTTTGTTGTATCTCCTGATGTCATATTGATTAGAAATGTTTGTAGTGTATCATCTAAATTATGAGCAGTAGCAATTACGTTGGCACCAACTTCTTTTGCAGCATGATCCATTGCACGTCTTCTGAAAGTTCCACAAATAGAGCATGAAGACATCTTTTCATTCTCTCGTATTTGTAGGGCTTCTTCAATAGTAAGTTCAAATAATTCCTTATACGAAAAAATTTTGTGTTCTATTTTCAATTCTGAACAAAAACTCTTAATGATCTCCAAGGCCTCATTTCTGTAACCTGGAATACCTTCATCTATGGTAATAACCTTAATTTGAAAATTATGAGTTTTTGACATTTTATCAAGTATGTGTAATAAGGCAAGAGAATCCTTACCGCCTGAAACAGCTACACAAACAAGATCTCCATTTTTAATCATCTTAAATTTTGAAATTGTTTTGGCAGTTTTCCGTATTATAGAAGAAGAAAAACACTTAGAACACAGGTTTTCTCCAGAGTATTTTCTAGAATATGCTGCTTCATTATCACACCTATAACATTTCAAATTTAGTTCACTTTTAACAAAATTGATTCTTTAATATCTGATTTAATTCTATATGGTAATCCAACCAGATTTTGAATATGATAATGCGATGTTTAAGCCAAATACGGCAAAAGTAAATGCGTATATGCCCCACATTAATCTATTTACCGCCTTATCAGAAATTTTTTTATCAATAATAGTGTGAATAAATTTTCCCCCATCAAGAATTGGTAATGGAAGCATATTGAGTACTCCAATGAAAAATGAAATCATCCATAGCCACAATAAAAACATAGATACTTGTGGATTATTCCATTCAATGAAATTGTATACTGGTTTGTATGCAAATGTGTTATCACGCATTATGCCTATCAAACCACGTTCCGGATCATCTGGAGATTGCATTATTTCAACAGGAAATTGTAATTCTTGTTCACCACGTAGAATTGTTACTAAAACTGTATCTCCAGGTTTCAAATCTACTTTTTGAAAATCTAATGCCGAAATGATCTGAACATCATTAATTTTTGTAATAATGTCATTTGGTAGCAAACCAGCCTTTTCTGCTCCCGATCCTTCAATTGTTGAAATAACCATTACTCCATCTGGCAATTCGTAAAATGAACTTAGTAGTGGTTCTGGAAGGACTAACCCAAAAAGAGGATTTGTAAGCAATATCGCACCCAAAACAAATGAAAAAAGCACATTTGATGTTGCTCCAGCCCCAATAACTCTTAACTTTGAAATTTTCTTTGCATTGTTGAATTCTTCTTCATCTGGTTCTACAAATCCAGCAAATAATGCAATAAATATTGCAAAACCACCAGTTTTGATCGTAATTTTTTCTAATGTTGCAACAATACCATGAGCGCCTTCATGAATTACTAAAACTATTGGAACTGAAAGTATGAAATACATAAGTGCTGGTGCAGAAGTTAAAGTTACTCCAGGAATTAGTACAGTTAATTGAGCAAACTCGGATGGTTCAACAAAAAATTTTGAAATATTGGATAATAAGAACCAAAATGCAAATCCCATCATGAGAAAACCTGCAACAACACTTACATCTGCAAATATTTTGATCCCTCTTCTGGTTCGTGATAATATTCGGGTTAAAACCGATTGAACACTTCGATTCTTGTAAACTAGGCTGTACACTTTTATTTCAAATCCATGATTTTGTAATTTTAGAGCCTTGGCTGTTACTATAATTATGACCCAAGCTAATAAGACGTAAATAATTGCATTTTCTGTTAAAAAGTCAAGTTCCAAACTAACTGTTACTTTTTTTAATCCGTAAATTTATCGGTTACTATGAATCCAGTGATAATAGTGTCAACATATCCAAACAAGAAATCCTTAAACACGATTGCGATTCAAATAGTCAAAAATAAACTTGCAGCATGTGTTAATATTTCAAAAATTTCATCAATTTATACCTGGAAAGGAAAAATTGAAAATACATCCGAATATCTTGCATTTTTTAAAACCACCCAAAAAAATAAGAAAAAACTAAAAGAAAAAATCCAAGCAACTCATCCATATGATGTTCCCGAAATTGCAGAAATTAATGTAATTTCAATTAACAAATCCTATTTAAAGTGGCTTATTGAATCAACACTTTAAGTATAAATTGGAAATCGCAATAAAGAAACAATTCCACCCAAACCTGTAACTCTTAAACCAAGATCTGTCGTAGAATCAACGCTGAAAACTTTGGAACCTTTACCATCTACATCATTTAAGAATTCTATGATCTTTTCTTCATCTTGGCTTTGCATAATTTTGTCTGAGAACACTAAAGATTCAATCGCACCAAACTGGTTTGCTTTTTGCGTTTCTTCAAAACCCATGGTAAATTTGCTACTCCTTTTGTTTGCTCTAAACATTATCTCATCTATTATTGAAGATACAGTAGCCAGTTTACTCTCTGACATTATTTCTTTCATTACGTCTGACTTTGTGAATGTGTAAATGCCATCCTCACCACCAGAATCAATCCCTTCAACTAATTCGATTTTGTGTTTTTTTAAAAAAGTTTTTTCTAGGAAATTTACAAATTTTTTCTTTGTTTCACCTGGACCAAAGATAATTAGAATTTCATTCTCTCTAATAGAAGAAGAAATTGCAAGGTATACATTCTCGAAAAACTTCTCAATATTGAAATTTGTTTTGTAACGTTTTCCACTAGAATCAGAATAAATATTTGGCACAATTTGTAAATGTGTTCCTTTCAAGATTCCAATACCACACTCTGTCGTATCAATAGCAACTAGCAAAAATCCTAATTTTTGATTTTTTAAACGGACTAGTTTTATTTCTATTCGCGTCCATTTTTTTTTGAATATAGTTATTGCATCGTTTATTTTTATTATGAACGAATGGTGTGACCCATGCGGAACAGATTCATTTGATGATTCAGCTATTATTCCTCTTATTCGTAATCTATCTAAGACATTATCTAAGGATGGTTTTTCAACATCTAAACTAATTCTAATTCTTATTCGTTCACCTTTATCCGGTCTCGCAAAGTCTTTTTCTTGTTTTATTACACGTGTTGTATCTCCAATAATTCTGTCTCCCTTCTTAATGATTCTACGGAGCGTTAACAAATCATCTGAATCTTCAGGAATAACTGAAACAGAATTATTATCAATAACTTTTGAAATCATACAAAATCTTTCATATACATGATAAAAAAGAGAATTAACTAGTTTGCTATCTCATTGACTTTAGTATCGTCCTCATTACTCTTTTTTCGTACGTAATTTTCTACCCAATCAAGGGTTATTACACCTGCCTCAGACAAGTTTACAAGAGAATTTGATGAGGCTTCTCCGGTAACCTTACCGTCATTCCTTCGAATTTGACGCCACTTCAAAGATGTGTTCCCACTCTTTGAATTATAGATGACTCCTAAAACATCTAGTGCATTTACAAAGGTAATCTCCCTAATTTTTTTCAAGGTAACTTTATCTGCTGCTTCAACATAGATTGAACCCAAACTTTCATCTCTTTCTGGAAAAACCTCGGAATCTTCCAAATAACTTTTTGGAGCAAATGAATTACATGTACTAGCTATTATGAATCTTCTAAAGCTTTCCAAAGATGCTGGAGTATTCATTTTTACCATATCTACTCAACTAGACTTTACGCTACTTATCAAGCTTTTTGAAAAATTCAATTAGGATTCTATCCCAATTTGGAATGCAGGCAGTGATGAACATATCCCTATGATTGATGATATGGATCTTGAGTTCTGAGCCTGCCCTTAGTATTTTTATGGCTGAAAAGAAATTTGTATGATGTGAAGTCGTTAACTGAATATCTAATCTTTAATACAAAAACTAGGAGAGAATTTGTAAATATTACACTAGATATAGAAAAATTAGTAAAGAAAAGCAAAGTCAACGAGGGTCTTTGCCTTGTAAATGCAATGCATATCACTGCAAGTGTTTTCATCAACGACAACGAAAGTGGTTTACATAATGATTATGATAAATGGTTAGAAGGTCTGGCACCTCACGAGCCAATTGATCAATACGATCATAATAAAATCGGAGAAGATAATGCAGATGCACACCTTAAACGGCAAGTCATGGGAAGAGAAGTTGTTGTTGCTATCACCGATAGTGAACTTGACTTTGGACCTTGGGAACAAATTTTTTATGGTGAATTTGATGGACGCCGTCAAAAACGAGTACTTGTAAAAATAATTGGAGAATAAATTTACTTAACTAAAATCATTTTTTCTTTTCTAACTCTTATTCATTAGCTCTAGCAGTAGCTCTGAATTCATCATCATGATTTTGAGGACCATGATCACAGCTCATACAAGCAATTTTAAAGCCATTTGGATTTTTTTTATAAGTTTTACATCCACAAAAACATGCCATTTTCTTAATCCTTATTTGATTCCTGAACTATACAACACTCGCCTTTTGGAACATCGTTATCATGAGGGCATTTTCTTGGATGTTTTAACATAGTACAAAGTGCATCTGTAAATTGTTTGTTCATATGATGTTCTATTCCGCAAACCATTTCTTCATCAATTTCAATTTTCAGAGCACTCTCCATTAAAACTTCTAAAAGCCTACTGTTTCTCATCATAACAGCTCCAATCCTTTCACCTTCTTCTGAAAGTGTTACTCCAGATTTGTTGTAGTTTACAAGGTTTTGTGAATTGAGTTTTTTTAGCATCTGGACAACACTTGGTTGCCTAATTTTGAGCATTTCGGCAATTGTACTTATTTTTACGGTTTGATTTTTTTCCCTCATATGCCAAATTGCTTTTAGATACATCTCAACATGCTCTGCTTCTGCCGTTCCTACAAAAAGTATTTCTTGGTTTAATACATCCATATCATACCTTCCTTGCATCTTTTAATAAATATTCAAAATATTCTCTTGCAAAGCGAGCAAGACCAGCATGATCTGCCCAGATTGCAACAGTATCTCCAGAATCTTGGCCCCCAATTTCTGGTCCAAGAATTATCACTACATAGCGTTGATCAGCAATTATCCCTCCGCCAAACATCCCTTTTCTAACCTTTACTTCCGAAACTCTTGACATAGTTTTTAATGATTTTTTATCCATTTTATCAGAGGTTAAAATTGTGATTCCTATTCCCCTATCGTGTAATAATCTAAGTTTTGGTAATGCTTGTTTAACTAATTCGCCACTTGCTTCAGGTAATGCAATTAATACCTCATTTCTGCAGGTTTCCACCATCTCCAAAATTTTCGCTACAATATTCATGGCACCTGATAATACCCAAATGTCTGGTTTTTCACTAACTCCACTTTTTTCGTAAAGAGGACTTAATTCGTTTAAAATAATTTGTTGATTTTCTTTAAACTCTGTTTCTGTTCTTTGTTTGGTAGTTTCAACACATGTTGAAGGAGATTTTGCAAAATATCTTGTTGGTCTTGAATCATCCAAACCAATCCAACCTTTTTCTTCAAGAACTCCTAAAACCTCATAAATCTTTGAATATGGAACTCCTGATTTTTGACTTAGATCAGAAGCAGTTTGTTCTCCAGCCTTTAGTAAAGAAGAAAATGTTTTGATTTCATAACTGGTTAAACCAATCTTTTCTAAGGCCTTTCGAGTCTTGTCAGAAATGCTCATGCGATCTAAATCGTTAAGCGTTATTATTTAAATAAGCATGCATACATTCCGAAAATCCACACGATGAGGAGTGTGAAAGCCGTTATATACTATTTCAGAAAAATGCCAAATGAAGGCATGGCACTAATTCAAATTGCTAATCAATCTATTAAAAACCTAAGTAAGAAATCTACTATAAGATTTACTCAGAGCATCTGTCCAGACTGTAACATGATTCTGGATGCTGAGGTCTTTGAGAGAGACAGTAAAGTCTTCATGACAAAAACATGCCCAACTCATGGTGAATGTGAGGAGCTTTACTTTGGTTCTTATGAACTGTACAAGAAATTTAGTACTTATTGGCAGGATGGAAAAGGCGCCCATGCTCCAAATGTTATGATTGAGAAATGTTCATGTCCAAATAACTGTGGACTTTGTTCTAATCACCTATCCCACAGTGGACTTGCAAACATGATTGTTACAAACAGATGTGACCTTACGTGCTGGTATTGTTTCTTCTATGTAAAGAAAGGTCTTGAGGGTGCTTACATGTATGAACCTTCACATGAACAAGTAAGGGCAATGATGAAGACTCTGAGGGCAGAAAGACCAATTCCAGGTAATTCTATGCAAATTACCGGTGGAGAACCAATGCTTAGAGAAGATATCGCTGACATAATCAAAATAATGAAAGAAGAAGGCGTCGATCATATTCAGATGAATACGAACGGTATTAGACACGCAATGGATCCAGAAGCTGCTCGTGAAGTAAGACTTGCAGGATGTAACAACCTTTACCTCAGCTTTGATGGCGTAACTGCAAGAACAAACCCAAAGAACCACTGGGAGATTCCTTATGCACTTGATAGTTGCAGAAAAACAGGAACCTCTGTTGTTTTTGTTCCAACCGTAATAAAATCAATCAATGACCATGAACTTGGTGGAATTATTAGATATGCACAAAAGAATTTGGATATTGTTCATGCTGTAAACTTTCAACCAGTGTCACTAACTGGAAGAATGGGAAAAACAGAACGTGAAAAATACAGAATTACAGTTCCAGATTGTATTCAAAGAATTGAAGAGCAGACAAATGGTCAAGTAACAATTGATGACTGGTTCCCAGTTCCAAGCTGTATGCCTCTGACAAATGTTATTGAAGCGTTTTCTAGCAAACCAAAGTACGAATTATCAATCCACTTTGCATGTGGTGCAGGCACTTACATCTTTGAGGACGCAGATACCAAGAAGTTTGTTCCATTAACTAGATTCTGTGATATTCAAGGAATGCTAGAACTCTTTGAAGATAAAGCAGAAGAAATCCGCTCTGGTAAGAACAAGTACTTTACAATGCTTGAGGTTGTCAGAAAACTTTCTAGTTTTGTTGATAAGAAGAAACAACCAGCAGGACTAGACCTTGCAAAAATGTTTGGCAGCATTTTGATGAAGAGATCATTTGAATCTATAGGTTCATGGCATGTCAAAGGCTTATTCCTTGGCATGATGCATTTTCAGGACAAATACAATGAAGACCTTGAAAGATTACAAAGATGTGATATTCACTATGTTACTCCTGATCTTCGAATAATTCCATTCTGTGCCTTTAATGTCATTCCAGAATGGTACAGAGATAGAATTCAAAAGAAATTTTCTATTACTGTAGAAGAATGGGAGAAAAGAGAAGGCGTTAAACTTGAAGACGGACTCTACAGAGGTCTTATGAGACGTGGAGCAGGCGATGATCTTGCATCTGGTTGTGCAAAAAG
>SMUY01380732.1_pt1 | contig 25207 bp, 23 predicted proteins | sample 2456441 | NCBI WGS metagenome assembly SMUY01 (sample SAMN11095931, study PRJNA526329) | marine sediment metagenome | biome: Marine sediment; feature: Surficial sediment; material: Deep marine sediment; isolation source: Hadal surficial sediment | place: Pacific Ocean | collected 2014-11 | depth...
AGCCACTGACCAGGTCGCACATACCCCGGAGTGGCCCCGACCATGCAGAAGTTCCCCATCGATATCGTCCGCCAAGCCTTTCCGGCGCTTGCCGCGCAGAGCGATGCGGGTGCCACTGTTTTCCTGGACAATCCCGCCGGCACCCAGGTGCCCCGCCGAGTCGCCGACGCGGTTGCCGGCGCCATGCTGACGGCGAGCAGTAATCTCGGTGGTTACTTCAGCCAATCGCGGACCGCCGAAGGCATCTGGAAAGATGCCCATGAAGCCATGGCGGACATGCTGGGCGCGGCCACGGCGCGAGAGATCGTCATCGGTCCGTGCATGACCGCCCTCACCCTGCACATTTCGCGCAGTATCGGCCGGGAGCTGTCACCGGGGGACGAGATCATCGTCACCCGCATGGACCACGAAGGCGATATTTCTCCGTGGCTGCACCTGGCGGAAGATCTCGACCTGGTGGTGAAGTGGCTGCCCTTCAATCGCGAAACCTGGCGCATCGAGCCGGAAGATCTGCAAGCAATACTGACGGATCGCAGCCGCGTGCTGGCCTTGAACTACGCCAGCAATCTGACAGGCTCCATCAACGACGTGGCGACGCTGGCAGCCATGGCGAAGGCCGCGGGCGCCCTGGTCTACGTGGATGCCGTGCAGCTCGCGCCCCACCGCCCGGTGGACGTGCGGCAGCTCGGTTGCGATTTCCTCGCGTGCTCCCCCTACAAGTTCTACGGCCCGCACCTGGGCGTCCTGTGGGGCCGCAGCGAACATCTGGAGCGACTGACAGCCTACAAGTGCCGGTGCGCCTCGGATGCGATTCCGGAAAAGTTCGAACTCGGCACACCGCAAACGGAGTTGCTGGCGGGACTCACCGCCACCGTCGACTATCTGGCCTGGCTGGGCACGCAGGTCGGCGCGAGCGGCGACCGGCGGGACCGCCTGGCGGCCGCCTACGAGGCCGCGGACAGCTACGAAGGCGGTCTCACCATGCAGCTGATCGACGGACTGCGGGCGCTGGATGGGACGACCATCCACGGAATCACCAACTCGAACCGCCTGAGCGAGCGGGTGCCCACGATCGCTCTCACCCACGAGCGCCTGCACCCCGCGACCATCGCCGAAGCCCTGGGCAAGCAGGGGATCTGTGTCTGGTCAGGCCACAACTATGCTGTCGAACCCGTGCGCCACCTGGGCCTGGACGAGGACACCGGCGTGGTCCGAATAGGTCTCGCCCACTACAACACGGCGGCCGAAGTGGAACGGACCCTTGGGGTCCTGGAAAGCGTGATCGGCTGAACGCAGTATCTTTCGGCCGTCCAGGCCGCCTGTTACCGATACCTTTGTATTATCATGGGGGCCGAGATCACCCCCCCGGGTTCGCAGTCGAGCCGGTGAAAGTAGACATTGCACTCGCTTCCGCGTGCCTGAGCAGCTCGCCCTCCTGGTTCGACTCGTTGGCCGAGGCCATCGAGAATCTCGATAATGACCGCTGCCCTCTGCTGCTGATCGCGGCCATCGGTTCGGTGGTGGACGTCCAGATGGCGATGTCCCTGGTATACAGCGGCCGCTCGCGGCCGGTCCACGTATGCGACACCTTCAGCGACGAGAAAGCCAAGCGGGGACTCGCAAACTACGTCAAGAACACCTACGTTCTGAATCCCTTCTATGCCGCCTACCGGCGAGGCCTCAGAGGCGGCGTCTACCGTATTCGTGATCTCGCGCCGGACGCCTACTTCGAAAGCGAGCACCGCAAATCCCTGGCCGTAACCCTGTCCGCCACCGAAGAGCTGGGCTACGTTACCAACGACTGGCCTCAGGGAATGGAGGAGATCAACGTCGTCGTGGAGCTGCCGGGCCGCGAGCTCGCCGAGATATCGCTCATGCGCCCGGTACGAAAGGGCGGCTTCTGCGACGCCGATCTGCGTGCGCTGGGTGACATCACACCGCTCATCGCCGCCGTCTATCGCCGCTACTGGGCAAGCGCCCGTTCGCGCATCGCCCACCAGAGCACGGACTCGGCCATCGAGGACGCCTTCGATCGCTTCGGCGGCGACATACTCAGCCCCAGGGAGCGCGAGGTCGCGCAGCTGATTTTGCGCGGCCACTCCGGCATCTCCATCGGCACGCATCTGGGGATCTCGACGACGACGGTAAAGACCCACCGAAAGAATCTTTATGCGAAGCTCGGCATCGCCACGCATTTCGAGCTTTTCTCGTTGTTTTTAAAGAGATTGTAAGCGACGCAAGGGCCCAGGACCGTGCTCTGGCCGGAGCGATTCCTCCCTTGGGAGATTTCTTCCTTGGGAGATTCCTCCCTTGGGAGGATGGTAGAGAGTGACAAGACCTGAGACTATAGCTTGCCGATAAAAACGACTAATGCGCCCGGTCGGCTCCAACGACGGCCCGAACCGGCCCTTCGGCGCGCACATGAATGGAGGGTGACACAATGATGAGACAACTGTTCCGATTGGCTGCCATGGCGCTCGTAGCGGGCGCGTTTTCGGTATCCGCGCAGGCAGAGACGTTGCGGGTTGGCATGGAGTGCACCTATGCGCCGTTTAACTATAGAACGGCGGACGGAGAGTTGAAGGGTTACGACGTCGACGTTGCCAAAGGTGTGGCCGGCATTCTCGGCGCGGATGTGGAGTTCGTGTGCCAGCAATGGGATGGCATGCTCCCCGCTTTGCTGGCGAACAAGTTCGATTTGATCGTGGCTTCCATGTCGATTACCGATAAACGTCGGAAGAAGATCGATTTCTCCGGTCCTTACCGTATTTCCGTTGGGCGTTTGGTCGGCCGGAAGAACGGCGGCTTCAATCTATTCAATGCCGACGGTTCGGTGAATGCAGACGGCTTCAAGAACATCAAGGTCGGCCTGGAACGGGCAACCACCTATGAGAACTGGTTCATGGCCAAAGTGCCTGACGCGGAACTCCTGAGATACGACGAGAACGAGGCGATGTATCTGGACCTGCGAAATGGCCGCACCGATGTGATCATGACGAACCCGATGAAGGCCTTCCTCAGGTTCCTCAGCAAGGAAGACGGCGCGGGTTTCGAGTTCGTCAGTCCAGCCATCGACGAAACAGAGTACTTCGGAGTCGGTGTTGGAATCGGACTGCGCAAGGGCAACGATGCACTGCTCAAACGGATCAATGTCGCGCTGAAACAGCTCACGGATGACGGTTCGCTGGAAAAATATGCGCTCAAGGAGTTCCCCTTCGCGATTCATCCGACGGTATGGGTCGAACTGAAGTAGTCTAGTTCTCGAGACATGGGCGAGCCTCCCGGCCGCCCATGTCTCCGTTAACGGGGGGGGCGACCGTGTCGGAGCTCGTCGGATGGGCCGACGACTATTTCTGGGGGGCGATGGTCGTCCTCCGGGTCTTTGCCGTCTCCCTGGTGCTTGCGGTCGTCATCGGCCTGATTGGGGCGGCGATGAAGCTGTCCGGGAATCGGGTAGCCGGGACTATCGCCAACGCCTATACGGTCGTCTTTCGGGGAACGCCCGAGCTGCTGGTTCTGCTCATCATCTATTTCGGCGCGGCGATCACGCTGACCGCGATTGTTCAATCCTTCGACCCCAGCGTCAAATTCATTGATATACCACCGTTTTGGGCGGGCGCGTTCGCCATCGCACTGATTGTCGGGGCCTATATGACCGAGACGTTCCGGGGCGCGTTCCTCGGCGTCGACCCCGGTCATGTGGAGGCGGCACGCGCCCTGGGGCTCAGCAAATTTCAAACCTTCGTCTACGTGCGGATTCCGCAGATGTGGCGTCTCGCGCTGCCGAATTTCGGCAATCACATGTTGTCACTGATGAAGGACACGGCGCTGATTTCGGTTATCGGCGTGGAAGAGATCGTCTTCGTAGCCAAGATAGCCACGCCCGTGACGCTCAAGCCGTTCACCATGTACATCATCGTGGCGCTCATTTATCTGTGCATCACCACGGTGATTACGCTGGCGGTGATGGCAATGGAGAAGTACGCCAACAAGCATCTGGTAAGCAGCCGATGACATTCGACTTCGGCTTGGTTTTCGAAAGCATTCCAAAACTGCTGGGCGGGCTCGGTCTGACGCTCGAGCTCCTGTTATTGTCGTCCGCTATCGGCCTGGTGCTGGCCGTCATCACGTTGCTGATGCGCATCAGTGGCCGCTGGTTTCTGGTGGCGCCGGCAGTAGTCTATATCTACATATTCCGCGGCACCCCCATCCTGGTTCAGATTTTCGTCATCTACTACGGCCTGCCGCAGTTCGAATTCATCCGCGAGGGCGTGCTCTGGCCGTTTCTGCGCGAACCGTTCTGGTGTTGCATTCTCGCGCTGAGCCTGAATGCCGGCGCCTACGTCTCGGAAATACTGCGCGGCGGCGTGCTCGGTGTCGACAAGGGCATACTGGAAGCGGCGTCGGCGGTGGGTATTTCGAAGACCCAGAGCTTTATCTACATCACGTCGCCCATCGCTATCAGACTCTCACTGCCCGCCTACAGCAACGACATCATCAGCATGACCAAGGCAACCGCTCTGGCAAGCACGGTCACCTTGCTGGACATGACCGGCGTGGCGCGAACCATGGTGGCACAGACTTTCGCACCCTACGAGATCTTCATCTCGGTGGCGATCATCTACATGGTCATGGCATGGATGATTCAGAAGGGCTTTAGCATGGCAGAAAAACGGATGAGCCGGTATGTCAAGCGGACGGCGGGATAGATTGGACAATGCGAGTATCAACATGAGCGAACAAGAACCGATTATCGTCCTCGAGAATGTTTGCAAATACTTCGGCGAGTTCAAAGCCCTGAGCGATGTGAATCTCACCGTTCAGAAGGGCGAAAGAATCGTCGTCTGCGGGCCTTCCGGTTCCGGCAAGTCCACCATGATTCGATGCATCAACCGCCTGGAGGAGCACGACAGTGGCCGCATCTTCGTAGCCGGCAAGGAGCTCACCAGTGAGGTCAAGGATATCGATGCGGTACGTCGAGAGGTCGGGATGGTCTTCCAGAGTTTCAATCTATTCCCGCATCTGAAGGTTTTGGACAATCTGACCCTGGCGCTGAAACTCGTACGCAAAATGCTGAAATCCGAGGCTCGAGAGACCGCGATGCGGTATCTCGAGCGGGTACATATCCCGGAACAGGCGGACAAGTACCCGGTTCAGCTCTCCGGCGGGCAACAGCAACGGGTCGCCATCGCCCGCGCCTTGTGCATGAATCCGGAGATCATGCTGTTCGATGAACCTACCTCTGCCCTGGACCCGGAGATGATCAACGAAGTGCTGGATGTCATGGTGGAGCTGGCCGAGGAAGGCATGACCATGATCTGCGTCACCCACGAGATGGGATTCGCCCGCTCCGTCGCCGACGCGATAGTGTTCATGGACCAGGGGGAGATCGTCGAGACCGGTCGCCCCGATGTCTTTTTCAACAACCCTGAGAACGACAGGACCAAGTTGTTTCTCAGTCAGATCCTGACCCACTGAAGCTGCCTGTGACTTCCGAGCATGTGAATTCCGAAGAGCTGATGGCCTTCGCCGAGTTCCTGGCCGACGAAGCGCGCACCATTTTGCGCGAGGCGGGTGCCTCGCCTACTGATATTCAATACAAGGCCGATGCGAGTCCGGTCACAGATCTCGATCGCCGCATCGAGGCGCGCATGCGCGCATTCATCGACGATCGCTACCCGGAACATGGCATCCTCGGCGAGGAGATCGGCAGCCGGGATCTGGACGCGGAGCTGGTCTGGGTGCTCGACCCCATCGACGGCACAGCAGCGTTCATTGCCGGCATCCCGGTCTACGGCACGCTCATCGGCCTGGCCCGCCGCGGGCGGCCCTTCATCGGCGTCATCGATCACCCGGCGACCGACGATCGCTGGGTCGGCCTGGCCGGCAGCTTTGCGCGCCACAACGGTACCGCCGTGCACACGAGGCGTTGCGAACGACTGGCAGACGCCTTCGTGACCAACAGCAATCCGGATTTTTTCAGCTCGGACGAGATGTCTGCCTTCACAGCTCTCAAATCGCGCGTGCGCTACGTGCAATACGGCGGCAGTTGCTACGCCTACGCGATGCTCGCCTCGGGACGCACCGACATGGGCCTGGACGCGAATTTCGATCCCTTCGATGTGTTCGCGCCCGCGGCGGTCATCGAGGGTGCGGGCGGCATCGTCAGCGACTGGTCCGGGAAGGGCATCGATCTCCAGTGGCAAGGGCGAATCCTCGCCGCCGGCGACCCGCGGATGCATGCCCAGGCACTGAGCGCGCTCGACGAAGGTTTTTCACAGAAGTCCGAGCAGCCCTCAAAATCGACCGGCAAGCACTGAACAGGCGGAGTCCAGACCTATGAGTGAGTTTCTACCCTTCGAGATGGAACGCATGATGTCCGAGTGGGAGAATGTCGTCGAATACAATCTGTCGGAGAGCGGCGTGCACCCCATGACCGTGCGCGAGCTCTTGGGCGACGACCCCGAGGGTGTAGCGCGGCTGCTCGACACCGAGCTCAACTACGCGCAAGCCAACGGCGAGATGCCGCTGCGCGAAGCAATCGCGGCATTGTATCCCGGAGCAACACCGGACAACGTGCTGGTCACCGTCGGGGCGGCCGAAGCAAATTATCTCGCCTTGCACACCCTCGTCGATCCCGGTGATCAGGTGGTGATCATGCTCCCCAACTACATGCAGGTATGGGGGATCGCCAAGAACCACGGGCTGCGTGTTAAGAGCTTCCGCCTGCTCGAGGAGGACGGCTGGGCGCCGGACCTGGCTGAGCTGGATGCGGTCGTGACGGCGCAGACACGGCTGATTGCCGTTTGCAACCCGAACAATCCCACCGGGCGGATCATGACGCAAGCCGAGATGGCGGCGGTAGTGGCAGCGGCCGAGCGAGTCGGCGCATGGATCCTTGCAGATGAGGTCTATAGCGGCGCCGAGCGTCTCAGCGACGACCAGACACCGTCATTTTTCGGCCGCTACGACAAGGTGGTCGGCACCGGCAGCCTGAGCAAGGCCTACGGTCTGCCCGGCTTGCGCATCGGCTGGGCCGTGGGACCGCGGGAGACCATGGACGCCATGTGGATGCGTCACGAGTACACCACCATCAGCAGTGCCATGATGGCCAACAGGCTGGCCGCGCTAGCGCTCTCCCCCGAGGTCCGGCCACGCATCCTCAAACGCACCAGGGACTATATCCGCACGGGCTATCCGGTGTTCGAAGCGTGGATGCGCCCTCACGGCAACACCTTCGATCTCGAGCCGCCCCAGGCCGCAGCCATCGCGTTCGTGCGCTATGGCCTGGACATCAACTCCACCGAGCTGGTCAACCGCATCCGGGAGGAAAAGAACGTGCTTATCGTGCCGGGTGATCATTTCGGTCTTGACCACTACCTGCGGATCAGCTTCGGCCTCCCGCATGCTTATCTGACCGCCGCTCTCGATCGTATTCACGAAGTGATTGACGAGCTGAGCTGACAATCATGAAGCTCGTAACCCTCGATGAGATAAAGGCCGTCCTGCCGAGCATCGATCTGTTGACCGCCATCGAGGCCGGTTTCGTGGCCTATTCCGAAGACCGATGCATCGTACCGCCGGTGGGCGAGCTGCTTATGGACGGGGGTGAGGTCCACATCAAGTATGGAAGCCTCACCGATGATCCTTTCTACGTCATCAAGATCGCGTCGGGATTTTCCGGCAACCCGAAACTCGGCCTCCCCTCCAGCAATGGACTGATGCTGCTGTTCAGCCAGCAGACGGGCGAGCTGGTGTGCATTCTGCTGGACGAGGGTCATCTGACCGATGTGCGCACTGCCGTGGCAGGTGCCATAAGCGCCAAGTACCTGGCGCCACGACCCGTGCGGCGTATCGGCATCATGGGCACCGGCATACAGGCGCAACTGCAGCTCAAGCACCTGCAAACCGTTGTTGACTGCCGTGAGGTCCTCGCCTGGGGCCGGGGCGTTGAGCAACTCGGGCGATTCCGTCGCGGGCTGGAAGGCTGCGGCTTCAGCATAGAGACGACGCTCGACTCCGCCGAGATAGGGGCAACCTGCAACCTCATCGTGACGACCACGTCCGCCACGGAGCCGATCCTGGGTCGCAGGGATATCCGGCCCGGCACGCACATCACGGCCATCGGCTCCGACACGCCGCACAAGCAGGAGCTTGACGTCGGCATCCTCGCCGACGCTGACCAAGTCGTGGCGGACAGTAAAATGCAGTGCCGGCTGCGCGGTGAGATATTCAAGGCCCTGGAGGCCGGTGTCATTACGCAGGACAGTGTGGTGGAACTGGGTCACCTCATCGGCGGTCGGGCCCAGGGGCGTACAACAGCTTCCCAGGTGACAGTTTTCGATTCCACCGGCGTGGCCGTGCAGGATATCAAGATTGCGAATGCGGTGTACGACGCGATCAACTGAGCGCGTTGGCCCGGATTATTGGTGAGCGCCGACCGGCACGCGTTCGCCGCGCAGCCGATCACCTTCGGCGGCCACGATGTGCACGTCTACAACGCCTCCCTGGGCCTCGCCTTCACCCAACTCGACACGCAGGTAGTTGTCGGTCCATCCGGCCAGATATGAACTCCCATTGCGACGCGACGATTCGAGCAGCACGGGCAAAGTCTTACCCACATGGCGTTCGCAAAATGCCCGCTGCTTGTCCCGCATCAGTTTCTTGAGGGCGCGGGTACGGCGCTTCTTTACGTCTCCCGGGATTTGATCCCCGTAGCCTTCCGCTTCCGATCCGGGTCGTACCGAATAGGTAAACGGATGCACATAAGTGATGGGCAACTCCGCCAGGCAGTCGAAGGTTTCCTGGAAATGCGCGTCGGTTTCCCCGGGGAAACCGCAGATCACATCGGTACCGATGCCGCAATCCGGAATCGCCTGGCCGATCTTTCGAATCAGCATCGAGAAGTGCTCGGCCGTATAGCGCCGCTTCATACGCGACAGAACCGCGTCGCTGGCGCTTTGCAACGGAATGTGGAAATGCCGCGCGAATGTATCGTGCCCCGCCATGAGCTCGATGAGCTCATCGGTGATAGACGCCGGCTCGATGGAGCTCAGGCGAAAGCGTTGCAGTTTCGGTATTGCCAGGATTTCCCGCACGAGATCCGTCAGCCCACGCCGGTTTCCGGGCAGGTCCAATCCATAATCGCCAAGATGCACACCCGTAAGCACTACCTCCGCGTAGCCGGACGCCACCAGCGCGTGGGCTTGTGCGAGCACGCTCTCGGGCCTGCGACTGCGGGATGCGCCGCGGGTTTGCGGCACGATGCAGAAGCTGCAGGATTCGTTGCAGCCCTCCTGCACTTTCACGAAGGCCCGGCTGTGCTCCATCATCTCGGTGATAGGAAGATCCACGAACTCCCTCGCCTCGGCGATGGGTGAAACGGCGATTTCCAATCCGCCTTCCGGCATCTGATGCATCTTGCGCGCGATGCCGCCACGGTCGGCGGCACCCACGATCAATCGCACCCCCGGCAGCTCGGCGAGTTCCCCGGGAGCCCGCTGGGCGTAACAGCCGGTGACCACGATCGCCGACTCCGGCCGCTCGGCGTGGATGCGCCGGATGGCCTTTCGGCAGGTGGCGTCCGCTCGCGCCGTGACGCTGCAGGTATTGACCACATAGACATCGGCGTGCTCGCGAAAAGGCACGCTGCGCCACCCTCCGAACTCGTCGAGGAGAGTGCGAATGGTCTCGGTGTCGTACTGGTTGAGACGACAGCCGAAGGTACAAAAGGCGACGCTTTTCAAGTGATTTCCGGGAAAGGAGCTACGGCCGTGAGCGGCGGGCAGATTCTATCGAGGTGCCTGCTGATGTGCCAGTCCGCCGGGATTACGCACAGCCGGGCTTTGAGCTAACATGGCCGCCGGGGAGGTATCCGGCGCCGTCAGCAGCCCGGAGATTCAATGCTCGCAGAAAAAATCGGCAAGTACGAACTCGTCGAACGCCTCGCCAGCGGCAGCATGGGCACGGTTTATTCTGCCCACGATCCCTTCACCAACCGGCTGGTGGCGATCAAGGTCGCCCACCCTCAGTTCGCCGAAGAAACCCCCGATGGCCGCAAATTTCGCAAGCTCTTCTTCAACGAAGCCCACGCCGCTGGTTTACTCGACCATCCAAACATCCTGCGGGTGTTCGACGCCGACATGGACGGCAACGTTTGTTATCTGGTGATGGAGCTCATCGAGGACGCCGAAACTCTGGACGCCTATTGCAGTCCCGACAGTCTGATGCCGCTCCCGGAGGTCATCGGCATCGTCTACAAGCTCGCCAAGGCGCTCGACTATGCCCATCGTCAGGGCGTCATCCATCGCGATATCAAACCCAGCAATATTCTCCTCACTCAGGATCGCGACATCAAGCTCGCCGACTTCAGCGTCGCGATGATAACCCGCTCCGACACCATGCAGACCCAGTTTACCGGTGTTCTGGGGTCGCCCCTGTATATGTCGCCAGAGCAGATCAACGATCAGGACATTACCGGGCGAAGCGATATTTTCTCCCTGGGCTCGCTCACCTATCAGCTCCTGACGGGCACGCAGCCATTCAATGCGCGAAGCCTGATCGCCATCAATCAGAAAATCAGTAACGATGAGCCGCCGCCACTGAGCGAATACCGAAAAGATTTCCCCGATGAGCTCAATTACACCTTGGGGCGTATGTTGAAAAAGAACCCCGATGAACGATACAGCACGGGCCTGGATCTGGCGGCGGACCTGGCGCTCATATTCGAGGATCTGGATGCGGTGGCCGACGAGGACGGCCTGCGCGAAAAATTCGGCGCCATCAAGAGCCTGGGTTTCTTCAAAGGATTCTCGGACGCCGATATCTGGGAGCTGATCCGGGCCTGCACCTGGCAGACATTTTCGCCGCGCCAATCCATCATTCGCGAAGGCGATATGGACAACTCCTTCTACATCGTTCTCTCCGGGGTCGTGATCATCGAAAAGGAAGGCAGCGTAGTGAACATCCTCCAGGAAGGCGACTGCTTCGGGGAAATGGGTTACCTGTCCCGGGCCCGGCGCATCGCCAGCGCCATCGCCCGCACCGATGTCTCGCTCATGAAGGTCAACGATTCCACCATCGACCGGGCCGCCGAGGCCACGCAATTGCGTTTTCACAAGGCTTTCGTGCGTACCCTCATCGAACGACTCACCGACGCCACCGCCCTTCTTTCCCAGCTGCGCCGCGGGTGAGGCAGTCACGATGACGGGCAACCGCCAGCTCGATGTTGCCGGCCTGCGCCTGGAAGGTGTGGGACCCATCGATCTATGCCTGGCCGAGGGCGAGTGCCTGGTGCTCAGTGGCCCATCCGGCGCTGGCAAGAGCCGTCTGCTGCGTGCCATCGCCGATCTGGATGCCCACCAGGGCCGCGTCTGCTGTCAGGGCACGGCGGCCGAGGACCTGGCGCCGTGCCAGTGGCGTCGCCGGGTCGGCATGCTGGCGGCGGACAGTCAATGGTGGCGGGATCGGGTGGCCGAGCATTTCGACACGGCGCCCACCAGCGACCAGCTGGAGGCCCTGGATCTGGCCCCCGCGCTGCTGCAGGGCCCGGTGTCCAGGCTCTCCAGCGGCGAGCGGCAGCGCTTCGCCCTGCTGCGACTGCTGGCCCATCGGCCCCGCGTGCTGCTGCTGGACGAGCCCACCGCCAACCTGGATCCGGACAACGTATTGCGGGTCGAGAAGCTGGTCGCGGATTACACGGCGGCCGAGGGCGCGGCGGTCCTGTGGGTGAGCCATGACCCGCTGCAGACGGCCCGGGTCGCCCATCGGCAGCTTTACCTGGAGGCGGGCACGCTGAGCCGGAAACCGATGCCCGGTCCCCTGGAGGAGCGACAACCATGATCCTGCTGGGACCCATGGATCTGGCCTTGGCGGCGCTGCTGGTGATCGCTTCCGCAGCGCTCGCCTGGGCCCTGCGGCTCGGTATCTCCCGCAGCCTGCTGATCGCCGGGACCCGCATGGTCATCCAATTGCTGCTGGTCGGTCTGATTCTCAAGACGGTGTTCGATCGGGCGGAGCTCGCTTGGATTGCGCTCATCGCCGGCGTCATGCTGATAGTGGCGGGTTATGAAGCCACGGCGCGGCAGAAGCGGCCGATGGCGGGCCTGTGGAGCATGGGTATCGGCGTGGGCGCCATGTTCATCTCCGCTTTCACGGTGACGGTGCTGAGTCTCACGGTGATCCTCGGCCCCTCGCCCTGGTACACGCCTCAGTACGCCATACCCCTGCTGGGCATGCTGCTCGGCAACACCATGACCGGCGTGGCCCTGAGCCTCGATCGCCTGACCCAGACCCTGTGGGAGCGTCGAGGGATGGTGGAAGCGCGGCTCATGCTCGGTCACTCCTGGAGCGAGGCGGTGGCCGACATCCGCCGCGACTGCATGCGCGCGGGCATGATCCCGACTCTCAACGCCATGGCCGCGGCGGGCATCGTCAGTCTGCCCGGGATGATGACCGGGCAGATTCTGGCCGGCACGCCGCCGGTGGAGGCGGTCAAATACCAGATCCTGATCATGTGCCTGATCATGGGCGCCACCACCGCCGGCACGGCGCTGGCGGTCCAGCTGGCCTGCCGGCGCTTGGTGGATAGCCGCGAGCGCCTGCGTCTGGACCGCCTCCGCGCCCCGGAATAGACGAGGTAGGGCGAAGCACGACTGCAGGGCAAGGATTGCTCCTGCAATCCTTTTGCGTTCCCGCCATTGCACATGGCAAGGACTGCTCCTGCAATCCTCTTGCATTCCCGCCATCCATGGCGGTCAGATGCAGGAGGTAGGGCAATGCAGGAGCAATTGCCGAGGAGCCCGCGCCGACGAGCCGACAAACCGGCCTCTAAGCCACGGAATATTCAGGAATATCCCGTGTATTTCCGGGCCTCGCGGGGCAGAATACCGGCACCAATCACGCTAAGATAGCTGCCAGCGGCAGCCTTGCGGATCGCCTTCGATGGATGCGCCGGGTCAGCCCCGAGTGGAGCGACTGGAACAGCTCTTATGGACCCGGATTCTATTATGCCAACGGCCGATGGCGCGCGGCGAAAGTGCGTATGCGCCGCCGGCGCGGCCGCGCTCCTGTGGGCCGGCGCCGTTACCGCATACAACTACCACGTCTACGGCGATGGCGTGCAGCTGGCCTGCTGGCAAATGGAGCGCAGCCGGCTGGTGTGTGATTACCGCCGTTTCGCGGCACCGGAAGCGGAACAGATAACGGCACGCCTGGCGGGCCGCGAGCTGCCCACACCCTCGCTGACACCCTACTCCGCCGAGCCCGGTAGCAACGCCGTCATGTTCCTGGTGGATGTCAGCGACGCCGAGCTGCCAGTGGCGCCGGTGGCCGTCAGGGAGCACCTGCTGGAACTGCTGGACGCGGCCCCCGCCCGTCAACACTACGGCCTCGCCAGCTTCGCCAACGAGGTGGAGCTGCACGCGCCGCTGGCGCCCGGCCGCGAACGCATCCGCAACCTGCTGGGCGAACTGACCCCGGGCGGTGAACCGGCCGAGATGTACCGAAGCACTCTGGAAGCGGTGCGGCTCCTGGGTCACTACCCGGCCCGGCGCCGCGCGCTGTTTCTATTGTCCGACGGACTGGCTGACGATTCCGCCTATTTTCACGACGACGTCGTGGCTGCCGCGCGCCAGTACGATGTGGCCATTTTCGGCATCGGTTACGTCAAGAGCCCGGCCTTGGCGGCGGCTCTGGAGCGGCTGCGGCGGCTCGCCGCGGCTACCGGCGGACTGTACGTGACCGCGCAAGCCGGTGCCGCGCTACCCCGGAATTTCGCTGCCCGTGCCTTTGCCCAGCTGGCGGGCGGCGGCCGCTTAGTCGTGGATCTCGCGCCGGCGCTTGCCGACACCGTGCCGCTGCCGTCAGAAGCGCTGCTGGAGCTACACTGGCAGGGGGCGATGAGCAGCGCCTCGGCCCATGTACCATTGCGCCTCGGGGGCCTGACCGAAGCCGGCGCCACCAGCAGCGCGCCGCCCGTGGCACCGCTGCCGATACAGGCGACCGGCGTCCAGCGTGGGCCGCCGGCGCAACCGCCAGGCTGGTTCGGCCGCAATCTTCTGTGGATCGGGTTTGGCGCCGTCGTGCTGCTGGCGGGCGGGATGCTCGCGTGGTTCCTGAAACGCCGGCCGCGGGATGGCCGGCAGGAACCGGCCTGGGCCAAGACCCTGGAGCTCAACGCCCGCTCCTTCGCCTATCTGGAGATCCAGGACGAGCTCCATACGCGCCACCCGGTATCCGGCGAGACCTTTCGGATCGGCCGCCACGCCGACAACGAGCTGATGGTGGCCGATGCGTCGATCTCGCGCTTTCACGCGGAAATCAAGCACGAGCTGAACAGCCGCTACGTCATCCGGGATCTGGAATCCTTGAACGGCGTCTATGTCAACGGCCGCAAGACGCGCACCGCCATCCTCAGCAACGGGGATCTCATCGAATTGGGTGACGTGACCGTCAAATTCACCGTATTCGCCGCCCACGATCGCCCGGATCTCGACGGCAACACCGACAGCACGGTCACACCTTTTCGCCCGTCGAACAAGAAAAAGGGCTTACGCCCGATCTAATCCTTGGGCCCGTGGATTGCCCGTCAATAGCAGGGCGGAAACAAGCAGCGATCTCCCAGGCGGGTTATCTGCGCGATGAACTCGGCGAACACGATCAGCGCGACGAGCACGACCACGACGGCGACACCGTAGCGCATGCCGCGACTCACCATTTGCCTGCTGCCCGGCAGGCGAGCCACCCCCAGCGCGTACCGATCCAGAACGCCCCGCCGATACAGCCGCTCCACCAGGCGCGCGAAGTGCCGCGCCCATAGCGGCACCACGTCCTTGAACATGTAGGCGGCAAAGATGGGCTCCATAATGCCCTCTTTGGCTGGCTCGCCGTGCCAGCGATCGTAGGCGAGATTGAAAAAATCCCACTCGGTGATGTCGAGCAGAGCCGTCGCGTTGAGCACCGAGTCGATGTCAGGGGCGAGATTTTCGTCGAAGGGCATGTTCTTTTGACCCGAATCCGGCAACAAAGGTTTCAGGCGGCTGTTTCCGGCAACTCCGTCCAGCTCAGCACCCAGCCGCGATCCGAATGCCTGACGGCGTAGGACTCCCCTACCCACATCCCTGCGACCGCCGCCAGCTCACCGTCGATATAGATCAATGGAATGCGGTCCCGTAGCCACGGCGGCACGGCGCTTGCTTGAAGAAGCTTCTTCAGCGCCGTGGAATGCCGGCGCCCGGCGGGCTGAAAACGCTCGCCGCCATGCCGGAATCGCACTTCCACACGGGCCCGGGCACAGCAATCCACACTCAGCCCCCGTCCCTGGGCGCTGGCTGCCGCGAGAGTGCCGTGGGGCAGCTGGAGCACGCTGCCGGGATTCCAGACGATCACCCGGGTGGCATCGTGGGCCGGCATGGGGGAGAGCGCGTACAGCGCGTCGCGGTAGCGCCGCACCTCAGCCCCGGGCCAGCTCACCAACGGCGTAGCGTCGGCGCGCGCTGTTAGCAGCTGGTCGAGAATGCCGTGCAGATGCGTGGCAGCCGCCAACGGCAGGCCACGCTCGGCGAGCCAGCCACGCAGCAGGTTGCGGGCGCGAGCCGCCGGCAAACGCGCGAGCGCCGGTCCAGACAAGGTGCCCGGCGACGGACCGCGGGCTTCGTCCAGGTCGATGCCGGCCAGCGCCTGCGCAATCGCGGCGTTGTCGGCCTGATGGCACGCGGCCCGCGCCAGAGTGCGTTGTACCCCCGGCCATCGACGCTCGAGGTGCGGCAGGATCTCGTGGCGGACGTAGTTGCGGTCGAAACGCCGATCGGCATTGCCGGGGTCCTCCAGCCACGGCAGATGGTGGCGCGTCAGGTAATCACGCAAAGCTTGTGCGCTGGTAGCGAGCAGCGGACGGGCAAGCCAGCCCTCACCGAGGGGCGCCAGTGCCGGCATGCCGGCAAGACCGGCGGGCCCGGCGCCGCGCACCAGCTGCAGCAGCAGGGTTTCGGCCTGGTCGCGCTGGTGATGGGCGGTGCAAATAGCCTCGCCGTCACTCACCAGCGACCTCAACGCCTGGTAGCGCGCCCGGCGTGCCGCTGCTTCCGGACTCTCCCCCTGGACGGCAGCCGCGTCGACCCGCACCACCAGCAACGCCACTCCCAGGTCCGCGCACAGACGGCGGCAGTGCCTCTCCCAGGCATCGGCTTCGGCGTGCAGTCCATGGTGCACGTGGACAGCCGCGACGTCGGCGGTTGCGAGCAGCTCACGCAGCTGGCACAGAGCGTGCAACAGCGCGACAGAATCCGCGCCACCGCTCAACGCCACCCGGTATAGCCGCATCGACGGCATCCGCGCCAGCGCTTCGCTCAGGCAGGCCGGCGAAAATTCACCGCTCGCGCCTCCCGGGGGCCGGTTTCTCGTTTTTAACCGTTCGCTCACAGGAACACTCAGAAGGAACGCCGCGTAAGACGCGTCTGCTGCAGTATTTTCGAGGCAATCTCCTCGATGGAGCTGCCGCTCGTGTCGATGAACGGAATGCCCTCGCGATTGAACATGGCCTCCGTGTCTGCGACCTCCCTGCGGCAGCGATTCAGCGAGGCGTAGCGACTGTTCGGGCGCCGCTCACTGCGGATCCGGCGCAGCCGTTCCGCAACGATGGTCAGACCGAAGAGGCGCTCTTTGTGCGGTACGAGCAACTCCGGCAGGCCGTCGTCGTCGAGATCGTCCTCCGTGATCGGATAGTTGGCCGCGCGAATGCCGAACTGCAAGGCCAGGTAAACGCAGGTTGGCGTCTTACCGGAACGCGAGACTCCCACCAGGATGACATCGGCGTCGCGATAGTGACCCACGCCGCCACCGTCGTCGTGATCGAGGGCGTAGTCCATGGCGTCGATGCGGCCATCATAGGACGCGGGGTCGACCAGGCCGTGGAATCGGCCTGCTGCATGAGACGAGCCACGATTCAATTCGATCTCCAGGGGTCGAATGAAGGCACTGAAAAAATCCACGATGAGCGCCTGGCTTTTGCGCAGGATCTCGTTCAGCAGCGGATCGGTCAGGGTGCTGAATACGATGGGCCGGTGACCGTCCTCGGCACCGGCGGCATCGATTCGCTGTACCGCCTCGCGGGCCTGATGGGCATCGGCGACGAAGGGGATCGTCGACTGAGCATACTCCAGGGCATCGAACTGGCTGAGCAGCGCGTGGCCGAAAGTCTCAGCGGTGATACCGGTGCTGTCGGAGACGAAGAATACGCTGCGTTTCACCCCCGGGCGGGCTCCTGGATGGGCCGCCGCGCCGGGTACCGGGGAGACTCGGCGACCGCAGATAGCACCGCCGCTCCGGCAAAACCACCCTTGCGGCTCCCGGCAACGTCCACAGCGGGGCCCCGGCTACCCCGGGGTGGCCGAACAGCGCCGTACCCGCTCCCAGTGCGGGAGTGGGTCACAGTCCGGAAGATAGGCCCCTGACAGGGGGGTGATTTCCACGCCATAATCTCAGCCATCCTATATGAACTCGAAGCCAGCGGACCAGGCGACTACCGGCCGACGAGCAGTCGCGATGGCGCTGTGGGCCCCGGCCACGGTCGATTCGGACCCGATTGTGAGGCGCGGCACCGGTGCCTGGTCCCGACCCGGAGCCGGTCCTCGGAACCGACGCCCGGCTGAAAACCTGTGTTTTCCCTGGAGCAATGAATTCGGAATGACCGAGACAGCAGTGAGTGAACAGGACCGGCTCGAACGGCTCGAACGTCTGCGCGGGGAGAATCGCATCCTCGAGGCTGAGGCCGGTGTGCTGAGACAGTTCATGGAGTCCATGGCCAGACTCATCGAGGCGGTCGAGAAACCAAATCGTGAGGCGGAAGCGCTCACCCTGCTGAGCCAGGTGCTCGACAGCGCGATTCGTGCCATCGGCGCCAGGGACGGTTCCCTGCTGGTGCCCGATACTGGCACCGGCGAACTGGTGTTCGTGCTCGTGCAGGGGGCGTCCACCAAGACGAGTCTCATCGGCCGGCGCCTGCCTGCGGGACGCGGCATCGCCGGCTGGGTTGCCGAGAACCGGCGCGGCACGACCGTCAACAACGTACCTGCCGACGACCGATTTTATCCGGAGCTGGATGTAGAGTTCGACTACCGCACCAGCTCGTTGCTTGCCGCGCCCCTGCTGGGCGGCAATCGCCTGCTGGGCGTGGTAGAAGTCGTCAACAAGCAGGACGGCAAGCTGTTCAGTACCGGCAACCTGACCTTGCTGACCCTCATGTGCCGATTCGCCGGCGAGTTGCTCCACAGCCTCATCTCCGACGTCGAATTGACAAAAAGCATGCGCCGTGCGGAACAAGCATAATCGATCTTGGCCCGGGTAGATGACATGAGCGAATTGGACCAACAGTTTCACGACGAAGCCGGGCAGATAGAAGCCGAGAACGCGGCCCTGCGTGAGGAAATTCTGTGCTTGCGCCAGTTCATCGACTCCATGCAGAATCTCATGGAGGCCGTGGAACAACCCCTCCCGGAAGCCGAACTGATGGAGTTGCTATCCGGGGTTCTGAGCAATGCGCTGCAAACCATCAGCGCCAGCGATGGCTCACTTCTGGTGCTCGATGAGGACAGCAATGAGCTGGTGTTCGTCATCACCCACGGCGAATCCGCAAAGGAGCATCTCGCGTGGCAGCGGCTGCCGCCAGGGGAAGGAATTGCCGGGTGGGTGGCAAAAAACCGCCGGGCGACGATTGTCAACGACGCCCAGGCCGACGACCGATTCTATCCCGCCATGGATCGCGCGCTGGGATTCAAGACCCAGTCCGTGCTGGCAGCACCGATAATCGGCGGCGGGCGGGTTCTGGGCGTCATCGAGATGCTCAATAAAAAGGACGACAAGCTTTTCAGCGTAGGCGACCAGACCCTGCTGACGCTCATGTGTCGATTTTCCGGGGAGCTGCTGTTCACCGTCATACAGCAGAACCAGAGCAAGAAAGATTAAATGGGGACGATAAATGGGGACAGATTTATTTATCTCTCTCTGCCGCGGCGCGGCAGAGAGAGATAAATAAATCTGTCCCCATTTATCGTCCCCATTTAGTCGCCGAAGAGTTCCGAAATGGGGCGCCGCCCGGCGAAGCCGGTGTCGGGGTCGTGCCAGAAAGCCACTTCTTTTTCTCCCAGCTTCCAGCACAGGAGCACATCACGATCTCCCCGGCTCGCGTACCAGTCGACGATTCCCTCGTCCATGTCCTTTATCAGGCAGCCAACATCGTTGAGCGCATTCACCTCCACCTTGAGTGCGTCGATCAGCATCTTGAGTGTCGTCAGACCGTTGATTACCGCGACGCTCGCACCATCAGGCGCGATATCGAAATCATCCCCACCGGGTGCGAAACCCACCTCCTCCAGCTGCGCATAGACCGTGCGTACCTGCACCTTCATCTGCAGTATCCGGCCGAAGGTCAACTCCAGAGTTTCGATCATCGCGTTCGCTTGCGCGACGCTGAAATAATGCCTCGCCGGCGCGTCACTCACGGAACTGACCAAATCCCTGCAAGCGTTTGTAGCGCATCTCTACCAACTCGTCTGGCTCCAAGGCGTCAAGGTCGGCCAGCTCCTCCAGCAGCGCTGCTTTGAGGCGCGAGATGGTTTCGTCCACGTCCCGGTGGGCACCACCGAGGGGTTCGTCGATGATACGGTCGATGAGGTTGAGTTCCTTCAAACGCCGGGATGTAATCCCCATGGCTGCCGCTGCCTCGGGGGCCTTGTCGGCGCTCTTCCAGAGGATCGATGCACAACCCTCCGGTGAGATAACGGAATAAGTGCTGTACTCGAGCATCAGCACTCTATCCCCGACCCCGATGGCGAGTGCGCCGCCGGAGCCGCCTTCACCGATTATCGAACAGATTATCGGCACGGGCAGTCGCGACATGACGTACAGATTGCGGGCGATGGCTTCGCTTTGTCCCCGTTCCTCGGCACCCACGCCAGGATAGGCGCCCGGCGTATCGATGAAGGTCAGGATTGGGAGGCGGAACTTCTCCGCCATCCGCATCAACCGTAGCGCTTTGCGATAGCCTTCCGGGCGGGGCATGCCGAAGTTCCGGTCCAACTTCTCTTTGGTCGTGCGCCCCTTCTGATGGCCAATCACCATGATCGGCCGCCCATCCAGGCGTCCGATGCCACCGATGAGCGCCGGGTCATCGGCGAAGCTGCGATCCCCGCGCAGTTGTTCGAATTCCGTTATGAAACTGTCCAGGTAGTTCAGAGTGTAAGGTCGCTGAGGGTGGCGGGCGAGTTGGGCAATCTGCCAGGCGCTGAGATTGGAAAAAATGGATTTCGTCAGGTCGCGGCTCTTGGCCTGTAAGCGGTCGATTTCTTCATCGATATTGATTTCGGATTCCGTGTCCACGTGACGCAATTCCTCGATCTTCGCCTCCAAGTCGGCAATGGGCTGTTCAAAATCGAGAAAATTGAGGTTCATGAGCTTGGAAATTGCTGGGCACCAGGAAAACTTAGCGGCAATGACAACAGGTTACAAGTTTGCATCCGCGCTGGCACCATCAATATTCCACCTCGACACTTTCCGGACCAACCAGATCGCTCAATCGCGTCAACAACTCCTGAGTCGGGTGCACGCGCCAGTCGTTGCCCAAGGCCAGGCGCACGCTGGCATCGGAACGCAGATAATCGATACACAGCCCGGTCCTGCCGTGGCCATGCACCTTGATGGCGTCACGTATTTCATCGAGCAAACCATTGCCGACACGATCTTCGCCGAGTCGAATGACGACATTCCTGGCAAAAGCCTCCCGGGCCGTATCCAGGTCACTCAGCTTCTGAACGGTCATGGAACATCCACCGGTGAAGTCGTCGACCCCCACCTCACCTTCCAGTATCAGAAGCTTGTCCTTTACCAACAGATCACGGTGCGCGGCGAACAAGTCCGAGTAAACGACGGCGTCCATGCGCGCAGTCCGATCATCCAGAGTGATCACCGCCATGCGCCCGGCTCGACTGTTGAGAATACGCATACTCACTACCAGTCCCGCCACGATCTGCGTCTCTCCGGATCTCACCTGAAGATCGGAAAGCCGCACGCTGGTGAAGCGATCCAGCTCAGCCTCGAAACGCGCGATCGGATGCCCTGAGAGATACAAGCCGAGGGTATCTTTCTCTCCGGCCAAACGCTCCTCATCAGCCCAATCGGGCACCTGATTGAATCGGTCCTGTACTTCGCTGGAAGCAACCGCACCTCCGAACATGTCGTTCTGGCCGGTTGTTTGATCGCGGCCGTGCTGCTCCGCCGCCTGCAAAGCAAGGGTCAACGATGCGACCATCGATGCGCGACCGGGACCGAGTTCGTCCAGGGCGCCCGACCGAATCAGCGCCTCGATGACTCGCCGATTAGCCTTGCGAGTATCCACCCGGCGGCAGAAATCAAACAGATCATCAAACCCGCCGTTCGCAGCCCGCTCTTCGATGATCGACTCGATGGCCGCCTCGCCGGCGCCCTTTATCGCGCCGAGTCCATAGCGAATCGAATCGTCGCCTTCCACCGTGAACCCAAACGCGCATCGATTGATGTCGGGCGGCTCGACACGCAGACCGCGTGCCCGGCTTTCATCGATGAAAATGACAACCTTGTCGGTATTATCCATATCGGCCGAAAGAACGGCCGCCATGAAGTCTGCCGGATAGTGTGCCTTCAACCAGGCAGTCTGGTAAGCGATCAGAGCATAGGCCGTGGAATGTGCCTTGTTGAATCCGTATCCGGCGAATTTCTCCATGAGGTCGAATATGAACGTGGCTATCGCTTCTTCTACTCCCCTGGCGGTAGCGCCTTCCACGAATACTTGACGCTGCTTGGCCATCTCCTCCGGCTTTTTCTTTCCCATGGCGCTTCGCAGGATATCGGCGCCACCCAGCGTATAACCCGCCAGCGTTTGCGCGATCTGCATAACCTGCTCCTGGTAGAGAATGACGCCGTAAGTGGGTTCGAGAATCTGCGCCAGATCGGCGTGCAGGTATTCTACGGCTGCCCGCCCCTGCTTGCGTTCGATGAAATCGTCCACCATGCCCGACTGCAGAGGACCCGGCCGAAACAGCGCAACGAGAGCGACGATATCAGCGAATCGATCCGGTTGTAGCCGGCGGATCAAGTCTTTCATCCCGCGTGATTCGAGCTGGAACACAGCGGTGGTCGCGCCGGATTTGATGAGCGCGTAAGAGTCAGCGTCATCGGTAGGGATGGTGCCAATATCCAGAGGCACTTCACCTTCGTGCCGCCGCCGTTCATTGATCGTCCGCAGCGCCGTGTCGATGATGGTCAAGGTGCGTAAACCGAGAAAGTCGAACTTGACCAAACCCATGGCTGCCACGTCGTTCATGTCGAGCTGGGTGACCAGGCTGGTCGAATTCTGCTCACAATAGAGCGGTGTAAAGTTCGTCAGGGCACTCGGCGCGATGACGACACCGCCCGCATGCCGCCCCGCATTGCGCGCCAACCCCTCGAGCTTGCGCGCCAGATCCATGAGGGTGCGGACATCCTCCTCCTCTTCGTATCGAGTGCGAAGTGGCTCCTCGGCAAGCGCACGCTCCAGTGTTATTCCGAGCTCGAAGGGGATGAGCTTGGCGAGCTGATCCACAAAACCGTAAGGGTGACCGAGCACTCTGCCCACATCACGTACCACCGCCTTCGCCGCCATAGTGCCGAAGGTAATGATCTGCGCGACACGCGCGCCTTGCTCTTCGTTACGGTCGTAGCGCCGCACCACGTAATCGATGACCCGGTCACGACCATTCATGCAAAAATCGATATCGAAGTCCGGCAACGATATGCGTTCGGGGTTCAAAAACCGCTCGAAGAGAAGATCGTACTCGATCGGGTCCAGATCGGTGATGCCGAGCGAATAGGCAACCAGCGAACCCGCGCCGGATCCTCTTCCCGGCCCCACGGGAATTCCCTGCTCGCGGGACCAGCGAATGAAATCTGCCACGATAAGGAAATAGCCCGCGAAACCCATCTGCGTAATGACGTCGAGCTCGCGAGCCAGGCGTTGATCGTACACGCGGCGGTTATCTGAAGGACTTTCCGTGCTCGTCCGTATGTTTACGTCGAATCGCTTTTGCAGGCCGGATCGGGCCTCGTCAATCAGGTAACGATCGACATCTGTCCCTTCGGGAAGGGGATATTCCGGAAGAAAATCCTTGCCGAGCTCCAGCTCCACATTGCAACGGCGCGCGATCTCGACGCTGTTCTCGATGGCTTCCGGAATGTCGTCGAACAATATCGACATCTCCTCCGGTGTGCGCAAGTACTGCTGCACACTGTAATCCCTGGGCCGGCGCGGGTCGCCGAGAGTGCGTCCTTCGTGGATGCAAACCCGCGCCTCGTGCGCCTCGAAATCTTCACTGTCGATGAATCGAACATCATTCGTAGCCACCACTGGAATGCTCAGTCTGGCCGCGAAATCCACGGACATCTGAATGTGATGCTCTTCCGATTCGCGGCCGACTCGCTGCAGCTCGATGTAGTAACGATCGGGAAACAGCATGAGCCATCTCTGCAAGCGCCGCTCAGCATCGCCTGCCCGATCGGCGATGATCAACTGCCCGACATCCCCGGCGAGGCCGGCGGAGAGCGCGATCAAGCCATCGACATTGCCTTCGAGCCAGTCGTGCCGCAACATCGGCACACCTCGCGCCTGGCCTTCGGAATAGCTTCGCGTTACCAGCCTGCTGAGTGATCGGTAACCCGCGTCAGTCTGGCAAAGCAATACGAGACGGGACGGTTGGTCGAGCACCTCGTCACCGCACATCCACAGATCCACACCGATGATCGGTTTGACCCCGGCCGTTTGGGCCGCACGATAGAATTTCACCAGGGAAAAAAGGTTGCTCTGCTCGGTGACGGCACAAGCTGGCATGCCGGCCGCAGCCACCGCTTCCACCAGTGAGGGAACGCGTACGATGCCATCGACCAGCGAGTGCTCGGAGTGCAGATGAAGATGAACGAACGGCTGGCTCACGGATTGCGTCTTCCGCCGGGCTTCACTGAACTCGCTTCGATGGCCGATCGAACCGGCGCAAAACTGCGCCGGTGGAACGGGCAGGGACCATGCAAGCGTAGTGCCTCGCGATGCTCAACCGTTGGATATCCTTTGTGGCGCCTGAATCCGTACTGCGGATAGCGGCGGTCCAGCTGCACCATCTCGGCATCGCGGGTTACCTTGGCGAGTATCGACGCGGCGCTGATGGATGCGATGCGCCGGTCTCCACCCACCACCGCCTCCACGCTACAAGGCAATCGGGGACAATGCAGCCCGTCGACCAGCACGTGCTGCGGAGGGGTCGGCAGGCCCGCAACCGCGCGCGCCATGGCCAGCAGCGTGGCCTGAAGAATATTGATGCGATCGATGTCCCTGGCGTCGGCGCGCCCCACGCTCCAGGAGACGGCGCGTTCGCGGATCAGCACCGCCAGCCGTTCTCTGCGGGCAGCGCTCAGCTGCTTTGAATCACGGAGCCCTTCGATGGGAAAACGCGAATCGAGCACCACGGCGGCGGCCACCACCGGTCCCGCCAGTGGTCCCCGCCCCGCCTCATCGACGCCCGCTATCCGCTCGTAGTCCACCATACGGTCCGAAATCGCCTGTCCACTATTGCCCACCCTGGGGCACCCCCATGACTTCCAGCACCGCGTCCGCCGCACGCTCATCGGCATGATTCCTCAGGATACCGTGTATTCGCCGAAACTCCTCCTTGAGGGCTTGCGTCTGCTTTGGATCTTCCAGAAATCGGAGCAACGCGGCACCGAGTTTTTCCGCTGTCCCATCGTCCTGTAACAGCTCCGGCACCACGGCCCTGCCGGCAAGGAGATTTGGTAGACCCACGAAGGGTACCTTTACCACCATGTTGGCAATCCACCAACTCAACCGGCCCAGCCGATAGGTGATGACCATCGGACGCTCGAGAAGCAGCGCCTCCAACGAAGCCGTGCCCGATGCCAGTAGGACCGCATCGGAAGCCACCATCGCGGTGCGCGCGTTTCCTTCGAGCAACTGCATCTCGGGACGATCGCAGCACGCGGAAAGTGCCGTTTCGAATCGGTCGCGCACCTGCTGGTTGACCAACGGCACCACGAATCGAAGCCCGGGACGCCGCCCGGCCAGCCAGCGCGCAGCCCCAATCATGGGGCCAGCCAGCAGCGACACCTCGCTGAGTCTGCTGCCGGGCAACATGGCCAC
>SMUY01002859.1_pt1 | contig 25089 bp, 25 predicted proteins | sample 2456441 | NCBI WGS metagenome assembly SMUY01 (sample SAMN11095931, study PRJNA526329) | marine sediment metagenome | biome: Marine sediment; feature: Surficial sediment; material: Deep marine sediment; isolation source: Hadal surficial sediment | place: Pacific Ocean | collected 2014-11 | depth...
CGATTTGCTGCGACCTCTAGCAGTTCGCGTGCCTGTTGCTCGGCAGCCGCGTGCAACACCGCCAGGCGAAGGTTGGGACGCCCATCGATCCGCTCCTCAAGAATGTCAAGCAGTCTAGCCTGGGCCTTGGAGCGAGTTCGGACCCGATCCACCGCCTCAATGACTCCATCCTGGAGCTCTAAGATTGGCTTCAGATTAAGGACCGTGCCCAGGAAACGGGAGGCGCCTCCGATCCTTCCACCGCGATGTAAATACTCGAGGGTGTCTACGAGCAGGACCACGCCGGTTTGAAGTTTGGCCTGGCGAGCAATCTCCGTCACCTCTTCAAACGATTTTCCTTCACGCGCCGCGCGAGCCGCGGCCAGGACTTGAAATCCCATCGCCATCGCGGCCGCTTCTGAGTCGATAATCACAATCGTCGCCTCTGGGAATTCGGCTTTGGCCTGCTCAGCGGACTGAATCGTGCCTGAGAGCTTATTTGAGATCAGGATCGCCAAAATGGGTCGTCCTGCCTCAACCAGAGGCTCAAAAGCCTCTTTAAATGCGCCAATGGTCGCCTGCGACGTGGTCGGCATCGTCTTCGACTCTCTCATTCGTTCGTAGAATGCAGTAGGTTGGATGTCGATGCCGTCGAGCAGAGTCTCTTCGTCCCATATGAGAACCTGGGGGATCACCGTGATATCAAATTGCTTGACTTGGCTGGCTGGAATATACGCGGTGCTGTCCGTCACAAATGCAGTTTTCGCCATCTAAAGTGCCTCCTCAACGTATAAATGATTAACCCCTCAGCGAGTGAGGGGTTGCGCTAGCCGCGCGCTTTGAGCCATTTCTGAATTCGTGGGGCGGTCCAGCAGTTGACGACCTGCCTGGAAGTGATCCAGGCGCGCCGGGCAACTCCCACGCCAAAGTTGCGAAAGGCCAGGTGCTCGGGCCGGTGGGCGTCGGTATTGATGGCCAGCGGAATTCCCATCTCGGCCGCACGACGCGCGTAGATGTCATTAAGGTCCAGCCGCTCCGGATTCGAGTTGATTTCAAGGACGACTCCGTGCTCGAGGGCCGCCTCCAGGATCTGGTCCATATCCAGGTCGGCCGGCTCTCGCTTGCCGATCAAGCGTCCTGAGGGGTGGGCGATGATATCGACGTGGGGATTCTTTATGGCGTTGATCATCCGCGCGGTCACCTGCTCGCGCGGCTGCCGCAACGAAGTATGGAGCGAGGCGATGACCAGATCGAACTGCGCTAACAGGTCATCTGGGAAATCGAGGCTGCCATCCGCCAGGATCTCCATCTCTGTTCCGTGTAGAAGCACGAAATCATTGTTGAGTGTTTTGCGGACTTTCGCAATCTCTTCCCGCTGCTGTTCGACACGTTTTTCCGTCAGGCCGTTGGCGATGCCGAGGCTCTGGGAGTGATCGGTAATAGCCAAATATTTATGCCCCTGCTCTACAGCGGCCTGAACCATCTCTTCGATTGAGTTCTTGCCGTCGCTCCAGGTGCTGTGTGCGTGCAGCTCGCCCTTAAGGTTCCTGATTTCGATGAGCTTGGGCAGTTCTCCGTTCTGCGCAGCCTGAATCTCTCCACGGTCTTCCCGCATCTCCGGTGCGATCCAGGGAAGGCCCAGCATCTCGTAAACTTCCGATTCCTTGGCTACCGTAATTTCCCCGCCCTGCTCCAGCTTAAATGCCTGATCGGAGAGCGAAAAGCCCTTGGAGAGTGCCAGCTCCCGCAGTCGTACGTTGTGGTCTTTGGACCCAGTGGCGTACTGCAGGGCCGTTCCGAATCGTTCGGAGGCGTGCGTCCAAACTTGAACGCGCACGCCGTCGATAAGCTCCACGCTGGTCTTCACATCGCCCCTGCCCAGCACTCGACCCACGATAGGCAGCTCCACGAATGCCTGCATCACTTCGTCGGGATGGTCTGTGGACACCAACAGGTCCAGATCCCCAACGGTTTCCCGCATTCGACGCAGGCTGCCGGCCGTCTCAGCGGCCTTGACCTTCGGATGCTTCCGCAGCTCGGCTAGCAGATGCTCGGCAATGGGCAGAGCCGCTCCGATCGACATTCGACCGGTCTGGCGGCGTTTTAAGGCCTGGATATTATCCAAGATGCGGGCCTCGGACTTCGCCCCCATGCCCGACAATTCTCTTAGCGCGCCCTTCATGGCAGCCGCCTCGAGTTCATTGACCGACGTAATGGAAAGCTCTTTCCAGAAGCGTGCGGCTTTCTTGGGCCCGACGTCACCCACCTTCAGCACCTCCAGCAGCCCGATCGGGATTTCAGATTTTAGATTCTCGTAATATTCAAGTTTCCCCGTACGGAGCAGCTCGTCGGTCTTCTCGGCAATGGCCTTGCCCACCGCCGGTATGTCTTCCAGGGCACTTTCCTCCCAGATGGCCTTGATGTCCCGCCCCTGGCTCCTGATGGACTCCGCCCCCCTGCGATATGCGATCACTTTAAAGCCCTTATCGCCCTTGAGCTCGAGGAGGTCGGCGATATCCTCAAATACTTGCGCAACCTCTGAGTTGTTCATACCCGCACCTTGGACCGAGGCTCCCATTCTAAGCCATGCTGAGCCCTCCGCTATGATATGCTTCGGGCCCTCAAATCGGCCACATCAAGGCTAGGTACGCTCGGAGTCTCGGATGCGTGAGTATGTCGGCAACCTGCATATGCATACGACAACCTCCGATGGTCACGGCACTCACGATGAAGTCGCGGATGCGGGAATTCGGGCCGGCCTGGACTTTATCGTGGTCACAGACCACAACACACTCCCTGCTGAATTCGAAGGTTACCATTACCGAGGATACAGGCGCATATTGCGGCTCATCGGCCAGGAAGTTCACGATGTTGAACGCCTCCCCGAAAGATCCCATCTCTTGATCTACGGGGCCCATGAAAATCTAGTCAAGTATGCGGATCGGCCTCAGGTCTTAATCCACGAAGTCCGAAAGCGCGGCGGTCTTTCCTTCCTGGCCCATCCACACGATTGCGGGGTCCCCCAATTCAATCAACCGGAGCTTTCTTGGGACAATTGGGAGGTGGAGAACTACACTGGAATTGAAATCTGGAATTTCATGACATCCTACAAGTGCCTGGTTCGTTCCAGGGCCCATGCCGTCTTCTACGGCCTGTTTCCCTCTCGAATTCGTCGTGGCCCAGATCCCAAATTGCTGGAACGATGGGATCGTATGTTGAGCTCTGGTAGGCGCATAGTCGCGATCGGAAACGCGGACGCACATGCCCTGCCCGTTCATCTGGGCCCCCTGCGCCGGACCATATTTCCGTACGCGTGGCTATTTAAGGCGGTCAACACTCACGTGCTCGTCGATGAGCCCCTCTCTGGCGAGGCACCAGACGATCGAGAGCGGATTCTAGAGGCCATCGGGCGCGGGCGCTGCTTCGTGGGGTATGATCTGCCGATTAACACGCGGGGATTCATGTTCAGCGCACACTCTGAAAACGGAAAGGCGATCATGGGCGATCGCCTCCAGTACCGTCTTGGCGTTACCCTGCAGGTTACAACACCGCTTACCGCGCGGATTCGAATCATCCATGCCGGCCGAGTGGCTCGAGAATGGCCCGCCACCCAACACGCCGTCCATTCGATCGTCGAACCCGGCGCGTATCGTGTTGAAGCAGCCCTGCTCCGCACCGGGGGTGAGGCTGTGCCCTGGATCTTCAGTAACCCGATCTATGTGGAGCACGCATGATAAATCTTGAACCCCGGACGCCCCATTTTTCCCCTGCTTAGTCGCAGATAGCAATGTCTATGCGCAGTCTACGGAGTGAGAAGGTCCGTCCCGCTATAGAAGCACCATCCACTGATGTCTGAATTCAACCTGCGCGCACCTTATGAAGCCAGGGGAGACCAGCCGGCGGCCATCGCGCAATTGATCCGCGGACTGAATGAGGGATTCGAGCACCAGGTCCTGCTCGGCGCAACCGGAACGGGTAAGACGTTCACAATGGCCAGCGTGATCGTCGAGCAGCAACGTCCGACTCTTGTAATTGCCCACAACAAGACACTGGGGGCGCAACTGTACGCCGAGTTCAAGGACTTCTTCCCTGAAAATGCGGTCGAGTACTTCGTCTCGTATTATGACTACTACCAACCAGAAGCTTACGTAGCCAAACATGACTTGTATATCGCGAAGGAAACCGACATCAACGAGGAAATCGAGCGACTGAGGCTGTCGGCGACGGCCTCCGTCATCGCTCGACGCGATGTAATTGTAGTGGCCTCCGTATCCTGCATTTACGGCATCGGAAACCCGGAGGCCTATGGTCGCATCGTGATTCACCTGGAAAAGGGCCGCGTTTACCGGCGCGAGGCGTTGCTGCGCCAACTCGTTGAAAGCCACTATTCACGCAATGATTTGCAGCTCAGCCCGGGCAAATTTCGAGTGCGCGGGGATACGCTTGAGGTTGTCCCCGCCTACGAAGAGCGCGGCTTGCGAATCGGCTTCTTCGGCGACGAGATAGAACGCATCTCGCAGTTCGACATCGTCACCGGTGAGCTGCTTGCGGAAAAGGAGACCATCGAAATTTATCCCGCCAAACATTTCATCACGGAGGAGGAGAAGCTCCAGGCCGCGATTCGCGACATAGAAGAGGAGCTATCCAGTCAGGTCCTGCAATTTAAACAGCAGGACAAACAGCTGGAGGCTCAAAGACTCGAACAACGTACGAAATACGATCTGGAGATGCTGCGAGAGGTGGGATACTGCTCGGGCATCGAAAACTACTCGCGCCACCTGGACCAGCGTCCGGCTGGATCATCGCCTTGGACCCTGATTGACTATTTTCCTCCTGACTTTCTGCTCATCATCGACGAAAGTCACATGACTATCCCCCAAATTGGCGGCATGTACGCTGGGGACCGCTCCCGCAAGGAAACCCTGGTGCAATATGGCTTCCGTCTGCCGTCTGCCATAGATAATCGGCCCCTTTCGTTTGACGAATTCACCGCCCGGACGGGGCAGGTCGTTTACACCTCGGCCACTCCCCGAGCCTATGAACTCGAAGCGGCGAGTCAAATCGTTGAACAGATCATCCGTCCCACCGGGCTGGTTGATCCGGCGATAGAAGTTCGGCCGGTCGAGGGGCAAATTGATGATCTGATCGGTGAGATCAGGCAACGGACCGAGCTCGGTCAGCGCACATTGGTCACCACGCTTACTAAGCGGATGGCCGAAGACCTTTCCGATTATCTGCTTGAGCTCGGCATGAAAGTTCATTACCTACATTCGGAAATAGACACCCTCGATCGGGTCGCGATACTTCGCGATCTCAGGCTCGGCGTGTTCGATGTTGTGGTGGGAATCAACCTGCTCCGCGAGGGGCTTGATCTTCCGGAGGTGTCTCTGGTGGCCATCCTGGATGCGGACAAGGAGGGTTTTCTGCGCTCCACGACCTCGCTGGTTCAGACCACCGGAAGGGCGGCTCGACACGTGGACGGGAAGGTCATCATGTATGCCGATGTGATGACCGATTCGATGAAGGCCGCCATCGACGAGACCAGTCGCCGTCGGGATAAGCAGATTCAATTTAATAAAGAACACGGCATCGAGCCAGCCAGCATCGTCAAGGCGGTGCGGGACCTCACGGACCTGGTAACGGCTCAAGCGCTGGCGGAGAGAAAGGCCGAGTATCGGGCCACGGCCCCGTTAGACATGCCCCGAGAGGAGCTGGCCCGGTTGATAAAACATCTGGAAAAGCAAATGCGCAGCGCGGCGGAGTCGATGGAATTTGAGAAAGCCGCCGTAATCAGGGATCAGATATTCGAGTTCCGACGAACTCTGGCCGATATGGACGATCTTCCCCCCTGGCAGCGGGTGCGCGCGATGTCAGGCGAAACCGAGGTTGAGTTGTAAGGGAATCGTTAGCTAAAATTCGCGTCTAGACTGCTAGGATGATTGTCAAAGAGGCCCATTCTGAATGCGCCCTGATCGCGCATCAGACGGCTCCGGATCAGGACAATTATGGAAACTGTCAAAGAAGCTATTTCGTCCGCGGTAGAGGCCATTGAACGCGGAGACCTGGGTCAGGGACGATCCACGCTGAGCTGGGTGGTGCGCGAGGATCCCAACAACCGCCTGGCGTGGGTATGGCTGGCAGCCTGCGTAGAGGAGGATGAAGCTCGCGACGAATGTTATCGCAGGGCCTCCCACGTTAAGGTCTAGCCGGAAACGAAGAACAATAATGATACTGATGCAGGGTCCGGTGGACACGGATCGCATCCGACAAGGTGGGGGTATGTAAATGAGTGTAGTTGTTGTAGGAATAGTAATAGGGGTCATCTGCGGGTCGCTGATGACCGCAGCTTATCTTGGTTTATGTCTGAAAGAGCAGGAGCAGGACAGCCGCAGTTGGATCGATAGCGCGATCGAACGGGCCTTCACCGCGGTTGAGGATTCCCTGCTCGAAGAACTTCCCCCAAGAATTTAGGTAATTACTAACGAAAAAGATATTGACAATAGGGGCTGCTCGTGTTTCCACGCTGGAAGCACAAGCAGCCCCTCTGCATGGCGCCCCCGGCACGACTCGAACGTGCAACCTGTAGTTCAGCAGGTAGGTATTGGGAAGGAGTATTCCCAATACCTATTTAGCTGCCCCCTTCCGATTGCTATTGGGCGCAGGTCCTATCGGGCTCCATCAGGTGCAGATCGATGACTGAGTAAGGGATGTGGGAGCTGGCAAGCTATCCGATGTCGAGCACGTGATCTTTGGGGTTTGGGCCTGCAATCAAAGGGGCGGGGAATGGTTCTTAGGGCACGTGATCCTAAGTCACGCCTGTCTGCCAATTCCAGCACTTCCCCCGCTTCGCGCGGCTTTAAGCTCTGATCGGGGGAATCAATCGACCGCCGGAAGTCAGCGTGGGGTCGTAGGCTGAGACCGAACGCAGATTGGGTTCCACACGAACGGCGGCCTTCCTAGGGTAAACTTGCCGCTCGGCGCCCAATGAAACCGCACACACTACGGCTAATCCCGTTCGCTAGTTTGCTGCTTGTGGGGCTGTTGTTGTCTGCCTGCGGCTCGAGTACTGAAGAGACAACCCCGACCGATACCGTCGAGCAGATTCAAACCGAGGCGGTCGCCACCTTCTCCGCCGGGCTGACCTCCACTGCCGTGGCCATACCGACAGCTACGCCCACGGCAACAGGGACACCGACATTGACCGCAACGAGTGCTCCCGCAGTAACCAACACTCCCTCTGCGACCGTCCCCGTGACGGTTCCCCCGAGTTCCTGTGAGGGGCTGGTGTTCGTTGCCGACGTGACCATTCCGGACAATACCACGATAGACCCGGGTGAAGAATTCACAAAGACCTGGAAGGTTCGGAACAGTGGTACTTGTGTTTGGGAGGAGGATTTCGAGCTGAACTTCACCGGGGGCGAGGCTATGGGCGGCTCATCGGTTACGCTTGGGAGTGCGGTCCAGCCCGGGAACGAGGTCGATATCTCCGTCGACCTGACTGCACCCACTACGGCAGGGACTTACCGTGGCAACTGGCGCATGACTAATGCCGGCGGAACGTCTTTTGGCGACGAAATCTTCGTGCTCATCGTGGTCGGGACTGCAGCCGAGACTGCGACCCCAACCGCGACCACCGTATCAACTGCAACGCAAACTCCAACTGACTCACCCACAGAAACCGCCACGCCCTAGTCGGCCGGGCGGAAAGTCCGCTATACGTCAGCGTTCCAGCTACAGGTGATCCTGGAAGAATTCGACGGTTCGCTGCATCGCCTGGTCGAAGTAGGGTGAGAAGAAATTGTGTCCTCCGCCCTCATAAACGTAAAACTCGTACTCCTTTCCATTTCGGAGCAGGACCGCAGCCAGATCCTCTGAGTAGCGAATGTTCACGACTGGATCGTCCTGCGCGTGATGAAGCTGCAACGGACGATCCAGGAAACTGATATTTTCCGTGAGCGAAACAGCCTGCCAGTATCCTGTGGCGGTGTCCGGCCGGCCATACACCTCGAAGATTTCCTGCGATCTGCGTGGCGGGTCTGATTCGTCTTGTGTCGTTGGCGGCCGGTAGGTGTTGTCGTCGATCCCGTAGGTGGCGAAGTCGTCATAGCTGTACACGGCGCCACCAAAGATCACCCCGGCTTGAATGTCCGGTTCGATCAGCATCGCTCGGAGCACGAGGTTGCCCGCCATGCTGTGGCCCCACATCCCAATGCCTTGAGGGTCGACGATGTCCAGGGTTTGAAGGCTCTTGAGCGCAGCGATGGCATCGATGGTGTATCCGGGCGAGAAGTACGACCCTGTCGGTTGTCCCTCCGACTGCCCATGACCGCGGAAGTCAATCTTGAAGCACACAAATCCGTTCCTGGCCAGATAATCGACATAGGCGGCATAGCGTTCCGTCGTTTGGTAGGTGTCTGGCGGGTTGTATCCGTGGTTGAAGACGATCGCCTTGAAGCCGGTGTCCGGCGGTTCTGTGTTCGGAATCGTCAGCAGGCCAAAGATTTTGTTGCCTTCGGAAATGTAGCTAGCCAGATGCTGCTGATAGTAAAAAGTGGGCGTAAGCTCCTGCTCGAAGGTGATGGGACTCCCGCTGATTTCCAGGCTCCGCAGGTAGGGGATTGTGATTTCCTTGCCTACTTCGAAGACAACTTCCGTGGCGGTCGGGGTCAGTTGAACTGAGCTATTGGCTGACGCAGCCTGCGCAGTAGGCTCCGGAGGTTCGATTGGGTTGGGATGGTTGGCTGAAGCGAGCTCGTCGGCCCTGAGTCCCGTCGGCGGCGTGGAGGGGAGCGCCGCCATTCCGACAACCCCGGGCGCACTGCACGCAACCAACGTTGCCAGAAGAGACACCAATACGGCGGAAATGTGCTTTCGTGAGTCCAATCTGTCAAGCCCTCGTAGGTTCACAGACAAGCCGGACGCAAGCTTGAGCCGTGCATTTTACCTGTACTGTGTTCTCTCAGGAAATGGCTCGGCGGCCGGGATATGAGGTCTGTGGTCGACCTCAAGCGTTAAAGCAATGGCTTCTAAACTGAGGCTGGCTGCCTATTCCACCTCGTTGGCATTTAGGGCCATGTACGTGAGGCCGCATCTATCCTTCACAAGTCAGGGCATGGTAGTATTGCGGCCCTTTTTCTCAGAGCGGATTCGGCCTCAGATGCTTCGCCTGCAGCAACTTTCCCCTGGATTTCTCCCTGTATTTGACCGGACCGATTCGGCTGAGTGAGCGAATCCCAAATGGATCTCATGGGCGGAATATGTAAGCGTGTAACGATCAGAGGCTTAGCCTTTGCGATGCTTCTGGTAGTGCTCGTCGGCTGCAGCCGCGCGCCCCCTGAGCCCAGTCCCTCTGCTCCAACGGACACGCCCCAGCCCCAAGAGCCAACCGAATCGGTGGAGCCGGCGGCCGCGGAGGCGACCGCGACAGTCAATTGGGTCCCAGCGGCCGAGGAGCTTGTGATCGAAGAGTATCCGGTTCCGCAGGGCTCCCGTCCGCACGACGTGGCGCCGGCTCCAGATGGAACCGTCTGGTACACGGCTCAGCGCCTCGGCGAACTCGGCCGCCTCGATCCCAGCACCGGAGTGACTGATCGCATTCCGTTGGGCAGCGGTTCGGCACCACACGGAGTGATCGTAGGCCCCGATGGCGCGCCGTGGATCACCGACGGTGGTCTGAATGCGATCGTTCGCGTCGACCCAGCTACGCATGCGGTCCAAGTTTTCCCACTCCCGTCCGGAGGCAATGCAAACATCAACACCGCTGCCTTTGACCGCAACGGAGTACTCTGGTTCACCGGCCAAAACGGTGTGTACGGGCGCCTCGACCCCGCTGACGGTTCGGTGGAGGTGTTCGACGCACCGCGCGGTCGCGGCCCATACGGCATTGCTTCGACCCCGGATGGCGCGGTTTATTACGCTTCCCTGGCGGGCAACTACGTCGGCGGCCTGGATCCCTTTACCACCAAAGTAACCGTTCTGGAGCCCCCCACGGCAGGTCAGGGAGCGCGCCGGGTCTGGTCCGATTCGAAGGGCAGGCTCTGGGTCAGCGAGTGGAATGCAGGGCAGCTGGCGATGTACGATCCTTCAACTTCCACCTGGCAGGAGTGGCGGCTGCCTGGCGACAACCCGATGCCCTATGCGGTGTATGTGGACGAGCTCGACCTGGTGTGGCTGAGCGACTTCGGAGCCAATGCCATCGTGCGGTTTGATCCCTCCAGCGAATCCTTCGACGTCCTTGAGCTACCAAGCGCCGGCGCCAACGTAAGGCAGATTCTCGGCCGGGACGGCGAGATCTGGGGCGCCGAATCCGGAACGGACAAACTGGTCGTCGTGCGCAGCCCTTGAGGCTGGATTGGCGCGGGTGCGCAGGCCTGTAATTCAAAGGGGCGGGGGTCGGTTTTCAGGTCGGTGATCCTAAGTCACGTGCTCAACATTGGTAGTCGGCCAGCACCCACATCCCCTACTCATTCATCGTTCAGCACCTGATGGAGCCCTATAGGGCCTGTGCCCAATAGCAACCGGACGGGGGCAGCTATATAGGTATTGAGAACGGGCATTCTCGTAACCTGTCTTGAGCTCGATAACACGAATTCGCGGCACGTCGAGGCCGGGTCTGCTCACGGCAACACCTCTCCAGGGCATTGGGCACTGCCTCATTCCGGAGGAGAGTGTTACCCATGTCCTCAGACAATGTGTTACCTATGTCCTTAGAATATTCTGTTACCTATGTCCCCGAACGGTTCAGAATTCTTTTCATAATCACTGCAGGACTTGCTCGATATTCGGGCCGCTCGACCTCTGCCCAACCAAGTCCTGCTTAGAGCCGTTCGGTCTCGCTATGGCGAGTGTATAGATACAACTCCCTGGTTCCGAGTCGGCGAGCCTCATCAGCCCCAGCCTCTACAAGAAGCGAACCTACGCCCTTTCGCCTGCTGGCCTTAGGCACAAACAGAGTCCCTAGCCAGTGCTCGTATTGTGGACGAATCTCGACCTCCCGCATCTTAAGACTTACCGTATCTATCGGCTCCCCATGCCCAAGTGCAACCAATGCTAGGGGCAATCTATCTCTGTGGAGCCGTTCCCGCAGATTGTCAGCCATTCCTTCAACGGAGCCGTCTGGAGAGCGATGTCCCCACTCATCAAACAACCACTTTGCGAGGACAGGGATTGCGTCTGGATGATCCGCTAGATAATCAACCCTGAAATGCATCTTGAGTATTTGGATGCCTAACGGCTGCGAGCTGCCTGTCCTGGCGTAGCCGCCAGGCTAGGCCAGGGAGCGGCCGAGGATCGCTTCCTCACTAGGCCTGCCGGGATCCCGCATTGCCATTGTCTCTTGCTTTTGCCGCAGCATCCCCGGGCCGTTCCAGCGAGTCGTTAGGCTGACCTCGGGTACCCACGAAGCTGGCAGGCAAGCAGCATCCATCGCTTCACTGCTGCTGCTCAAGCCATAGACTGCTGCCGACAGTCTGTTAGCCCTCCATGGCCTCCACAGCCTCGTCGGTTGTCAAGACCGCATTGGCCAGGTACCCATAGTTGATGAGCGCCGCCTGGTAGCCGTCGCCCAGCTCGGGATGCCGGGCTCCGGCCGTCGCGTCCTTCACCACGGCAACCTCAAAGCCCAGCTCGAGCAATTCGCGCAGGTGAGCCTCAACACACAGGTTGGCCGACATGCCTCCAAGGACGACCTTATCAACGCCGCGTTTGCGGAGCTGTAGGGCCACGTCGTTGTTTTCCGGGCCATAGACCTTGTGGGGGCTGCACACTATGGTCTTGCCGTCCTCGATGTACGGCTTGTAGCGCTCCAGCCAATCGGCGCCCGACCCGGGGAAACCCTCAAGGCTCAACGCGCCGCTGCGGTCGAACATGTTGATCTCGTGCATCATATTCTCGAGGGTTCCGACGAACTTCCAGCCGTGATCGGTAGGGTAATAGTAATGGGGAGAAATGAAGACCTCGAATCCGTTGGCCTTTGAGGCCTTGAAGAGCCGGTCGATGTTTTCGACGGTCTTGTTCTCCTTGACGCTGTCGCCGACCAGCTCCCAGGTGACGCCCTGCTCACTGAGGAAGTCGTTCTGCACGTCGGTGAGCAGCAGAGCCGTGTCACTATTATTAATCTCCATGGTCTATCTCCTTATCTTGGATGAATATTGTTTATCTTAAACATGGTTTTCGTTGTCGTTAACCTGCCGCAGGATTCACCGAGGGCAGAAACCGACCTTTTAAATTCAGGCTCCCACGCGTCCCGCACTCGCGATCGGAATGCGAACCCGAAAAACTGTCTCGCCCGGGCGTGAGCGACAATCAATCTGTCCGTTGCAGCGGTTGGTCACGATCCGTCGCACCACATCTAATCCGAGGCCCGTTCCCTCTCCGACGTCCTTGGTAGTGAAGAAAGGATCGAAGATACGGGACTGTATTTCTTCCGGTATACCCGGGCCGTTGTCGGCGATCTCGACCGTCGCTTGCTCGCCCTCCCGATAAGTGCGAATGGTGAGGGTGCCCCGTCCACCCATCGCATCTATGGCGTTGTCGATGATGTTCGTCCACGCCTGGTTGAGTTCGTGACCCAGCACCTGAACTTGTGGGAGATCGCGATCGTACTCGCGCACAACTTCGATGCCCCGATTCAGCTTATGCCCCAGGATTGTGATCGTGTCTTCGATCCCCGCGTGGATATCGACGTATTGCAATGGGGCCTGGTCCATGTAAGTGTATGACTTGAAATCGTTCACCAGGTCCGAGATACCGCGCGTACTCTTAACCACGTCCGCGGCGAGATCATTGGCATTTATGATCCAGCACAGCCAAGCTACCGCTGCATCCAACAAATCCGCCGGCAACGCGGCGGCGATCGCATCGAGCTCCTCGTTTTGAACCTCTGCCGTGACCAGCGTCGACGCCATCCACCAGCCATCATCGATGCTATGCGCGTCGAGCCAACTTAGCAGCTCCTCCTCATGGTCGCTCGCTTCCAGCGGTGAAAGTCCAGGCGAATTGGCTGAACGCTCCCGGAATTCGTGAGCCCGGCCGATGAGAGAGTCCCACTGGTCGCCCTCGATGCCCATCCGGGCCAGTTTGACATTCGCCGACTGCAGCTCGTTTAGAGCTTCAACCAGTTGACTTGCTGCCCGGCCGGCCGCCGCTGCCGGATTGTTGAGCTCATGTGCGAGACCGGCCGAGAGCTTGCCAAGTGCCGCCATCTTTTCGGTCTGCCGCAACTCTTCTTCGACTCGCCGCCGCTCGCTGATATCGACGAAGGTGACCACGCACCCCACGAGCTCGCCTTCGCGCTCCACCGGATATGACCAATACTCAGCCGGAAAGGAAGACCCATCGGCGCTAAACATCACTTCGTCGTCGACATTTGTCCCCTGGTGTTCCCGGTACGCCTGGTAGATGCGGCACTCCTCCACTGGGTACGGCTCTCCGTTTGGGCGCGTGTGGTGCACCAGGTTGTGCATGTGCTGGCCGAGGAGCTGCTCGACGCTCTCGTAGCCAAGCAGCTTCGCACATGACGGGTTCGCAAACGTGCAGTTGCCGTCGAGATCCACTCCGTAGATGCCCTCGCCCGTAGAGTTCAACAGTAGCCGAACCAGCTCGTCACCACCTACGAGGTTCTCTACTGCTGGCTGACGAGGGACCTGAGCATCTTTGTTAATGCGATTCTTGCTCCGGGGTTCTTTATCCATACTTGTCATGATTTTACTCAACAATAGGTCATCTTCGATCATCTCTAGGTCTAAGTTGCTGCCGACAGTCTGTTAGCCCTCTATGGCCTCCACAGCCTCGTCGGTTGTCAAGACCGCATTGGCCAGGTACCCATAGTTGATGAGCGCCGCCTGGTAGCCGTCGCCCAGCTCGGGATGCCGGGCTCCGGCTCCGGTCATTCAAGTCCTGCAGCGCGATCGCCAGTGTACCCGGCGCTACTACATTAGTCGGATTGTCGAGCGGTGCGCCCACCGACAGGTCGACCTCGCCGAAGCGGGCCTGGTTGAAGTTCCCGGAGGCGTAGAGGGTCTGGTTGATGGTGATCTCCATGCCCTCAACACCCTGGACTGTTTCAGTTCACGCTCGTCAAGCAACAAGTCGGCATTTTTACCTATGGCGAGATGGCTCCAGGGCATACTCAGGGCTGAGGCTACGCGAACGTAAAGCCAGCTCAAATAGGCCTCCAGCTCCTGTGGACCTCCTATAAGATAATCGGCCAGGAGTACGGTTACCTCGTTATCTTGAGACGTTCCCTCTGGTTCTTTATCAAGAATCATCACCTGGGCTAGTCCGCCTGCGTACATCACCATTACACGATTTTCGATAAACCTTCGGGTTCGTGCATCGGTGTTTATGTCGGGTTGAACGCTCCCAGGTAGAGGGCGAGACATTACCCTCCCCCAGCTGTCGTCGTCAGGAATGATCGAAACCGTGTTGAATGGGACTTGCCTATCGATAGCCATCACTGCATGGCCAGCCTCGTGATAGGCGGTGCTTTGCTCACTCACAATCTCCTACGATCGGTCCAGCAAGCCAGCAACATTTAGTTTTGAGGATCACCTTTGGCTTCCGATAGTGCTTGGCCCGGAATAATCGGTCTACACCCTCCAGGTAGCACCAGGCAGAATAGCCTTCATAGATCACGGCTGAGGACTTAGTCCGAGGAATCGTTGTCATCCAGATCCGAACCGCTTTTAACAATTCCCAACATGTGAGTCAAGTTATCGTTGAACGAATCAATCGCGTGCCTCGCTGCGGCGCCGTTATTCAAGAGCCACATGAGCTGCTTTTCGTCATTTTTGTCAAGATTGAATTCGTTCAACAGCAAAACCTCTGCCTGCGAAAGGTATGCTTTGGCCTCCGCCAGGTTCTTATTGATCTTGGCATAATTTGCTATGGTCATTTCAATTCTCTGGGGTGTACGGCTGCAGCTCAGTGTAACTTGGAAGGCCCCACCAGCACCGAGCCCCCGGTCCGCACCAGTTCTGCAGGCGGATGCCCGAAGGTCCACTCGAACGCTGTGATGCAGTCTTCGTCGCTGCAGGCTACCGAGTAGGCCAAGTAGTCATCCCTCGAATGCGTCATCCTGGAAGAGGGCGTAGCCTTCGGAGGGCTGGGCGTGAATTCGAGTCGCAATTGCGAAGCCATCAGCTGTCCCAAAAGTCCGCAAACTGACCGACCGCGTATCTATGCCTAGCGTCGGCGGCGGAACCATCGACCCCATACCAGTCCGGTACATCGTCAAACCACGAATTGCCCGCGTAGCTGACAAGCCATGCCCCCGGCTTGCGGACCTTCCCCAGGGCAAAGCCCTTTTCCGCAATGGGGAGCCACTTCTCTAACCAGTCCTTTGACTGGAGGGTTTCCAGTTTGAGAAGGGTTTTCTCAGAGATATTGAAAGAATGCGAAACAACCACGTTGTTGTTAATGGTTCTCTCTGTATTGTTCTCTTTGTCTTGTTCTCTATCGTGGGGCATTTTCGCCCGACTCCCGGTGCGCTCTCGCCCGACCCCAGGGGCAATCTCGCCCGACCCGAAGCCCGTTTTCGCCCGACCTTCGCCCTCCATAAATGCCCTTAGTGCTTCCTGGCTCAAGGCGTAAACGGTGGTACGCCCTGGTCGGATAGCGAAGAAGAACTCGCCCGACTCCCGAATCTTGCTCGACCAGTGTTTTATCTTGTCCGGGGTAGCACCTAGTTCCTTGGCAAGTCGCCCCCTTTCGGCAAAGCAAACCCCGTACTCCAACCGGGTGTAATCACGAATTGCCGCCATCAATAGCGCCACTCCGGGTCCGTACTTCGGAGGCCAGGACTTATTGACCTGGTAATACGGCCCTTGCTTAGTACGCGCGATCTGCCTCAACCGTTCGGCCTCTGCAGAGGCCTGGTCCGCCCGCTCTCGAAGTCTTTCAACTTCGCCGCCCTCGGTTGTCGGGACTATGTACTCTGTATGTTGTACAGTCATGTTCCATCCCAAATGCAGAAAGGCCGGCACCTCGCCAAGCAACCTGGCGATGTCTCGGCCTGTGTTTTTGTCGCCCCCGCGACTGGCACGTCAACAGGGGAATTGCAGAAGGTTAGAAAATTGTCTTGGGAAAAGATGCAGGGCCGGGTAGCACCCCGACCTTGCGGTAACGCAGGAGACTGGCCCTCTCTCGAAGACACAGGCTCCCAGGCGCGCCCGGCAGGACTCGAACCTGCGACATCCGGATTAGAAGTCCGACGCTCTATCCAAGCTGAGCTACGGGCGCACGTTATTCTGTTTTGTGCCCCGGTAGCTTTGTTAGCAGAGCCTACGGCTTAGAAGGCCGGTGCTCTATCCGTTGAGCTACGGGGGCAGTTCCCCGACACCTCAATCTTATACCTTTTGACCGGCCGTGAATCTAGTAGGCGGGGCGAATGCCCTTATATATGCGAGGTCCCGACAGAGTGCGCAAAATCATTCGCGCCGGTCGCCCGATCCTTTTAGCAAGCTCCTCGGGTCTTAGAGGAGCGTTCCCGTTGGCCAGGAAGGCACGGAAGACTCCGTTCACCAGGCTTGTTTGGGGCGTGAGATAGTCGTCCTGCAGTGCACAATGTGAGATCAGGATGTGTTCGATTCGACCCAAAACGGTTACTTCCGCCGTCTGGAGATCGACATGGTCGACCTGCGTCTTGGGGTCGATTTCTCCATAGATATCCTGGTGCTCCCGGCACAGGTGGCTCCTCAAGTACACATGGAGATCCCGATCCGAGCGATCCCACCACTCATAGTCAATATGGAATGCAGTTTCCAAAGTAGGCCTGACCAGTGAATGTGGAACGGCGGTGCTCATGCCTTTTTCCACTCGCTCTCGTTCAGTTTCCAATATAGATCGCCCACGGGCTCGTAATATGGCTGGGTGACCAACTCGGCAAAAATCGGACCGGGAGGCAATCGTCTTATGACGTTCACCGCCGAATAAAGAGACTTTGCGTGCACGGTACCTTGCGGATTGAGCTTGGCCAGCTCACGAAATACGTAGACGGTCAGCCTTTCAGGCGATATTTTTCGCTGTTCGCCGCTCTCCCACGCCTCATCCAGGGCCTGCTCGTCAATCTGCCCCACAATCATCCGCTCGTCATAAGAGGTCCCAACCGGGTGTTTTAACATTGTGAAGCCGATATTCCCACCCTTGTCGATGGTTGCTGTTCGTATCCAGTCGTTACGCTGCCGAGGTTCCATGGCCCGAAGCACCACTTCTCCCTCCGTTTCAGAAGGCGTAATTTGGATCAGCCCGCCGGCGGGCACCGAATTGCTGCTGTACCAGTTGCCCAGACCGTATACGTACCGCTCCTTTCGAACAACCCATCCCGGAAATTGATCACCCGTGCGGCCGTCGACAAGCACGAATCGGATCCGAGGCGCTTCATAGGCCCTCGGGAAAAGCGGTTGCAATCGCGTCGACAGAGGCAGCGTGCCGGCTTTGCGATGCGGGAACAGGATTGGCAGGGTGATTTCGGTTGCGGCGGCTGGTTCCGGAGCCTCCAGCTCACTTAGTTCGTCGTCCAGGCTCCATTCAAGATCCAGCAATTCGTCCGTCAGCCGTTCTCGATCGTACTTTTTAGGTGAATAGACGAGCCTCAGGGGGATTTGCAACGCGTCTTTCGGCTCCAGCCGTTTCAAGTACCAAAGAATCTTTCCGGCCGGTCCAACCTCATCGAATCGCTCATCTTCCTGAAGCGCAAAGTCGACCGAGAATTCTGTGAGCAAGGGATCCATCCCGGGCGGCAATTCCATATGCTCCACAAGCGAACGCGTCGGGAGCGGCCCGCCTTCTGCAACATCCAGGATCGCTTCTGCAAGATTGAGATGCCCCTCGTTGATGTCAGCTACCAGGCCGTTATGAAACCAACGTCCTGCGATCCGCACAGTGTCGGCGCTTTCCTGTAGCCGCGCCTCAATCTTTCGAGCGATGGGAGGCCCATAGCGTTCTTGAATGAATTCGGGCGATACGTCGGATTCGATCTCACCGGCCTCGGATCCGGGCGAATTGAGAACGTGTTCCTGAAAGCGAGCGGCGAACTCCTTCGGTTCGTCGCTGCCTTTGAATTTAACCTGGATCACGTCGAAAGAAGGTAGGTCGGGGTTGTTCGCCTCACGGATACTCGTCACGGTGCCGATCCGATTATCGAGCAGTCGAAATACGAGACTTTCACCCACTTCATACTCGCCAGCGGGAACATAAGTCTTAAGTTCGATATTTGACCGACTCTCTTGCTCGATTCGAAGCAAGTCCAGGCGATGCGCCACCAACGCGCGAGACATTTCCTCCTTCGTGAGCGGAACTTCGCGCTCAAGAAGCAGGTTATCTATGAATTCAAGGTCTTCGTCCGTGACGTCGAATTCTCCCCAGTAGAGTTCTGAGGCGGGCGAGGATGCGAGATGCATTCTAGGAATTTATGAGTTGGGGTAAAGGCGCCGCATTATACTATAGGGGCTATGGCGAGTTCAGAAGAACACCCACAAGAACTCCTTTCCATTGGAACGGTCAACAGCCAAGCCGTGGCCGAAATCATCAAGAGTCTGCTCAATGCTTATGGAATCGATGTTTGGCTATCGCAGGAATCAGCAGGTTCTGCCATCGGATTGGCGATGGGACCTATGGCTCAAATTGAGATTATAGTTCGGGCGGAGCAAGTGGAGCAGGCACGACCACTGTTGGAAGACGGTCTTCAAGCGAAGCCTGATAACTAGGGGAACTCCGCCAGGGTCCACTCGACCGGATCAACAGGAACTCCTCCCACCCAGACCTCCCAGTGTAAGTGTGCGCCGGTAACGCGGCCGGTACCCCCAACATAACCAATCGTTTGCCCCGCCGTCACAATCTCGCCGGGCTCCACCAAACTCTGCGATTGGTGTAGATAGCCGGTATAAATCCCCCAGCCGTGATCGATATAGGTCGCGTTCCCCCGCACGGTCAAGAGATTTGAAAAGGCCACCCTTCCGCGCGCGCTGGCCAGCACAGGAGTGCTGCTACTCCCGAACAGATCCAGCCCGGTGTGATAGTAAATAAACCCGCTTCCGTTATAGCTGCGACGCGTGCCGAAAAAAGAGGGAAACGTCTCGAAATACGTGGAGGGATAAACAAACTTCCCTTCCCAGAGTTTCTCCGCAGTCACCATGTTTACGACCCTGGCGATCAGCTCGTCCTCCGGCTGGGTGTTTGCTGGATCGAGCGTCTCAGGCGGCACTTGCAAGAATTCCTGTCCGTATCCCGCCACTCGAAGCAGCAATGGTTGACTGTAACGCGTGCCATCGTCGACCATCAGTTCCAGTTCCACCAGCCCCGGTTCCGCCAGCGCGTGGATCCCTTGTAGGGCGAGTGCCGATGCCTCTCCGGCCACAATCACCTGTAATGGCCGATCCCCGAGCCGGCCGGAGATTTGGTTCGGCCCCTCGAATTCGATCGTGAGAGTCCCTCCCTGCGTCGCGCTCGCTGGCGACACGGTGATCGAACCGAATTCCGGCGGTAAAGCAATCGTAGCGTCACGATCCCCGGGCGCATACATAAGCTCGCCCGGCACAAGCCACCGCCGACCCTCGATCCCGTTGCCATTAACCAATCCCCAGGAATCTATGCCCAATTCAGCAGAGAGCTCAAGCATGCTTTGACCACGAAGCGTCGAGATTCGTTCTGAGGTCGGCATTCCTCCCGCACCCTCTAGGTAGACGAATGGCTGCCCGGAGTAGAGTCGTTGAGGATTGAGCACACGGTTCAGCCTGCCCATCTGGCCTTCGGGGAGACCATAACGCAGCGCCAGGCTGCCCAACGTCTCTCCGTAACGGACAGGGTTGAATTGCAGTGTCCCCCCAAGGCCCAGGTAACCCGGGATGAGCAAGGTCTGACCCGGGAAAATCGCGGAGGGGTCTTCAATGTTATTGGCTTCCGCCAGCTGCTCGACCGATGTGCCAAATATTTGTGAAATTGAGAATAGGGTGTCTCCGGTATCAACTACATAGACCGGACCGTCTTGTTGCGCGGTAGCCAAAGCTGAACTGGTCAGCAGGCTAAATACTACGAGGACAACGCCGACACGCACGCGGCGATTATAGCGGTTTCGGGCCGTCCCCACTGGCGCGAAACCGGGGCTGCACAGCCAGCCCCGCCTGTATACCCTTCGTCCCGTGTGTTATTCGACCTGGCCCAGGATTTTTTCTACGCTTTCGAGCAGCTCCTGGGGGCCAAACGGTTTCGTAATGTAGTCGTCTACTTTGGCGATATGTAGTCCGAGTACCTTGTCGATGGACTGCGCCTTCGCGGTAATCACAATCACGGGGATGTCACGCAGAGATTCGTCCGACTTCATGCGCTGGTACACTTCCCAGCCGTCCATATCTGGCATCATAAGATCCAGCAGGACAAGATCGGGCTTCTGCTGTTGAACCTTTTCTAAACCTTCCAGCCCCCCGTTCGCCCCCTCCACCTTGAAACCGCGGCGGCCCAATATGAGCTGAACGAGGTCAATCATCTCCTGCTCGTCTTCGATACAGATGACCAGTTTGCCTTTTTGGGAGACGGTCCCATTGCTAATAGCCACGCAGAAAAGTTTACACCATGGATTCCGAAGGGTGCAATGAACCCTGGTCCCATTAAACGCACAAGGTCGCCACATTCATGGCGACCAAGGCGAGAGTGGAAACACCTAAAGCGGAGGTTGCCGCTGTTAAGGTGCAGCCGGATTATGGCATTAATAGTCTCAATTGCGACTGAATTGAAAGGTGTCTGAAAGGTGGCTGGAGGCTAGCTGAAGAGGATGTTTACGAAGGCCGCTACCGTATACGCCAGGCCGAACAGGTTCGTAGCCAGGCCAAAAAGGCTCAAGGCCAAAAATGTCAGATGAATCGGCCTAGTCACCGCAAGTATCCGCGGCAGGAGATGAAGCGACAACCGACGGTCTAAGGGCAGGCATGGGTTCCCCGTGCGGGCGAGCATCCCGCACAGGGATAGTACCATGGTACTGGGTCGAATTAGCGGCGACGGTCGCGCGTTTTTGCCAACCCGAACCCCTGGGCATGGCCCTTAGGCGATGATCGATTTAGCGACCGCCCTGATTTCCCCGGGGAATAAGCTGGAGGGCCTCAGGTGGGCCCCATCTCGATCTAGAGGATTTAATTATCTTCGTGGATGTTGGCGCCGGTGATCCGCGGGTCTCAGTCCCCCCACCACTCCTTGGGCCACACCCCCCACGGGTGCGAAGGCCTGAGAGTGTGAGGTCCGCTGTCCGGGCTCCTCGGACTGAGCCTAGAATTCCGGAACAATTCGCGGTTGCCTTCACGTCCTGACTCCGATCGGCAATTGTTCACTGCTCGGTGCGGGATTCCCACTCTGGAGTCAGGTGTTTTATTTGAGGTGGGCCACACAGGAATCGAACCTGTAACCTGCGGCTTAAGAGGCCGTTGCTCTGCCTAGTTGAGCTAGTGGCCCGCGATGGTTCCTTCCCTCTAAACAGAGCACCGGAAACGTCCGCTGCTCTGCCAAATTGATTTATCCAGCGACGAGGATTTTGCAACGGTCACTAGTCGCATAGGGTCGCAGTGAGGATCGCTGAATAAAAAAGGCCTCGCCGCGGATTATAACAGTATGCTCACGGGGCCCTGTACAATGCTCCCTGGCTCTATGCGTAGATTTCTATTGCTTGCGCTGCGTGAAACCCATTGGGGTTCTGCCGATGATCCACTGCTTGGGACCACCCTCCGCCCCAATCGAGGTTTGAGGAGGAACATGTGTTGTTAGAAGGAAAAATTGCCCTGATCACCGGTGCAGGGCATCGGCTGGGCAAATCCATCGCACTGGCCCTGGCGGAGGAAGGATGCGATCTAATGATTCATTTCAATCAGGCCGGAGAAGCCGCGGCCGAAACCGCCAAACAGGCTCGGTTATTCGGTGTGCGCGCGGATATCGTGGGGGCAGATCTTTCCCTGACGGAAGGGGTTCGCGAGGTCTATCGCGCGATCGACTCGGCCTATGGCCGAATCGATTTGCTTGCGAATTCGGCCGCAATACTCGAGCGGCGAGAACTACTTGAAGTGGACGAAGAGCACTGGCGCAGCACCATCGGATTGAATCTCAAGGGCGCATTTTTCGTGCTCCAGGAGGCCGCCCGTCGCATGCGGAGCAAAGGCGGTGGAGGGATCGTGAACATATCCGACACCGCCAGCCGCCGACCCTGGAAAGAATTTCCCCTCCATTCAATCAGCAAATCCGGTTTGGAAATGCTCACCCAAGTTGCCGCCTACGCTCTGGCACCGGAGATCCGAGTGAACGGCGTGATTCCCGGCCCGACCTTTAAGCCGACCTGGATGCCCGATGAGAGATGGAAGGAGGTAACAAGTAGAATACCGCTCAGGCAGGCCATACCCAGTCGGAACGTTGCGGAAGCCGTGGTGTTCCTCATGACGAATGAGTACATCACCGGTCACTCGCTTCGCGTGGACGGCGGCGATTTGCTGATCTGAAGCTTTTGACCCTTCCAGGTGGAGAACCAGAAATGAGTGAACGGAAGGAAGCGCTTCGCAGCCATATGGAACTTCAACATGCGGCAAGCTGGGCGGTACTGGAGGGCTTGAAGGAAAGCGATATGTCGGTGGAGGTTTATTCGGCGGTGGAGGGGACCTGGACCGTCAAGGACCTCATTGGTCATTTGGCAGACGGGGAGAGGGGAAATCTCGGGCAGGCCCAGCGGCTGGTCGCCGGGGAGCAGACCGTGCCCCCGGACTTTGACCTTGATCGCTGGAATCGCGGAGCAGTGCGCAAGGCCGCTAATCGCTCCTCGGCCGAATTACTGACCACAATCGCCGACTCTTATTCGCGCGCGCTGTCCTTCCTGGAGAGCCTTGATGACATGGATTTGGACAAGGTCGGATTGCACTCCAGTGGCGCAATGATGACAACGGAGGATTTCCTGAGCCGGATGGTCGACCATCGGCTGCAGCATGTGACCGATATACAGGCCGCCCTGGGATGACGCATGCGTGCGACTGACCCGGCTCCTAAAGTTCGATTCCGGTCGTGATGGGCGGGGCCACTGAGAGTATGCATTCGTTCCTCCGCGGCGCGTGACCCCCCACCAACTCGATGCCCTATCCCATCCACGATCTGTACGTCCGGACCCTTCATACAGAACACACATCTGAAGGCTCAAGGCTGGAGGTGCTTCGGTATAGCGACCATCTGCTGCGCAGGTTTGGATTGGCAGAGCTTGTATTCCTGAGGGCGGCCCAAGTTCGACCCGCGAGGCTGCGTAAGATCGTCGACGAAGTTTGGGCCTTGATCGAGGGCAGCGTGGAATTCAGCTGGCAGGATCAACGTTCATCGTCTCCGACGCGCGGGGTCGATTATCGGCTGCGCTGCGATCAACCAACGCTCGTGCTGGCTCCCTTCGGAGTTGAGTTCGAGGTGCGGGCAGTAGACGGTCCGGCGCAGCTCCTTCGACTGGCCACCCATGAGAGCGACAAGGAGTGATCACATTTCCTCAGCTTCGTCTTTTCATTCGTCTGTCGCGACCGCTTTTTCTGCTGGGCGGAGTGTTGCTCTACGCGCTGGGGGCGGCGATCGCCAACTTTCTCGGTCGCCCGTTTCATCCCGCGTTATACCTGGTGGGCCAGGTTCTTGTCACTCTGCTTCAATTGATGACCCACTATCTCAACGAATACTACGACTCAGACGCCGATCAAGAAAATACATCCCGGACTTGGTTGACCGGTGGCAGCGGCGCGATCGGCCCGGAGAGCCTGCCAAAGAGCGTCGCCATTTATGCCGCGGTTCTAACCCTCGCACTTGCGGCTACAATCTCAACTGCCGCGTTGATAACCGGAGCGTTTCCGCTGCTGGTCTGGCCGGTGCTGCTGCTTGGCTTCTTGGGTGCGTTTTTCTACAGCACACCTCCCCTACGCCTTGTGTCGACCGGCTACGGGGAACTGGCGGCGGCGCTGGTGGTAGCCGGTTTGACTCCAACCCTCGCCTACGTGCTCCAGACCGGCGAACTGCACCGGCTGCTCTTGATGAGCACGACGCCGTTGGTCGCGCTTTCTTTCGCTATGATTATTGTGTTTGAACTGCCAGATTACGCAACGGACCTCAAACACGGAAAACAAACCCTGATGGTTCGGCTTGGCTGGTCGGCCGCTATGAGAGCCCACGATATCGCGATTGTTTTTGCTCTAATCAGCTTTGCGATCGCGTTTTCCTTAGGGCTGCCTTCCAGGGTCAGCCTGAGTGCGCTCATCGTGCTGCCGCTGGCCGCAGCTCAAATGTGGCAGCTCAACCGGATTCGGAAAGGATATCCAACCAAATGGACCAGTCTGACCTTCAGCGCACTCGGCCTCTTTGTTATCGCCGCCTATCTGCAGCTCGCAGGGTACCTGCTGACTTAATATGCCAGAATTTTTAGAACTCGCCAACCCCAACGAGGCTCTAAGGACATTCTTAGAGGCCATTCACGGTAGTCCGAGAGCGGAGCGAGTGCGCACCGAGGATACCCTCGACCGCGTGTTGCTGCGTGACGTGGTCGCGCCCTCCCCGTTGCCGCCCTTTCCGAGGACGACCGTCGATGGGTACGCAGTACGGGCCTCTGATACGTTTGGCGCCTCCCCTGGCATGCCGGGTTATCTGAAGGTGGTGGGGGAGATACTCATGGGCACGGTTCCGGAGCTCGAGATCGGCGAGGGCCAAGCGGTAGTGATTCATACCGGCGGGATGCTGCCGAGTGGAGCGGACGCGGTAGTGATGATCGAAGATACACAAGCCGTTGACGATACGGAGATCGAAGTATTAAAGCCGGTGGCCGACGGTCAGAATGTTTTGCATGAGGGGGAAGACGTGCAACCGGGAGACGTTGTAATCCAGGCCGGCACTCGCATTCGAGCTCAGGAGATCGGAGGTTTGTTGGCGCTCGGGTTCGGCGAGGTTGAGGTGGCGGAAGTCCCGCGGGTGGCCATCCTGTCCACCGGGGATGAAGTGGTCCCGCCTTCCGAGGAGCCAGCGCCCGGGCAGGTTCGGGACATCAATTCCTACACCCTCAGCGCGTTGGTAGAACGGGCTGGAGGAAGGCCGGTACGGTACGGCATCATCCCTGACAATGCGGAGGCTTTAGAGACCATC
>SMUY01119023.1_pt1 | contig 25060 bp, 19 predicted proteins | sample 2456441 | NCBI WGS metagenome assembly SMUY01 (sample SAMN11095931, study PRJNA526329) | marine sediment metagenome | biome: Marine sediment; feature: Surficial sediment; material: Deep marine sediment; isolation source: Hadal surficial sediment | place: Pacific Ocean | collected 2014-11 | depth...
AATCCTGTATCTTTAAAATCTTGCTTGAGATTTATCTCTTTTAAAAATTGAGACTCCCAAATTGCAAAAGACTTTAGTTCTTTTTCTTTGATAATGTCTTGCAAAAAACTTTTGACTTCATCCTCACTGCCCGCTTCTATAACATTTGTATTTACTTTATTAAGCTCACCAATAAATTGGGTTTCTAAATTACCCTGCTGTTCTTCTATTAATTTCTGAACTTCTTCAGCTTCAAATTGAAAGTTTCTATCATCAAAAGTTTTTTCTGGGTCTACCCCTTTTAGTCCTTTTCTGATAGTGTGTAAAATTTCTTCTCGTGAATTATTGCTCATATTTTCACCAATAATAAAGTGGGTCCCCTACCCTGTTTCCTGCTTTATCTCCTTCCACCTTTCTTTGAATGTCTTCTTGGCAACAGCAGGAAAATCTCTTTGGTCTGTCCACCTTGAAAATGGATATGGAAGAGAATCTAATTTCCCATTACTCCCTCTCCACGGGAGTTGAAAATAATACAACAGCTTATTTGTAATTTTATAAATCGATTCATGCTCATTAGTAAACCGCCAGAGTCTAATTCCCAATCTTTCTATAAGATCTTTCCAACTCTTCATGCTTCCTTTCTTAGATTCCACAACATTTTTTCTGAGTTCAAGAAGCACCTTTGGGAAATCAATCTTAACCGGGCACACATCATGGCAAGCGCCACAGAGTGATGAGGCGAACGGAAGCTCGGGGGCTTTATCAATGCCCATTAACTGTGGAGTTATTATTGCCCCTATAGGGCCGGAGTAAACCCAGCCGTAAGAGTGACCACCTACTTTTCTATACACCGGGCATATGTTAAGACACGCTCCACACCTAATGCAATAAAGGGACTCTCTTGTTTCCTCAGATGCCAGTATTTTTGAGCGGCCGTTGTCCAAAAGTACAAGGTGGAATTCTTCGGGACCGTCCATATCAGTACTGTGCTTTGGCCCGGTAAGGAATGAAACATATGTCGAGGATTTTTGCCCAGTTGCGCTTCTTGCTAGTACTGTCAGAAAAAGAGAAAGATCTTCGTAGTGTGGAATAAGCTTCTCTATCCCGACAAGGGCTACATGTATTTTTGGGACAGTGGTTGTAAGCCGCGCGTTTCCTTCGTTCTCAACTACAATAATTGTTCCTGTCTCTGCAACTGCAAAGTTAGCCCCTGAAACTCCCATATCAGCGTTAAGAAATTCACTTCTTAATCTCTCTCTTGCAACTTTAGTAAGTTCTTCAGGCTTATCATAATGAGGAGTCCCAAGTTTCTCTGAGAATAGTTTGGAGATGTCTTCTTTAGTTTTGTGAATCGCCGGAGCGATTATATGAGAGGGGTGCTCCCCTGCTAACTGAATAATATATTCGCCAAGATCGGTCTCAACTACTTTTATCCCGGCATCTTCAAAACTGCTGTTAAGCTCAATTTCTTCAGTTGCCATGGACTTGCTTTTCACGACTGATTTAACTTTCCCTTCGCGAGCTATATTAACTATTATGTTTGAGGCCTCTTCGGCATCTACTGCCCAGTGGACTTTTCCCCCTGCCCTTTTAACATTCTTCTCAAGCATAATAAGATATTTATCTAAGTTCTCTATGGTTTCTTTTTTTATTTCTCTCGCAGATGTTCTTAGTGCTTCCCAATCTGCTACTTCATCAATTGCCTTGTTCCTTGCCGAGCGGAATCGGTTAGTAACATTCACAAGCGCTTTTTGGAGAGGCTTATTATGAATCGCTTTTTCTGAGTCTTGTTCAAACCGGACTTTGTCAAATCCCATTTTACCCTCTGCTCGCAAGTAACTCTGCTAAGTGCATAACCTTTATCGGAATGTTTCGCCTGCTTAACGCTCCCCCAATATTCATAAGGCAGCCCATGTCTGAAGATACCAGTGTGTCAGCTCCGCTATTTAATATGCACTCTATTTTTTCATCCAGCATTGAAACCGATACGTTGGGGAATTTTATTGAAAACGTGCCGCCAAACCCACAACAGGCGTCATGGAGTTCCATTTCTTTAAATTTGACCCCTTTTACGGACTTAATGAGTTCTCTGGGCCCGTCTTTAATTTTTAGCTCCCTAAGTAAATGACAGGAGTCGTGATAAGTAATAACTCCCTTATATTCAGCCCCAACATCAACAGTATGCAGCACTTTTACTAAAAATTCAGAAAATTCAAATGTGTTCTCTGAAATAAATCTCACTTTATTTAATGATTCCGGGGAGTTTTTGAATATATCTTCATAAAATACTTTAACCATGGCTGTGCATGAACCGGAGGGGCAAACAATATATGTATCTTTATTGGGGTCATTATTAAGGGCTTTATCAAAAATAGAGAGGAATCTTTCAGCTACAGCTCTAGCGTCATCCTGATAGCCGCCATTATAAGCGGGCTGACCGCAACAAGTCTGCTCTTCTACGAAATCTACCTCTACTCCAAGCTCTTTCAACACTTTAACCATACTTTCCCCCACTTCAGGGAAAAAAGTGTCAACTAGGCAGGTTATAAATATGTATACTTTTATTGGGCGTTTTGGATTCTTTTGCTTCATAACTTTGTTTCATCCGGTTAATGTTTTACCCAGTTGATTATCACAATTAGCTAGTATAATGTCAATTGACCGGATTTGAAGACGACGGGTATCGTTGTAGAATCAATATAGGTTATAGACTATGGGAAATATTGAACTTCCAATTCCACCACATTTCAAACCTGAGAAAACGGGTGAAGTCTGGAGGGTGGACTATCAGAATATTGCTAAACTGGCATCAGATTGGGCCAAGCAGAACGGAATACAACCTGCTTCGCATGATGATTTTAAGATATGTCTTATAGCTGTGGATGTTCAGAATACATTTTGCATTCCTGGGTTTGAGCTTTTCGTTGGTGGGCGTTCAGGGACGGGAGCAGTTGATGATAATATCATGCTTGCTCAATTTATTTACAGAAATCTTAATAGAATTACTGAGATTGTTCCTACAATGGATACCCATCAGGCGATGCAGATTTTTCACGGTATCTTTTTTGTTAATGATGACGGAGAGCATCCTGCACCATACACACAAATCTCAGTTAATGATATTACTGAGGGGAAATGGAGATTTAACAAGAAACTCAGTCATAACCTACCTTATAGTACCGAATACATTGAGCGGCATTTAGTTCACTATACAGAAGAACTGAAAAAATCCGGCAAGTATGATCTAACTATCTGGCCATACCACGCTATCTTGGGGGGAATCGGTCATGCATTAGTTTCGTCTATAGAAGAAGCAATATTCTTTCATACAATTGCCAGATTTTCTCAGCCGGATATTCATGTGAAAGGTGATCATCCTTTGACTGAGCATTACTCCGTGCTTGGTCCTGAAGTCTCGATAGGACCCGACGGAGAGCCTTTGTCGGACAGGAAGGAGTCGCTCTTTCAAAAGCCCGCGGCGACGGAGGCGATTTATAAAAAACTGCTCTATTATGACGCCGTAATAATAGTGGGTCAGGCAAAGAGTCACTGTGTGGCTTGGACCATAGCTGATTTGCTAAATTTTGTGAGGGAAAGGGATGAAAAGCTAGTAGAGAAAATTTACCTTCTTGAGGACTGCACCTCACCTGTAGTTGTGCCGGGTGTAATTGATTATAAGGATAAAGCGGATCAGGCATTTAAAGAGTTCTCAGATGCCGGTATGAATATTGTCCGCTCTACTGAGCCGATCTCAACTTGGCCCGGATTAACAGTTTAGATTGCCCCATGCTGAGCATCTGTGTTATATTGAAAACCTATATCTAAAACTTAATTGGAGAGCCTATTATGAGCACTATTTTCAAAAAGATAATTGATAAAGAAATTCCTGCTGATATTGTCTATGAGGATGAACAGTGCCTTGCTTTTAAGGATATTGATCCTAAAGCCCCGGTTCATATTCTGATAATACCTAAAAAAGAAATTTCTTCTTTGGCCGAAGTAACTGATGCTGATAAAGAGCTCCTTGGTCATCTCTTGGTAAAAGCTTCTCAAATAGCAAAAGACATGGGTATTTCTGAGTCAGGGTACAGGCTGACTATAAATACAAATCAGGAAGGTGGACAAGAGGTATATCATTTACACATACACCTTCTGGGTGGAAGGCAGATGACCTGGCCTCCTGGCTGATACTGGGATCCCCGATCTACAGTATTCCCAGAACCTCCGCGTCGCGGTCGGAAAGGAATACGCCACCAGAGCGTTCTTTAACAGTCTCCTCTCGTTTCCATGAGCGGTCACATCTGGGCTCTTGGGATAAATCTTTTATGGTGATTTGGAAGATCTCCCCTTCATTTAAACTAAATCTGCTTACTCCGCATAGGTCTGCAAGTTCAGGCTCAAAAGGTTTTAGAGCTGCATATGATTCTCCCTCCAGGTTTACAACTATTCCGGCATCGAGGGGGTTGGTAACTCCATCAGAAGCCTTCGTCTCTTCGAGTGATTTTAGAACCTTTCCCCTGAGTTCCATCACCTTATCCCAATTCGGTCCATTATCAATTTCGATTGCTTCCGGCATGCTAGAAAAATGTACGCTATTTGTCGTATCGAGTTCTTCGTTTTTTAGACTTCTGTATGCCTCGTCTGTAGTGTGTACTAATATTGGAGAAAGAAGTCTTATCAGAGCTTCAGCAATGTGATACATAGCGGTCTGCGATATTCTTCTTTTTCTGCTGTCACTTCTCTCACAATAAAGCCTGTCCTTTATAGCAGCCAGGTATACGGCGCTTAATGTCTCATAGCAAAAATGGAATATTAGTTCGTTTGCTTTTTTGTAATCTAGTTCTTGATATGCTTTCTTAGTTTCGATTACAAATTTGGATAGTTCCGACATTGCCCAGCTGTCGAGCGAATATTTATCTTGCTGAGTAAATTCAACTGAGTCTTTGGACGAGTCAAAATCACTTATATTCCCGAGCAGGAACCTAATCGTATTTCTGACTTTACGGTACTCATCCCCAGCCACTTTAAAGAACTCCAGGTCAACTTTTATATCATTTGTATATTTAAGTGAGCTTACCCACCAGCGGCATATGTCAGCCCCGTTTGTTTTAAGCAGCTCTTCTACTTCAAGTGCGTTCCCGCCCGATTTGCTCATCTTCCTACCCTGTGCATCTACCATAAACCCATGCGTCAGTAGCGCTTTAAATGGCGGTATTCCTGTTACACCTAATGCAGGAAGAAGCGAAAGCTGAAACCACCCTCTATGCTGATCTGAGCCTTCAAGGTAAAGGTCAGCCGGATATCCGATATCCCGCTGCTCTAAAACAGAATGCCAGGAAGAACCCGATTCAAACCAGACATCAAAGATGTCCATTCCTAATTTTAGGTTTTCGAGAGCCCCATCTTGCTTTGCCCATTCTGGGGCATCTTTGTCGCTAAGAGGATCATACCCCTCTATGATTTCTTGAGGAGAGGCTTTAAACCAGTAATTAGCTCCGTTTTTTCTAATTTTATCGATTACAATTTTTAGTGAATCAGGGGTTAAAAGGATTTCGTTTTTATCGTTTATAAATGCAGGGATTGGCAAACCCCATACCCTTTGCCTACTTATACACCAGTCGGGTCTAGACTCAAGCATTCCTCTTAGGCGGTTTCTTCCCCACTCAGGGTAAAAAGCTATTTCGTTTTGAGTAGCCTCAAGTGCAAGTTCTCTCAAGCTCTTGTCAAATTCTTCGGTGGTTTTATCTACTCCTACAAACCACTGCTCGGTAGCTCTGAATATTGTAGGAGTTTTACTTCTCCAATCGTGAGGGTAGCTGTGCAAATACTCTTCGTCATGGAATAGATGGCCGGCATCTCTTAAGTGATTCGTTATAATCTCATTCCCATCCCATACAATCACTCCCTGTATCCATTTAGGGACTGAATCATCAAATGTGCCGTCCCCTAAAACCGGACAATAAATATCCAATCCTTCTTTAAGACCTGTTTGATAGTCGTCAACACCGTGACCTGGTGCGATGTGTACTAAACCTGTGCCATCTTCAAATGTGACGTACTCAGCGGTTACAATTTTACCCGTGCGCTCGGCAAATGGATGGTTGTAAGTAATAGATATCTGAGCAAGATCCTTTCCTTTACATTCGCCCAGCTTTAGAAAACTTTCTACACCTGCTTTATTAAATACTTTCTCAGCCAGGTTATTTCCCAATATCGTGAAGTATTCATCCCCGCTTCTGTTTGCTTTATATAAACCGTAATCACCCTGAGGAGATACTGCGACAGCCAAGTTAGCGGGAAGCGTCCAGGGAGTTGTTGTCCAGATCATAAGAGATGGAGAAACCCCGTCTGGTAAATTTAAATCTTCAGGTAGTGCCCCTGGATTCTCTATCTCAAATAAGACATATATGCTTCTGTCTTTGCGGTCGTAGTATTCAAGCTCTGCATCCGCTAGTGCGGTTTGATTTTCAATTGACCAGTGTACCGGCTTGAGGTCTCTATAAACTAAGCCTCTTTCGACGAGTTTAGAGAATACTTCAAGTACACCAGCTTCATAATCGGGGGTCATTGTTAGATAAGGAGTTTCGTAATTGCCGATCGTGCCCAGTTTCTGCATCTGTTTAGACTGCATTTTTACAAATTTTTCGGCATATGATTGGCATTTGTATCTTATCTCTAGTCTTGATAATTCTTTTGCCTTTTCTCCAAGCTCCTTCAGAACTTGATGCTCTATAGGAAGTCCGTGACAGTCCCACCCCGGAATAAAATCAACGTCGTAGCCGAGCATTGTTTTTGATCTGACAACGATATCTTTCAAGACTTTGTTTAAGAGATGCCCAAGATGAATCGGACCATTGGCATAAGGTGGGCCGTCGTGAAAGATAAATTTCTCTTTCCCCTGAGAGTTTTCTCTTATCCTTTCATAGAGCTTTATTTTCTCCCATCTTTTCTGAATTTCAGGCTCTTTTTGATTGAGATTTGCCTTCATTGGGAAATTGGTCCTTGGAAGGTTAAGAGTATCTTTGTAATTGATTTTCTTTGCCTCTGACATATAGCTCTAATTATTCTCCTAAATTATTCTTAAACAAATTATACTAAGCAGAGTTTTATTCAATTGGATCACTAAGATAGACAGTGAATATTTGTTTCTGAGTTGAGGAAAAATATTAGCTTAGATAGGATGAAATGCAAGTTGTATAAGGGTTAAAGATGTTTTAGTTCTACTCTTCGACAACTAGCTTTAGCTCATTTAAAGCCTTCTTGTAAAAACCACCCATTATTTGCCAGGCTTCCATGTAATCTTTATCCTGATCTAGGGGTTTCAACAACTTAAAACCATAGTTAGTAGGTTCTATCAGAAATTCATCATCTTCGTTGAGTTTGTTTTTAAGTATAATGATAATAAATATAATGAATAGGATTGGAGATAAAGATGGAACGGCTAAAAAATAAAGTTGCTATTATAACAGGTGGGACTGGTGGTTTGGGAAAAGCGGTCGTATCAGTATTTCTAAGTGAAGGAGCAAGGGTATTCAGCACTTATATAGTCAAGGACGAACTCGAAAAATGTTTGGATATTAAAGAAGAATATGGTGAAAAGTTGGTATACGGAAAAGCTGATGTGACTAAAGCAAAGGATATGTCAAAAGTTGTGGACAGGGCTATTAATAACTTCGGCCGAATTGATTTTTTGATTAACATAGTAGGTGGATTCGCTATGGCTAAAATTGTCGATACGGATGAAGTGATGTGGGATAGGATGATGAATATGAACTTAAAATCCGTATTCATTTGTTCAAAGGCTGTTCTTCCGCAAATGGTAAAACAGAAATACGGGAGAATAATTAATATCGGCGCCCGGCCTGCTCTTAAAGGTTCTTCTAAGATGTCCGCCTACGGGGCTTCAAAATCGGGAGTGCTTAATCTTACTCAGTCTATGGCGGATGAGTTAGCTGAATATAATATAAATGTAAACGCTATTATCCCAGGCACTATTAACACTCCTACAAATAGAAAGGATATGCCCAAGGCGGACCAAGCGAAGTGGGTAAAGCCAAAAGAGATTGCGGAGGTGATTACATTTCTATGCTCCAAGAAAGGCGACCCAATTAGCGGAGCCGCTGTACCTGTATACGGAAAGACTTAAGATGCTTTTAGGTTCTTAATTATTAATAGAGTTCAAGTGCTAACTTCAGACCTGTCGCCCATTATTGTGTCTAAGAGATACTGTCCAAATTCTGATGCGGTTTTTATATCTTCTTTTGAGATTTCGACGTTGTTTAGATATTGGAGCCTTAGAACGTCCGAGTCGGAGTATTCAGGGATTATATATCCAAAGAAGAACCCGAGTTCGCGGAGTCGGGAAGCAATATATCCTGTCCCCTTTTTATTTAAAGGCAGGTCGACGTAAATACAATCAATTCTCTCTAGACAAAGCTGCTTTAGATGGAAATGAATTTCATCAAAAGTAGCTTTGCCATATTTATAGACCGTGATTATCCCCTGGTTGTGGTCTGAGCGGATAGATACTTTTATATGACCATTCCCTTTTTCAGAGTACTTCGATTTTTTATTTTCTGAAATAAATTTTCTCTCATACCTAATCCGACTATAGATTGTTTCAATTATCTCTTGATATACTTCTGGCACATAAACTTTAGCAGGCTTACTTTTGAGTATAGGAGTAAACATGAGAGCTATAGATTGTCGTCTTGGCTTGTCATCTTCAGATATATTTTGAAATGAAACAGTACCCGGGCTGTAACCCAGCAAAAATCCCGTTTCGCATGAGCCCAGTTCAAGGCTTCCCTTCTGGCTGTAAGGGTGAACCGTTACCGCTTCTCCGTAAACTCCTACTACTCCTCGAGAGGCGGCATGCTCGGTTAAATAAGTTTTCATTTTTGGAAAAACACCTTGTCCACGGTAGCGTGGATCAACAACGGCTTCTCCTGATTCACCAACTTTGGCGCCGGGTTTACTGAAAATAAGAGCTAGGTGGCCTATCAGCTCCCCGTCGCTGCTGTAAGCACCACATGATGTCATTACATCTGCATGGAGGCGGGCTTCTATCTGCTCTGGATAATACATAAATTCGTTTGCGTAAGTGTAGCCGTAACACTTATAAACTAACCTCACCAGTTCGTGAACTTTATTGTGTTTGAAAATATCTATCTTGATTTCAGCATCAGGGCCAACCGGCTCTACTTTTAAATGGTTATGATGCTCAGAGATATCCATCTCGTCTCTTATGTCAGAAGCAGGCAGGTTCTTCACTATCTCTGTCCTGTTTCCCTGATTTCCCAAAGCATAAAAATGAACTTGATCGGCATAGCCTTTGGATAGATAGGATTTGAATCTCTTGTCTTCCCCGTGCTCCATTTTCTCGTAATCAAACGGGAGTCCTTTGTCCTCAAAAGCAATTACAAAAGAGTGAAGACGTTTAGATATTATTAAATCGATAGGTTGGCATGCATCACCGCCGAAGCCGAATTTTACAATGTTCCCGAATATATCTATAAGTACTTTGTCTAGGTTTGCAGTGTCTTTCTTAGAAAGCCCGCTTACATATGCTATATCGCTGACCATATCGACGATAGCTTTTAAATAGCGGTCTTCAGGAAGTATGCTAAGGCGCGCTATTTCCTGTTCAGATGAATTTTCTTGAGAGTGTTCTGAATTTTTGCTCATAGTTGAAGTTCTATTTTTCTCTTTTGGGTTTATACATGTGTGTGCTAAGACCATAGTAAACTTCAGCCGATTCCATAACAGTTTCAGATAAAGTAGGATGAGCGTGTATCGTAAGCTCGATATCAGAGGCGAGGGCCGACATTTCGATTGCTAAAACACCTTCGGCAATAAGCTCTCCTGCCCCAGACCCTACAATGCCCATACCGAGTACTCTCTGGGTTTGTGGATCTATAATGAGCTTTGTCACGCCGTCATTTCTATTAAGTGTTGTAGCGCGTCCTGAGGCTCCCCATGGGAACCTGGCTACTTTCACCTTTATATTTTTTTCTTTTGCTTCAGTCTCAGTCAGTCCGCACCAGGCGATCTCAGGATCTGTAAATACGACAGCAGGAATAGCGTTGGGTTCAAAGACCCTGTTCTTTCCGGCGAGCACTTGTGCTACAACGCGCCCTTCATGTGTGGCTTTGTGGGCTAACATTGGCTCTCCTGCGACGTCTCCAATTGCAAATATATTGGGATCAGACGTTCTTCTCTGCCCGTCAATTTCTATAAAGCCTTTCTTATCAATTTGGACCTTTGTGTTTTCCAATCCCAGGTTTTCTGAGTTGGGTCTTCGTCCTACTGATACAAGTACTTTGTCAAATATCAGCTCGTCTTTCTCTATCTCGTTACCCTCAAATTTAACTTGTAAGCCCTTTTTAGTCTCTTTAATGTCTACAACTTTGGTGTTGAGCATAATCGACTCATAATTTTGCGCAGAGCTTTTTTGGAGCACCCTTACCAAGTCTCTATCGACCTCCTGCATAAGCCCTGAGGTCATTTCAACTACAGAAACTTTTGTTCCTAAAGCCGCGTATACTGTCCCAAGTTCAAGGCCAATGTAACCCCCTCCAACGACAAGCATGGTGTTGGGAATTACGGGCAAATCAAGGGCTGAGGTTGAATCCAGTAAATGAGGAGAATCATTTGGGAACGTGGGAATCTTAGCCGGACGAGAGCCAGTTGCAATTACTGCGTACTCAAATTTCAACTTTTCCGTAGTGCCGTCGGCCTTTTTTATTTCAAGAGTGCTTGAATCTAAGAAAGTCGCCCTACCCTGTATGTAAACGACTTTTCTCTGTCTGGATAATATACCTAGGCCGCCTACTAATTTTTGTACAACTTGATTCTTCCAATCTCGTAATTTATCTAAGTCAATTTTAGGCTTAGAGTACGTTATTCCCCAGTGTGCGGAATGTTTGGCTTCTGAAATAACTTTAGCGGTGTGAAGTAGCGCTTTAGAGGGAATGCAGCCTCTGTAGAGGCATACTCCGCCCGGATTATCCTCAGGATCTATCATTGTGACCTGAAGTCCTAGGTCAGCAGCTAAAAATGCAGCAGGGTAACCTCCCGGGCCGGCTCCAATGATAGCTACTTGTGTTGTGTTTTCAGCCTTGCTCATAATTATCTCATCATGTAATAGTTAAGATGATCTAGCCTTCCAGCGGTAGTTTAAAAGGCTCTTCGAGCGCTTCTATTACCCAGCGTAAAAACCTTACGGCATCCGCTCCATCTATTAAGCGGTGATCATAAGAAAGAGACAGTGGGAGCATGAGTCTGGGTTTGAAATCTCCGTCTATGTAGACAGGTTCAACAGCGGAGCGTGAAATACCAAGTATGGCAACTTCGGGGGCGTTTAGTACAGGTGAGAAATATGTACCGCCCAGCCCGCCTAAATTGCTTATTGTAAAAGTGCCTCCCTGAAGTTCGTCTACAGAGATTTTTTTATTCCTTGCTTTTTCAGACAATTTGGTGAGCTCAACAGACAATTTAGTTATATTCTTTTTATTTACGTTTTTTATTACAGGCACAAGGAGACCCCTATCTGTATCTACGGCTACTCCAATGTTGTAATACTTTTTGTATAGGATTTCTCCATTTCCCATATCCACACTCGCGTTGAATTGAGGAAAGACTTTAAGGGCAGAGGCAATTACTTTGAGGATAATAGAAGTCATTGTTAATTTGCCTCCCGCTTTTGCTACTTCCTGACCAAATTCTTTTCTAAGCTTTTCTAGCTCGGTTATGTCAGCTTTGTCATATTGCGTTACATGAGGTGCTGTCCATGCCTCGGTAAGACGCTCTGCTGTGAGCCTTCTAACCTTAGACATCGGGGTACGTTCTATCTCTCCCCATTTGTCCGTCTCTGAAGTACCTTCAAGCTCCTGTCTTTTTATTTTTGTAGGGTCAAGAGTTTGTTTTTCACTTATGGATTTAGGCTCTTTCCCCGGCGCATAATCTCTGACGTCTTGTTGCGATAATCGCCCTCCAGGACCTGAGCCTGATACCAGATTTATATCCACTCCAAGCTCTCTTGCTAATCTCCTTACTGATGGTGAAGCGGGTACTTTTTTGTTAGATACAAGTTCTGCCTTATCTGAGGCAATTTGCTGTCCCTTCCCTTCTTTTAAAACTGGGCTGGGTTTTTCTTTGTCTGGAAATAATTTGAGTGGTTCGTCTACTATTTTGCTATCTATGTTTTCATTCACTTTAGGTTCAGGATCAGCATCCATCTCTTCTTCAACTTCTTTCTCCGCTAGCTTCTCAATTTCCTCATCTTCACTTTCGGCTATCTCAGTACTAGCCTTTTTGAGCTCCTGATCTGTAGCATTTCCTGCACCATCTTCAATAGTGACTAAAAGCTGGCCGACTTTGATTGTATCACCCTCTTTTACATGGACTTCCTTGATAATTCCAGCAGCGGGTGCCGGAATTTCAATTGCGGCTTTATCCGTCTCGATTTCTAAAAGAGGCTGATCCTCTGCTACTTTATCTCCAGCCGATACAAATACACCTATTACATCCCCTGTTTCGATATCTTCCCCGAGATCGGGCAGCTTGTATTCAATCGTCATTTAGTCCTACCTTATAAATTATTTCTTGATACTAAATTATATCTTTTATAAAGGCTTCTTGACACCAATTCCCGAGCCCCGAATTTTCACTATTATGAAATCATAGGATTGGCTTTGCTGGGGTTAATGTCTAGATCCAGTATAGCTTTTTCTACAATTTTCGGCTCAATTTTTTTCTCCCAGGTAAGTGAAGCTAGTACGGCAAGAATTATGTATCTCCAGTCAACTTCGAAAAAGTCCCTTAGCGCTTTTCGACTGGCGCTTCTTCCAAATCCATCCGTTCCTAATGAAACAAGAGGACGGGGGAGCCATTGGGATATAGAATCAGGGAGGGCCATTACATAATCTGAAGCTGCAACAAAAACTCCCGGAGAGTTTTTAACGCACTCAGTTATATATGGGACTCTTCTTATTTCAGAAGGATGAAGCATATTCCATCGTTCTTTTTCAAGCCCATCCCGATAGAGTTCTTTGTAACTCGTAACACTCCATACATCTGCCGCGACTCCGTATTTATCACCGAGCACTTCTTGAGCTTTTAATACTTCGTTCAGGATCGTACCGCTTCCGAAAAGCTGTGCATGAAGTTTGGCTTCTTTGTTTTGGGAATCTCTAAATTTATACATACCTTTTAATATCCCCTCTTTTACCCCTTGTGGCATTGGCGGCTGCTTGTAGGTTTCATTCATAACAGTAATGTAATAGAAGAGGTCTTCCTGCTCCACATACATACGGCGTATCCCATCTTGTATAATCACTGCTATCTCATATGCGAAAGCCGGATCGTATGCTTTGAGGTTGGGTATAGGATAAGCAAGCAGATGGCTATGACCGTCTTGATGCTGAAGCCCTTCCCCTGCTAATGTCGTTCGCCCTGCTGTGCCTCCTATCATAAAACCTTTGCATCTCATATCTCCCGCTGCCCAAATGAGATCTCCGATCCTTTGGAATCCGAACATAGAATAGTAGATAAAAAACGGTATTGTGTTGATTCCGTGAGTGGCGTAAGCGGTCCCGGCAGCAATGAATGAGGACATGGATCCTGCCTCTGTGATGCCTTCTTCTAATATTTGACCGTCAATTGCTTCTTTATAGTAAAGAAGAGTTTCCGCATCTACCGGTTCATAGAGTTGCCCTACATGAGAGTATATTCCTACCTGTCTGAATAGAGCCTCCATTCCGAAAGTGCGGGCTTCATCGGGAACAATAGGCACTATGAGCCTACCGATGTTTTTATCTTTCAATAGTTTGGCTAGCATTCTTACGATTGCCATAGTGGTGGCGACTTCTCTTTTGCCCGAGCCCTTATAGAACTCTTCAAATAGCTTCTCCGGGGGAGCTTTTATCGGATCACATATAACCTCGCGCTTGGGCAAGTAACCCCCTAGTTCGTGTCTCCTCTCTTTTAAGTATTTAATCTCCTTGCTGTCATCAGGAGGTTTATAAAAAGGCGCTCTTGAAATATCTTCGTCTGAGATCGGTATATCAAAACGCTTTTTGAAAAGTTTCAATTCCTCTTCATTTAGTTTTTTCTGCTGATGGGTGATGTTTCTTCCTTCTCCCGCTTCTCCAAGGCCGTATCCTTTAATGGTTTTTGCAAGTATGACGGTTGGCGATCCGATATTTTCTACGGCAGCTTTAAATGCGGGGTAGATTTTCTCCGGATCATGCCCTCCACGTCTTAATTTCTGAAGTTCTGTGTCGGATAGGTTCTTTACCATATCTTGAAGTCTGGGGTCAGTTCCAAAAAAATGGTTTCTAATATATTCACCTGAAGCTACGGAGTATTTTTGATAATCACCGTCCAAGGCTTCAGTCATTCTTTTTACCAGGATGCCGTCCTTATCTTTTGAAAGGAGAGGATCCCAGTTGCTTCCCCATATGACTTTTATTACGTTCCAACCAGCGCCTCTGAAAATTGATTCAAGTTCCTGGATTATTTTTCCATTTCCTCTAACTGGTCCATCCAAGCGCTGGAGATTACAGTTAACAACAAAAATAAGATTATCCAAATTCTCTCGGGAGGCTAAAGTTATAGCTCCCAAAGTTTCAGGTTCATCTGTCTCACCATCTCCTAAAAACGTCCATACTTTAGCGTCAGAGGGCTTTTTAAGTCCTCTATCCTCAAGATAGCGGTTAAAGCGCGCTTGATAAATGGCCATTATAGGACTTAGCCCCATTGATACAGTTGGAAACTGCCAAAAGTTGGGCATAAGCCAAGGATGTGGGTAAGATGTAAGCCCTCCTTCCTGCTGGAGGTCGCGTCTAAAGTTTTGGAGGTTTTCTATCGTAAGACGTCCTTCAAGGTATGCTCTGGCATAGATTCCGGGAGATGCATGTCCCTGAAAATATACAATGTCGCCCTCGTGGCTCTCATTTCTGCCACGCAGAAAATGATTAAACGCTACTTCATAAAGCGCAGCGGCGGAGGCAAATGTTGAAATATGACCTCCAATCCCCTCTTCAAGGCGGTTGGCGCGTACAACCATTGCCATTGCATTCCAGCGTATAAGGCTTCGAATGGTCCACTCAATCTGGGGGTCACCCGGGTACGGCGGTTGTTTCTCGACTGGAATAGTATTGATATAAGGCGTGTTTGCAGTAAAATGAAGCCTCGCTCCCCTTTTTTGGGCATGGATCTGGAGTTTTTTAATAAGTTTAGCAGCACGCTCCACTCCACCTGCATCTATGACGTAATCAAGCGAATCAAGCCATTCCTGGCTTTCTATTTCTTCCTCTTCAATTCTCTTTTGCTTATCCTTGGATTCTTTATTCATTTTATATGGGAATTGTACAGTATAGCTCAGTTTTAAGTCAACTTTCTTAACGTGTTATACCTCTTATTTTCTTTTGATATTGCTATGTACAAATGGATTCTTAAATATTGTCTAGAATTCTATAATTCTTGCACTTATAAAGATTAAGGATTGACCACTGTAGTATTGAATATATAATATCCCACTATGGAAAAATTCGACTTAACTTTTATTGGATCGGGGCCCGGGGGCTACGTTGGTGCGATAAGAGCCGCTCAGCTTGGAATGAATGTTGCCGTGATTGAAAGGGATAAACCGGGTGGTGTTTGTCTCAATTGGGGCTGTATTCCTTCGAAGTCAATCTTAAAGTGCGCAGAAGTGTATGAATATTTCAATCATTCAGAGGAGTTTGGTATACAACATAAAGGACTTTCTTATGATTTTTCTAAAGTTATTGATAAGAGTAGAAAGGCCTCTTCTACGCTGAATAAGGGGGTTGAATATCTCTTTAAGAAAAATAAAATAACACTATTTAATGGTGTCGGTAAGTTAATAACTAATAATAAGGTCGGAGTTATTGGAGAGAAAGACCAGATAGAGATAGATACTGATAAAATTATGATTGCTACTGGATCAGTTCCACTAACACTTCCGGGGCTTGAAGTAGACGGAAAACTTGTAATGACGAGTGATGAAGCTATTTTTCATAGAGAGGTGCCTGATTCAGTAGTAGTAGTTGGAGGCGGGTATATAGGGGCTGAGTTCGCTTATGTTTATAATTCATTTGGAAGTAAAGTGACGATTGTTGAGATGATGGATCATATATTACCGGGTGCTGATAAAGAAGTGGCGCATGAACTGCAGAGGCTATTTAAGAAGAGTGGAATGACCATACTTACAGGAACAAAATTTAAAGATATCAAGAAGAAAAAGAAAACAGTTGATGTAATACTTGAAAATGTTTCAAATCAGTCAGAGACAAAAATTACCGCTTCTATGGTACTTGTTGCTGTAGGTAGGCGTCCTGTGGCGAATGATGCGCCCTCTTCTCTTAGCTTCTATAAGAAATCGGGAGATATCGGGCTTAGCGATTTAAGAATAGAACTGGACGAGAGGGGTTTTATTAAGACTGACGATGATTATATGACTACTTGCAGTAATGTTTATGCGATTGGGGATATTATAGGGCCACCGTTACTTGCTCATAAAGCCTCTGAGGAAGGAGTTGCCGCAGTCGAGAAGATGGCAGGACAAAAGAGTAAGGTGCATTATGATAATATACCGGGCTGTGTTTATTGTCAGCCTGAAGTTGCAACGATTGGATTGACTGAGGAACAGGTGCAAGATCATGGATATAATTACAATGTAGGGAAGTTCCCTTTCCGGGCTACTGGAAAAGCAGTAGGAACAGGAGAAACCGACGGTTTTGTAAAAATAATATCTGATAAGGATACCGGTGAGATTCTGGGAACGCATATTATAGGGCACGGGGCTACTGAATTGATTGCTGAGATAGGAGTTGCCAGGACCTTAGAGTCAACTCCTCTTGAGATAGCTATAACCTCTCATGCACACCCCACTTTGTCTGAAGCAGTTATGGAGGCTGCTCTTGCAGCGATGGGAAGATCTAGAAATTCATGACATTAGAAATTTAACGGAATCCAAAATATGGACACTCTTAAAGTATATAAAATTGGATTAGTGCCTTACAGAAAAGCCCTTGATCTCCAGCTAAACTTACTTGAAAAAAGGAAGAATGGGGAGATTGGAGACAGTCTTTTATTGCTGGAACACCCCCCTACATTTACAATAGGTAGAAAAGGAAATAAAAAACATTTACTCATGAATGAGCGTTATTTGTCTGAGCGCGGCATTCACTTTGAAGAAATAAGCCGGGGGGGCGATATAACTTTTCACGGCCCTGGACAGTTGGTCGGTTATCCGATTATGGATCTTAATACGAAAGGACGGGATGTTCATAAATATCTAAGAGGGCTTGAAGAGTCCATTGTAATGGTGCTTGAAGATTTTGGTATCTCAGCTAATCGTATAGAAGGACTTACAGGTGTGTGGGTGAAAGGTCATAAAATCGCATCAATTGGAGTTGGGGTTAAAAGATGGGTCACTTATCATGGTTTTGCTCTCAATGTAAATACTGATCTATCGTATTTTGATATGATAGTTCCTTGTGGAATTCCGGATGTGAAAATGACGTCTATTGCAGGATGTCTTAGGGAAAAGGAAGGGATTCAAATAGAAGATGTGGAAGAGGCTGTAGTTAAGTCGTTTATAAAAATATTTGGTTTTGAGAATGCCAAAGTAATAACAGCTTTTGATTACAATCCTGAGAATTTGTTGGAATCAGATTTGTTATATAATCTTGAAGAAGAATTAGAAAAAGATTTAGACCTCCTTATCTAACAAAATAATAATCAATACAAATCCCTAGATTGGCAAGCTAAACTATATTCATGATAGTCTCTAACTTTTCAGCACTTATTATCTCTATCATTTTTCTACTCACGCCTCTAAGTGTTTTTTCTTCAGTCGATAAACTAATAGTGCCTAAAGGGTTTGAAATACAAGAGTACGCTTCGGGGTTAGGTAGCCCGAGGTTTATGTCATTAAGTCCTGATCAAGTCCTTTTCGTTACGATCATTGGGGAGGGGACGGTCGTAGCTCTTCCCGACATTAATAATGACGGGAAATCGGACCGGTCTATTAAATTTATAGAGGGTCTAAAAAGACCTAACGGTATTGTCTTTTATGATGGATATATATATGTCGGGGAAACAAACCAGATTGTTAGATTCAAATATAACGGGTTTGACAATGAGCCTGGTAAAAAAGAAGTGATCGTTCCTGATCTGCCAACTAAGGGCCATTTTACAAGAACGCTCTCATTTGGTCCTGACGACAAGATGTATGTTTCCATAGGGTCTTCATGTAACGTTTGTGCCGAAAAGGATAAAAGGCGCGCTACTGTTATGAGGTTTAACCCTGACGGTACTGCTGCACAGATTTATGCAAGGGGTCTTAGGAACTCTGTCGGTCTTACGTGGCATCCTACGACTCAGGAGCTATGGGCTACGGATAACGGCAGAGACTGGCTCGGTGATAATCTACCACCTGACGAAGTTAACATCATAAAAGAGGGGAAGGATTATGGCTGGCCTTACTGTTATGGGGATAAGATTCCTGATCCTGAATTCAATAATCCTGAGAAATGTACGAGTACTATTTCACCTGTTGTGGAGCTGCAAGCCCACTCGGCCCCTTTAGGGCTCACTTTTTATGATGGGAATATGTTCCCGCCTGAATATAAAGGTGATCTCTTTGTAGCTCTTCACGGCTCCTGGAACCGCTCAATACCAACCGGATATAAAGTGGTAAGAGTTAAGATACAAAATGGAATACCTCAAGGGATAGAAGATTTTGCATATGGATGGATGACTGCAACAAAGCGGTTTGGAAGGCCTGTTGATGTACTAGTAGGAATCCAAGGGGAATTATTTGTATCGGATGATTTGGGTGGAATAATTTATAAAATCACTGAACATGAATAGAAATGTGCACCCCGCTTTTTGAGGCAGGGTGCTAACTTTCTCTATTGTGATATAAGTTTTGACTTCTGGACAAGGTTTGTGATCTGAATTAAGAACTCTCTCATTTCCTGCTGAAATATCGGATCGCTATAATGTGGTGAAGGTAATTCTGAGCGTTGATAGATTCTTTTGTGTGATCCTTTAACTGAATTAAGCGCCGTAGTATAATTGTTAAGCAGTTCCTGTCGGGTGCCATGGTTCCTCCCCCGGTTAATCACAAAAGTTCTCTTTAGAGCATCACTTGATCCTATGTCATAGATTAAAGTATCGAGAACTTTTATATTTCTTTCATAGTTGTCGAGCTGCGTCTGGTATATCTGTGTAAAAGTAGTCAATAGATTAAGGGTAGCCTGAACCTGTGGTTGTGTTTCTAATATTACTTTCTGCGGGGTTTCTTGAGCAAAGAAAGAGAGGAAGTAAGCTTTCCATTTGTTTACAGTCTGAATTTCTTTTTTGCTATCACTTAGTTCTGGTACTGTGTCTACGATGCTTTCATCAACTCCATTGAACTGAGGGATAAATTGTACATTTTTAAATGAGGGTTTCTGATTGTGTTTGGCGACCAACTGTAGTACCTGTCCGTAATCATATAGCGCCAAAGATGATTCATTGAATGCTCCTGTCGTAGGTTTATACGGAGCGCAAAGCTCTTTGTCATCGCTTAACTGAGTAAGCGGTGACCTTGAAGGGACTTCTCCAAGCTCTATAACAACGTTTCTAATTTCGGCGCTAGAAAGACATGTGTCATAGCTACCCGAATACACCCTGTTATACGAACTTGCAAAATCTGAAGTGCCCATCCCAAAATCCTGTATCGACTGAAGATTTGCACAACTAGAGGTAAATCCAACAACTAAAACTATGATAAAAATAGACTGCCATCTATTGGTTCCCATCACACCCATACCTCCTTTGATATTATTGTAAATTGGGGAATTTACATTCTAGCACGGACAGGAGAATAGTACAATTAGTAGAGACTCTCAATTTAAAGATAAAAATTGTGAGGTTAAAATAAGATAATTAGAATTTAGTTTTTAGACTTGAATTAATGGATATCTAAATCTAATTACTATCGCTTTCCTGACTGCCAGCTTGGTTTTGTGTTTCTTGGTTGTTTTGTCGATTATTACTATTGTCCTGATTAGTTTAAACTTCTAGTTCTTGGGTACAAGTCTCGATTTCATCGTTACTAGATAATATAGGATAAGGGTAATTGTTATACCAATTAGAATGAATTTAATGGCGGCCGCGCTTGAGACTAGAAATATCAAGACTCCGCTTAAGCTCTCTGAGTTTGGGAGTTGTATTAGAAGAAAAGTATTCTCAATGAGGTCCAAAACTCCGGCTATAATGGTGAAGGAAAAGAATGTTAGCGCCCTTTCGTAATCTATGCCCCTGCCCTTCAATAAAGAGCCAAGCAGATTTGCTAAAAAGCCTGTGTAGGCAATTATAAATAGATAGTCCACCCATATCATAATCAAATGCGAACGGATCCCATCCGCTCCGCATTTATCTAATATTTGATTGAAGGCAGATTTGGTAAATGCAAGTTCAAGCGATATCATATCCGGACATCCCGAAGGCCGCAGTTGAGCGTCAAGGATAAGCATTACAAAAGCAGTGAGTATAAAAAAGGTGCCAGAGAATATTAAGTACTGTCTTACAGCTAGAGCTTGAAACAAAAAACCTATAGTTCTTTTGTACATGAGACCTTTTCTTCGAGTTGGTTAGCATATGAGTATGCAGGATAAATATAAACAATCAATAATTAACCCATAGATTTTACAATCAATCTTGTTACCTAAGGAAGTTGTGCTAGAATTCTTGTGATTACGTGGGCAACGGAGAGAGACTGAAGATGAGCAATCCTCGGATAGAACAATTAAAAGTACTTATAGACAAAGACCCAAACAACCCTTTGGGAAGATACGGTCTTGCAAACGAGCTTTTTAAATCGGAATTATTTGAAGATGCGATTATTGAAATAAACGAGTATTTAAAATTAAAAGACGATGAAGGGGCTGTTTATCGCATGTTAGCTGAATGTTATGTGAAAACGGGAAATATCGAGGAAGCAAAGCAGACCTATCAGAAGGGTGTAGAGGCTGCAAATCGTCATGGACACCCAAGTATGGCTGAGGAGTTTGAAGAGGCTTTAGAATTTCTTGATGAATAAACATTATTCGGTTTTGATTATTTAAAGGAGGTATTAATATGGGAAATCTTGTAGAAGTCGCCAAGGTAGGTGAGTTGGAGCCTGGTGAGGGGAAGTTTGTCGAGGTCGAGGGGAAAGAAATAGCACTATTTAACTGTGAGAGCGGATATTACGCAATCGATAACGAGTGCACGCATGTGGGCGGCCCTCTTTGCGAGGGAGACATCGATGGCGACACAGTAACATGCCCCTGGCACGGAGCGGAGTTTGATCTTAAATCGGGGGAGGTTCTGGGCCCTCCTGCTGAAGAAGGCTTAAATACATACAAAGTGCATGTTGACGGGGATTCGATAAAGATAGAGTTCTAATAATACAAAAGCTATAAATGAAGTCCTTCGAACAAATCACCCTCCGGTCTATTCCTTGAAAGATCTTCTGCGCCTCTGAGTTCTTCTCTAATTTTTCCCTCCAGGATAAGATCCGAGAGAGCCACTGCCGCCCCATAAGAAATCATAAGCCCTCGTCCCGTGTGGGCGATAGATTCATAAATGTTGTCCAAACCCGGTACTTTTCCTAAATATCCTGAACGGTCGGGAGTTTCGGCATAGATGCCGGCCCAGCCTCTTATAAACTTCACCTTTTCAAATTTGCTGATTCTCTTCCAAAGAGGAACCCATATATGTTTTACAAAAAGACTCTTTTCGTCCATGCCCCCAAAGCTAAATTCAAAATTATATCCATAAGGCTCATCCATATTTGAGTACCCGGCAAGTATGTTTCCGGACTCATTATGGAAGTAAATGTCGGAAGTGTCTATTATCATTCCGTAAGATGAGAGGTCAACGTCGGGACATTTCATGACAACCATCTGACGTCTTCTAGGTTTTACCATGGTGTCTTTAAATCCATACATTTCAGAAACTCTCGGGCCCCAAGCTCCGGCGGTGTTAATCAACACGCCGCATCTAAACGAGATCTCTTTAAAGTGGTGCTCGACCTCACCTTCTACCAAGAAGCTTTTAACAATCCCGTCCAAGTTTTTGTGCTCCGTATCCGAGGTCCTTAAATCATGGGCTGTTACTTGTGACGCCTGCCCATTTTTAATGACAATCCCCTGTACGTACAACCGGTCTAAGAATTTCACGCCCCTCTGGCGCGCTTCCCTTCGGTAATATTCCCTAAGTGAGTAATGATCTATTAAGCCGGCTTTTTTGGATATGGAGAGTCCGAAGACCCCGTCAAGATTATCGACAAAGGGAAGAAATCGAGGGATATCATCCGGAGAATGGAGCTCTACGGGAAGGCCGTATTTCTTGTATAGAGGATAATTCTTGTTTATCTCCTCCCAGGATCGTTCATCGTGCATCCAGTAGTAACCTAATTTACGAAACTGAATTTCCTCTGATATGGTTTCATAAAAGTCAATCGAGTATTTGCATAGCTCAATATTTGCTCTGTTTCTCCAGGTGGCTCTCACACCACCTGCGTTTTTAAGTGTGGAGGAATGCTCTCCTTCAAGGTCGAGATCAATTACCCCGATACTCAGGTTTTGCCCTTTCTCCTTAAGCTCTTTTGAAAGCGCGTAAGCACTTGCCGAGCCCATAATTCCGGCGCCTATAAATAGAATATCGAAACTGTAATTACTCATATCAATATTCTAGCATAAGGGTCATACATTATTGCTTATATTTAGGCATTTTTTTCAACACAAACCCCCTTAGTTCTCGGCAAGAATAATGTTATATTTAAATATATGGAAAAAGGGAAATTAGACTGGCTTTTTCTCGATATGAACTCGTATTTTGCGTCTGTCGAGCAGGAACTCAGGCCTGAACTTAGGGGCTTAGCTACTGTTGTGGTGTCGGTTATGGCAGACACTACCTGTTGTATAGCCGCCAGTTATGAGGCTAAGAAATACGGAATAAAAACGGGTACAAAGGTTGCAATAGCAAAGAAGCTTTGCGGTACTTTAAATATTATTGAATCCAGACCTACTTTATATATCAAATATCATAAAGATATTGTTTCGGCCGTAGGCAGTATTTTGCCGATCGATAAAGTTCATTCAATTGATGAAATGTCTTGCAAGTTAACTGGGAGGCAAAGGGTTTATGATAACGCTGTATCTTTGGCTCATGAGGTTAAGAAAGCGATTAAAGAGCGTGTGGGCGAATATTTGCGCTGCTCAATCGGTCTTGCGCCTAACCGCTTTATTGCGAAAATCGCAAGCGGTATGAAAAAGCCCGACGGGTTTACTGTAATAACAAAGGACGATCTACCTCAAATTCTCTATCCCCTCTCACTCAGGGATCTGCCCGGGATAGGTAGAAATATGCATGCGCGTCTTAGAAAGCATAATATTCATAACGTAGAGGATCTTTATTCTTTGTCAGGGGATAGGTTCCTGAATATCTGGCAAAATGTGGGGGGAAAGCGCCTCAGTTATCTACTGAACGGCGAGGAGATAGCAGAGCAGGATACCAAGAGGAGAACTGTGAGTCATTCACATGTTATGGCTCCTGAAATGAGGACAGAGGAGCGTACGCGGGCTGTGCTTATAAGGTTAATACATAAGGCTGCCTTTAGACTTAGAAGGCTAAAATACTTGGCTGGCAATATGAGTATTAAGGTTAAATATTTTAATAGCAAAAATAGCTGGAAAAGGTCCCTCAATATCGGAAAGCGCCACGACACGCAGAGTATGATTCGGGCCTTTTCAGAAATCTGGGAAGAGAGACCCCGGGGCTTTACTCCCCTTAGTGCCTCTGTAACTCTGTCTGAGTTGATCCCGATTAACGAGAGCAGCTATTCCCTTTTCCCAGATCAATTAAAGCAGGATAAATTAGCGACTGCTCTTGATAAGATCAATGAGCGGTACGGAATGAATAGTATTTATTTCGGATCGATGCACGACGCTTCAGAATCAGCCCCACTTCGTATTGCCTTTACCTCTATTCCCGACGTGGTTGCCGAGGGCACAAAATCGGAGCGGTCTACTATGTCTGAGTCAAAATAGAACGCTCCATTTAAACATAATTGCAAGTTACTTAGCATTATACTGCTCCCCATTAAGAACATCATAAAAATAAGCTAGTAAAAACTCGATGTGGGCATGGGATTGGTCAGTTAAACTTTTTATAATATGTAGATATCCATAAAATCTAAGGAAAATTTTTCAACGCTTAATCCCGGTTCACTGTTTCTTGATCGCTCTTCCTTTTTGCATGCTCTGCAGGATGAACTTTTGGGTCGTATCGCCTAGTTGGCCAAGTACCTTAGCATTGACACACACCTCTTGCCCACCGACACAGAAGGTTCTCCATCCGGTCCAACCTCCGAGATACCCTCCGCTCGCTTTCGTCGCTCGTACACGGACCCTGTAAACCCCCTCTGTAGTGAGGCCCTTCGTAGCTCTGCCAGGACCAATTTTAAACGGCAGGGATCTCCAAGCCACGCTGCTAGACCACTGGGGCACCCACCAATGCGTCTTGTCCTCAGGAAGTGCAACATCTCCTATTTTCTCCGGAGCCTCTTCGAGACGCTCGAATAGTATAAGAACATTTGCCGGCTGTCCAGATTGTGTTTTTTTATTTACAGTGACCTCATAAATTGTGTCCGCCGGAAGAGTTGTATAGAAACTTGGTGTCTGAATCTCAAGGGCAGATGGCTCGCTTCTTGCATCCTGGGCAAACGGGTCCCAGTCTGAAAGGTCAACTACACCCGGATCCGCTTCTGTCAGAAAGCCGCTTGCCGATGCAATAGCTTGCTCGGTTACATTTTTTTGCATAAGCGGGTAATCCTTGGGGTATAACAGCTCAAACGAAGTAGGTAAACCCCCTAAAGGCGAGGCACTAATCGCGTTGTTAGGATCGTTGTCAAGACACACCGAAGTACCAAAGCGAAAAGGATCCTTATCGCAACGCCTCGTCGAATGGATAGTGCTGAAGTTGGCCAGCTCAACCGTTTCCCTGGCATACACGG
>SMUY01088369.1_pt1 | contig 25030 bp, 24 predicted proteins | sample 2456441 | NCBI WGS metagenome assembly SMUY01 (sample SAMN11095931, study PRJNA526329) | marine sediment metagenome | biome: Marine sediment; feature: Surficial sediment; material: Deep marine sediment; isolation source: Hadal surficial sediment | place: Pacific Ocean | collected 2014-11 | depth...
AAGCCAATTTTTCGCTATCGTATGCAACCTGGCAGGTGCCATTTTTTGTGCAGGTGTGCCGGGATGATGTTTTGCAAACATTTGCGGGCATGTTTTCAGCATGCCCGCAAATGTTTGTCGCCCGTGCCGATAGAACGTGCATCTCCGGATTTGAGGATGCGTATCTATCGTACGGCGGGCTCCTACGGGTCTTTTCTACAATTGTTATCGTGTGGGGAGGTTATAGTGTCGTGCCACCGATGAGAAATCGCGCATGCCGGAACTTCCTGAAGTTGAGACTAGCCGACGTGGTATTGCTCCATGGGTCGAAGGACAAACCGTAACCAAGGTCATTGTGCGTGAGCGGCGATTGCGCTGGCCTGTGCCGCCGGAAATTGATCGGGAGTTGCCCGGGCAGACGATTCGCTCGCTGAGTCGGCGCGCCAAATACCTTTTGTTCAAGACTGATGCCGGCACTGCGATGTTGCATCTGGGCATGTCCGGCAGTGTACGCATCATCGACGCCGACGAACCTGCCGCAAAACACGATCATGTGGATATCCAACTCGAAAGTGGCAAGGCATTGCGTTTCAGGGACCCGCGCCGCTTTGGTTCGTTTCTATGGGCTCGTGATCCGTTCGAGCATAAACTCTTGCGCAACCTCGGGCCGGAACCGTTATCGCAAGACTTCGATGGCGATTACCTGTGGCAAAAAGCGCGCGGGCGGCGCGTCAGTATCAAGCAATTCATCATGAACGCATCCATCGTTGTTGGTGTTGGTAATATTTATGCCAGCGAAGTCTTGTTTCATTCAGGAATTCATCCCAGGCGCAGCGCGGGAAGAATAGCGAACGGTCGTATGACGCTGCTGGTGGATTCGATCAAGACAGTGTTAGAACGAGCCATTGCAGCGGGTGGCACGACGCTAAAGGATTTCTCCGGTGGCGATGGTGAGCCAGGCTACTTTCAGCAACAACTCGAAGTTTACGGTCGGGCTAAGGAATCGTGTCGTCGCTGCGAGCGCGAAATCTCGCTAATCGTGATTGGTCAAAGATCGACTTTTTATTGCAAGAATTGCCAACATTAAGAAATCTGCGACTGCTTTGTAACACCTATCCCCGGCCGACGCGCTCCATGAGGGCGGCTCTTACCAGTGGCGAAACGAACTCCGAAATGTCGCCACCCAGGGTGCAAATCTCCCTGACCAGGCTCGATGAAATGTAGGTGTATGTCTCCGTTGGCGTCAGGAATGCGGTTTCAACGTCATCGGTCAAATGCCGGTTCATGTTCGCCAGCTGAAATTCGTACTCAAAATCGGAAATCGCTCGCAATCCCCGCACAATAACCTGCAGGTCATGTTGGAGGGCAAAGTCAACCGTCAGGCCTTCGTAGCCGGTCACCTCCACAGTGTCAAAGTCGGCCAGCGCAGACCGGGCCATATCGACTCTTTCGTCGAGGGAAAACATGGGTTCCTTACTGGGATTTGCGGCGATGGCCACCACCACCTTATCGAACAGGCGACAGGCCCGGCGCACGAGGTCTTCATGACCGAGCGTAATCGGATCGAATGTGCCCGGATACATCGCTGAAACTGTCATCGTCTGCTCCCTCCTGCCTGAATCATTGTTCATCCTCCTACTTGAGAGCCGGCACTCGTGAATTATTCGGGCTACGTCTTCGCACTGACCAGCGAATAGCGAACGTTGCCGGCTGTTTTTTCCCTGATGAAGGTCCAGCCTTCCGGCAAGGTCGGAACGGTCTGCTGCCGATCCTGCTCCAGGTAAATCCTGGCGCTGGCAGCAAGGCAGCCACTGCCTGCCAGCAGTCTACACAATTCTTCGAGCAGATCGTCAGCAAAAGGTGGATCGAGAAACACCAGATCAAACTTTTGCGGAACGTCGGATTTCAGAAACGCGAGAGCGTCAGTTTGCACGACCGTTGCATCGCCCGCATCCAGCGTGCCGATGCTGACGCGTAGCGTTTTTGCGGCTCCCGGGGCGCTCTCTACGAAAATAACGGAAGCGGCACCGCGGGACAGGGCTTCAAAACCAAGGGCGCCGGTCCCCGCGAACAGATCCAGGCAGCGCATACCGTGGATGTCCGGCGTGAGCCAGTTGAAAAGCGTTTCGCGGACGCGCTCGGACGTCGGTCTCAGGCCGGGCTCATCGGCCACGGGCAAAAGGCGGCTGCGCCATTTTCCCGCTACAATACGCAGCCGTCCGGATGGCGATCCGCCAGCGTTTTGTCCCCCGGTTTTTTTTCGCCCCACACTTTGCTCCAGTATCCGGAGTAAGGTATGAGGTTACTCCAGTACCCGGAAATATTTGGTGTTTGGCAAAACAAAAGTAAAAGAGCCCGCAAAAAAAGCAGGCTTCGTAAAGCGCCTGCGTGCCCGGCTCAATCGTGGTGACAGCTGGCTTACCTACGATCTGGCAAAGCTCGCGCCAGGTGGCAACATCGATGCGGAGGTCCTTGAGGACCTCGCAGCTGCGTTGGTCATGGCTGATGTTGGTGTCGACACGACCGAGCGCATCATCGCCGGATTGCAGCGCAGCCTGGATCGCAAAGAACTCAAAGACGTCGCCGCGTTGCAGGAAGGTCTGCGGCGAACGCTCACGGGAATACTGACACCGGTTGCGCAGCCGCTCACTATTACGGAGCAACAAGGCCCATTCGTTATCCTGATGGTCGGCGTGAACGGTGCCGGCAAGACGACCACCATTGGCAAACTGGCGCGAAGACTGCAGGACGATGGCCATTCGGTAATGCTGGCCGCGGGCGACACTTTTCGTGCCGCTGCAGTTGAGCAGCTGCAAGCCTGGGGTGAGCGCAATGATGTGCCCGTCATTGCACAGCAGACCGGTGCCGATCCCGCAGCCGTGATTTTTGATGCTTATGAAGCCGCTCGCTCAAGAAATATCGACGTCCTGATCGCCGACACGGCCGGACGACTACAAACCCAGACCGGGCTTATGGCTGAACTGGTGAAAATCAAGCGGGTTCTTGCACGTCATGACCCGCAGGCGCCACAGGAAATCATGTTGGTGCTCGACGCAAGCCAGGGACAGAATGCCCTGGTGCAGGCTGAGAAATTTAACGACGCACTTGGTGTGACCGGCATAACAGTCACCAAGCTGGACGGCTCGGCGAAAGGCGGTATTCTTCTTCCTATTGCCAATAAACTCAATATACCGGTGCGCTTCATCGGCATTGGAGAAAAAGCCGAAGACATGCAGCCATTCGATGCAGACGACTTCGTTGGCGCACTGCTATCAACCGACAGCACAAACCAGGGTCATTAGCTTTGATTCGTATTGAAGATGTCACAAAACGATTTCCCGGCGGGCATGACGCGCTGAAGGGACTTAGTCTGAATGTCGAAAAAGGTGAAATGGTTTTTGTCACCGGTCATTCGGGTGCTGGAAAAAGCACATTGTTGCGCCTGATTGCCCTTATCGATCGGCCAACCAACGGACAGGTGATCGTCGATGGCCAAAATTTGCGGCATGTTACCCGCCGCAAAATTCCTGCTTATCGGCGCCAGATCGGCATGGTCTTTCAGGATCACAAGCTCTTGTACGATCGGCCGGTATTCGACAACGTCGCGTTACCATTGGTAATCGCCGGCGTGGGTCATCGGGATGCGGCGCGCAAAGTACGGGCGGCGCTTGATCAGGTCAGCCTGTTAAACAAAGAGAAACAGTTTCCGGAAACCCTGTCATCGGGTGAGCAACAGCGGGTCGGTATTGCACGAGCAATTGTCAGCCGGCCCAAACTGTTGATCGCCGACGAGCCAACCGGCAACCTGGACCCGGACTTGTCTCTGGAAGTGATGCGAATTTTCCGTCGCTTTAACGAGGTTGGTGTAACGCTGTTGATTGCCAGTCATGACATCGCACTGATTGATCAGTTGGGCTGCCGGCGCATCGCACTCGCCAACGGCTCACTGCAGGTTGAAGAAGAGGAAGACGTGGTTGCCGAGTACGCCGAGCGCCTGGAAGCCGATCAGGAGCGCGAAAATTGGCCGCAGTGAAAGCAGAAAAGTCTAAGGCTGCACAGCGATCCGCCGGGCCGGTTTCTGCCTGGGCTGCGCGTCATGTCGGTACTGCCGCAGCGGCATTCGGGCGTCTTGCAAAGCAACCCTTTTCCAGCCTGATGACAATACTCGTCATCGGCGTAACGCTTGCATTACCGGCGGCAATGCACCTCGTAATCAAAAACGCTCAGTCGATCAGCGCATCCTGGGACAACGCTCTGGATTTTTCTGTTTACCTCAAAGCTGATACGTCTTCAGAGGACGCGCAAAGACTCGCCGACATAATTGGCCAGCGTGCCGATGTCGCCCAGGTAACATTCATTTCGGCCGAAGATGCGATGGCCGATTTTCGCGAGCATTCCGGCTTTGGCGAGGCGCTGGATCATCTCACCGTCAATCCGTTGCCGCACACGCTGGTCGTACGGCCGAGTGATGCAAATACTGAACTGTCGATGGGCCTGCTGAATGAGGAGCTCGGTAATTTACCAGAAGCAGACTTTGTCCAGGTCGATACTGAATGGGTGCAGCGATTTCACGCGATGCTCGATATCTTGCAGCGTGCCATCGCGATGGGTGCCGGGCTGTTGGGTGCCGCTATTCTCGTGATCATCGGCAACACCATTCGGCTGGATATTCAGAACCGGCGTGAGGAAATTGAAGTCACCAAGCTGATTGGTGCCAGCAATGCTTTTGTGCGGCGGCCGTTCTTATACACCGGTGTCTGGTACGGTCTCGGTGGCGGCATCCTGGCGCTGGCGCTGGTCCTGTACGGCCTGTTCGCGCTTAAAGACCCGGTTGCCCGCCTTGCCGGGTTGTACAACAGCAGCTTCGAGGTGCTCGCCCTGGATTTCCTGGAAAGCGGCATGATCATCGCCACCGGCGTCGTGCTGGGCCTGATCGGATCATGGCTTGCCGCAGCGCGCCATATGCGGCGTATTGAACCGCGCTGACGGAGTCGCCGACGGCCACCATGGCCACATTATGTCTAATCAGTAGATTACCGGTTTTCCATAACCTTTTGTTTTAAAAACGAATAATACCTTACATGCAAGGGAACTAATATACGTTGTTAGCACTCTAACCATCCGAGTGCTAAAATAGCACCTGACTTGGGAGGTAGTGAATCTGATGACAACGGCAGTCGCAAAGACAAATTATGATCTCGCCCTGACGGGCCCGGTCGGCAGTCTGGATGCATACATTCAGGGCGTCGGCTCAATCGATATCCTGAGCAAGGAAGACGAGCAGGCCCTGGCGCATCGCTATCGGGATACCGAAGACCTGCAGGCGGCACGCGAGCTGGTGATGGCGCACCTGCGTTTCGTCGTGCATATCGCAAAGGGATACACCGGTTACGGACTGCCGATAAACGACCTGATCCAGGAAGGCAACGTCGGGCTGATGAAAGCGGTCAAGCGATTCGATCCGGACTTCGACGTACGGCTGGTTTCATTTGCAGTGCACTGGATTCGCGCCGAGATTCATGAATATGTATTACGCAACTGGCGCATCGTCAAAGTGGCGACGACCAAGGCCCAGCGAAAACTGTTTTTTAACCTTCGCAGGAAGAAGAAAAGTCTGGCCTGGTTGTCGCATGCCGAAACGAAAGCGGTCGCGGCAGATCTTGGCGTCAGCACCAAAGAAGTTACCGAAATGGAACGCAGGCTGAGTGCCCGTGATGCGGTATTCGATCCGATGCCGGATGCCCGTGATGATGACAGAGCGTTTTCTCCGGCAGCCTATCTGCGAAGCAGCCCGGACTCTGATCCTGCAACACTGCTGGAGAAGCTGGACTGGAAGGAAGATGCGACCTCGAGGATGATGGAGGCGATGAGCACGCTCGATGAGCGTAGTAATCACATTCTCCAGTCGCGCTGGCTTACCGAGGAAAAACAGACCCTGCACGAGCTGGCCGATCACTACGGTGTATCCGCCGAACGTATTCGCCAGATTGAAGGCAACGCAATCAAGAAAATCAGGGTTGCGATGGGAGTCTGAATTCCGACGCTAACTCAAGACTAAAACAAAACCCGCATAATCAGGTTATGCGGGTTTTTTTATCGACGTGCGATCGCGGCGGCGTTATGCGCAATGCGTAAGTATCCCCAGGCAAAGCCTGGGGCTTTAGTTTGTGAGCCGCTCAAAGCGGCTTGACGGGACCGCTTCGCGTAGTAATTTCGCCCGTGCCGGTCGAGCGACTTTCACAAGGATTGAGTAATCACTCCTATCGTACGGCGGGCTCCTACAATACTTATTAGCACCTGTAGCCCGCCCAGCGGGCGATTGACATTCGCTCCATACGCTTTGCCCGTTGCGCATATCTGGCCCGGACAATTCATGAATGTGCTCGCAGCCTTGCAGGATCCTCGTCCGCACATAAAAAAGGGTGTGACAGAATAAATTCTGTCACACCCTTTGGAATCGAACGTTTTTTCTTAGCTGGTAATCGGAACCATCGTAATTTCAACGCGGCGATTTGCCTGTTTACCGGCGGACGTGTTGTTGTCTGCAACCGGCATCGACTCGCCCATGCCGATATCAATCAGCCGCTGTGCATTGATACCCTGCGCGCGCAGGTACTGCCCGACTGATCCGGCGCGACGCTCCGACAACGCCTGGTTGTACGCATCGGAACCCGAGCTGTCAGTATGACCGGCAACTTCAACCACGGTCTGATCGAATTCGGTCAGAACCTTGCTCACTGAGCTCAGTACGTCATAGAAAGCCGGACTGAGATCCGAGCTGTTGGTAGCGAAGGTAACGTTACCAGGCATATTCAGGGTGATGTTGTCACCGATGCGCGTAACGCTGACGCCAGTGCCCTGCAGTTCAGCACGTAGTTCAGCTTCCTGTTTGTCCATGTAGTAACCAATTGAACCGCCGGCCAACGCGCCAACTCCGGCACCAATCAGTGCTCGTTGCCTGCGTTCAACCGCATCATCTCCTGATGCAAGGCCGACAACCGCGCCAGCGATTGCGCCTATAACGGCACCCTTGGTAGCGCTGCTGGTTTTTGATTCCTGAGTGTAGGGATCAAGCGTTTCACAACCACCGAGCACGATAGCGAAACCGACAGACACCAATATAGCTTTCAATGTTTTGCTGTTCATATTCATTCCTCTGCTTGCAAGGTGTTCCAGACAAGCGACCCTTTAGCGAATTGTTCGATGCCATTGTATGCGTAAGGTTCCTGAACAAACCCTGAAACCGGTACCACTAACCGTGGTTTTTGCGTGAACTGTGCGCCAGGTCACAATTTGTGCGGGCCCGACGGGGTGATGTGTAGAATGGTCACAGGCCAATCAGGCGGATTGCAGGAGGTATGGATGAGCGAAACAGATCGTTGGCTGGTCGATTATGGTGAAAACCATAACGACGTCGGCAATCCGATTGTCTTCTGGCTTTCAGTGCCACTGCTCGTGCTGGGCACAGTGGGGTTGCTCTGGTCGTTACCAATTCCGCAGGAATTCGCCGACATTTCACCCGTGTTGAACTGGGGCAGCACCTTTCTGATGGCCGCCGTCGTCTACTACTTCATCATCTCCATGTCGCTGGCTATTGGCATGTTGCCGTTTATTTTTGGTGTGGCGGCACTACAGACATGGCTGGCAAACTCGCCATATTCTCCCTACATGGCCAGCAGCGGCTTGCTGTTCGCCTCCATAATCGGCTTGTACCTGGGCAATTTTCCGCAAGGTGGCATCCGCGCCGTCCTGCGCGACATACAGTTGATGATGATCGCGCCGCTCTGGATACTTTCGAATATCTACCGCCGCTTCGGAATTCCTTATTGAACCGGCAATAAGGAGTTACCAGCGCCAGTCAATTCTGTAGAATCATTAGTACTCCGTCAAGGTGATATTTACGGAGTACGAGCCCGATACAACATTCCGATGTCCCGGAGGCATTGTGACCAGTGATAATTCTGTGCAGAAATCTGCATCTTCAAAGCGCCAGTTAAATCCACTGGACCTGTACGACGTTCAATCCGAGCTATCGGAGGAAGAACGCATGGTGCAGGAAACTGTGGCGAGATTCGTCGATGACAAAGTAATCCCGGTTATCCGTGACGCATTTGAGAACCACTATTTTCCGCGCGACCTGATCACACAGGTTGCCGAACTCGGTTTGCTCGGCAGCTCGATCGAGGGCTACGACTGTGCCGGGATGAACGCGATCTGTTACGGGCTGATTTGCCAGGAACTCGAACGTGGCGACAGTGGCTTACGCAGTTTCGTTTCTGTGCAAAGCAGCCTGGTTATGTATCCGATCTACACCTATGGATCCGAAGAGCAAAAACAACGCTGGCTGCCCGCCATGGCCCGCGGTGAAGCAATTGGTTGTTTCGGACTTACCGAAGCGCAAGGCGGCTCCGATCCCAGCAACATGAAAACCCATGCCAGGCGTGACGGCGACGACTGGGTTCTGAACGGTTCCAAGATGTGGATCACCAATGGCAATCTGGCCGATGCGGCTGTTGTATGGGCGACCACCGAAGAGGGTGTGCGTGGATTCATTGTCGAGAAAGACATGCCCGGATTTAGCGCACAGGAAATAGAGAACAAGTTCTCACTGCGGGCGTCTGTTACCTCTGCATTGTTTTTCGACAACGTGCGCCTGCCAGACGCAAGCGTACTACCCGGTGTCACCGGCCTGAAAGGGCCTTTGAGCTGCCTGACTCAGGCAAGATATGGCATCGCCTGGGGTGTGATCGGTGCCGCCCAGGCTTGTCTTCAGGAAGTGCTGAATTACACGCAGGACCGCATCCTGTTTCACAAGCCACTCGCAAATAATCAGGCGATCCAGCTGCGACTCGCGGACATGGCAAGACGTATCACGACAGCCCAGCTGCTCGCCCTGCAACTCGGACGCATGAAAGACCAGGGGCGCATGACGCCGACCCAGGTATCCATTGCCAAATGGAATAATTGTCGTGCAGCACTCGATATTGCACGCGATGCCCGCGACATGCTGGGCGGCGCCGGTATTAGTGCGGAGTACACGCCTATTCGTCACATGCTGAACCTCGAAAGCGTAATTACGTATGAGGGCACGGAGACGATTCACCAGTTGGTGGTTGGCAAAGAGCTGACCGGGGTAAACGCATTCTGAACGAAACAAACCGGGGTCGAACCGAGGTTTTTCGAAAAAACCTCGGTTCGACCCCGGTTTGTGCCTGAAAGTCGTTCGCGCCAATTAATTCTCTGCCGCAAAATCGTGATATCTGGCGCATTGCTGCACCGATGATGCTCTCGAATATTTCCGTGCCGCTGGTTGGTATGGTCGATATCGGTGTGACCGGTCATCTGGACAGCGCCGTATACCTGGGTGCGGTGGCGATAGGCGCGACCATCTTTGGCTTTCTTTACAGCGGCGTGAATTTCCTGCGTATGGGCACCACCGGCATTACTGCGCAGCGCTTTGGCGCCGGCGACGATGACGGCCTGAAGGTGGCGCTCGGACAAGCGCTCGTTGTTGCCGTTGCTATTGCTGCAATATTGATCGCGCTACAGGTGCCGATTGCCGCACTGGCGATAAACGTTTTGGGTCCGGCCCCTGATGTTGCACATTTTACCAATGAGTACTTTTTCATCCGCATCTGGAGTGCGCCGGCGACACTCGCCAACTATGCACTGATCGGTTGGTTCCTGGGCCTGCAAAACGCCCGTGTCCCCCTCTATATCGTTCTTACGATAAACGTGATCAACATCCTGCTGGACCTGGTGTTCGTATACCTGCTCGGCATGAAAGTCGATGGTGTCGCGGCGGCTTCCGTAATTGCCGAATTCAGCGGGCTTGCCGTCGGTGCAGGTTTCGCACTCCGCGATCTCAAGCGCCGTGGCGGACACCTGCTGGTCGCCCACCTGACGACACTGCGGGAATACGCTCAGTTCTTTGCGGTCAACGCGAACCTGTTTATTCGAACGATGGCACTGATTTTCACATTCACTTTCGTAACGGCTGCAGGAGCGAGGCAGGGCAGCCTGATCCTTGCGGCGAACGCGATACTGATCAATATCATGCACCTGATGGCGTTCGCTCTCGACGGCCTCGCGCATGCTGCCGAAGCACTGGTGGGCAAGGCAATTGGCGCGCGTAACAGGGAGGCCCTGCGCCGCTCGGTCACGTTGTCGCTGCGCTGGTCTCTGTATTTCGCGCTTGGCTTCAGTGTCTTTTTCTATTTCGCCGGTCCGTGGCTGGTCGGACTGTTGACGGACTTGCCGGACGTGATAGAAACCACCCTGCGCTATTTACCCTGGATGACCTTGCTACCGCTGATTGCGGTCTGGTCCTACCTTTACGATGGCGTATTCGTTGGTGCGACCCGGTCAAGGGAAATGCGTGACATCATGCTTATGTCGTCATTCCTGGTATTTGTGCCGGCCTATTTTGTTTTCGGATTCATGGGCAATCACGGGCTGTGGCTTGCGTTGACCTTGTTTCTTGCCAGTCGTGGTATCGGCATGCATTATTTTTATCGTCGTCACGTACTGCCATCAATAACGGCTTGACCTGAATCGCGGTTCTCAACCTGATGCAGCGCACATTGCCCTGAGACAGACGATCGCGCCCAGGCGTAAGCAATAATTCCCGTAAGTATATTGGCCACGGCATACGCCGCGAAAATTCCCATGATGCCAAAATAACGATTTCCTATAAACGCGAGTGGCAGATAGATCAAAACCATTCGCGCCAGGCTGATATGCACCGCCGGCATCGGTTTGCCCATGCCGTTAAACGACGCATTCATGATCATGACAATTCCGTAAGCGCCGTAACTGATCGGCACGATATACAAATATTGTGTGGCAACGTCCGTGACATGCGGGTTGTCGCTAAACAATAACGGAATCCAGTCAGCCAGCAATGCCAGCAACAAGGCAATAACAACGCCCGCAACAAGACAAAAGATCGCATCGAGCCGCAAGGCCAGGAAAATGCGACCTTCCTTGCCGGCAGAAATATTTTGCCCAACGAACGGACCAATGACGGCCGACATCGCATAAAACATCACCAGCATCAGCGACTCCACCCGGCTCGCAATACCAAATCCAGCCACCGCCTCCGTTCCGTAGCGAGCCAACATGGCCGTGATGACACCGGTCGCAATTGGAATAATGGCATTCGTGGCCGCTGCCGGAATACCGACATGCAGTATGTCGGCCCACGACTTCCTGAGTTCACCGGGATCCGGCTTGTTAAACGTCAGCATGTCGAGGCGCATGCGCATCAGGTACAGCGTGCCGATGAAGATCGCCGCACGCGCGAGAACGCCTGCCAACGCTGCGCCTTTCAGACCCATAGCCGGAATTGGCCCAACGCCGAAGATAAGAATGGGATCCAGCACAATATTGGCAACCGCCGCAATAACCATCAGCATGCTCGGCAATCGGGTATCGCCGGTCGCGCGCATACTGCTCATGCCAACCATGCCGACCACAACGAACGGCACGCCGGCATACAGAATCGTCATGTACCCGCCAATCAATGGCAGCATGTCCTCCGGCGCGCCAAGCAGCCTGAATAGTGGCGCAATAGTGAGGAAGCCGACCGTACAAATAACCGCGGTAATGCCGAACGACAATATCAGGCTGTCAGTAGCCAGGCGTCGCGCGCGGCGATGATTATGTGCACCGATGGCGCGCGCAACGACAGATGAGGTTCCCGCGCCCAGTCCAATCGCCACACTGGTCACGATCATCAAAACAGGGAAAGCAAAACTCAGTGCCGCCAACTCGCGGTCGCCAACACGACCAATAAACCAGGCATCGACGAACCCCTGCATCATCATGGTGAAGATGCCAAACAGCACGGGTACGGTCATATCGACCAAATGTCGACCGACCGCTCCTGTCGTTAAACGGGCTTGCGGTGATGCCATGGGTAAATCCGGAACGAATGAAATGCCGTCTGAGCTGGGGACGGTGCTCATCAGACATCGTTACTATGACCAAGTTCGACATTCCCCGCAATGCCAAATCGGTCGCTGCGCTATGATGGCGCTGCGCCCATCACGGATAGCGATATGCAGTTGAATTACGAAACAGACGAGGCGGGCAGAAAACAATGACCTGGAAGAGACTGAAGTCAAAAGTGGTTTTTGATAATGCCTGGATCACCGTCTATGAGGAGCGCGTCAAAAATCCGGGTGGTGGTGAAAATGACTACGGTCGCGTGCACTTCAAGACCAGGGCGATCGCCATCGTGCCATTGGATGATGCCGGCAACACCTGGCTGGTTGGCCAGGATCGCTACACGCTGGGTGAATATTCATGGGAACTGCCGATGGGCGGCGCACCCCTGGACGAAGACCCGCTCGACGCTGCAAAACGTGAGTTGCAAGAAGAGACCGGGCTTAGCGCGAAAAAATGGACGAAGATCATGCAACTCCATCTCAGTAACTCAGTTACCGATGAAGAAGGATTTGTCTTTGTTGCGAGAGATCTCGAACAAGGCGAAACGGCATTTGAAGAGGCAGAGGACCTGCAAATTCGCAAACTACCCCTAACCGAGGCACTCGCCATGGTTCAGCGCGGTGAGATTACTGATGCGATGACCGTTGTGTCGTTATTGGGCGTTGCGCGTGACGAGAACAAATAACGTACCGTGCGATCTGTAAACAGGTAAATAAGAGATGAAGAAGACCGACACTTTCCCGGGCCTGCTTTTGACTTTGCTCTGTGTGGCTCAGGCGCAGGCAGCGACTCAGCCCAACATCCTGCTGATCTACGTGGACGATCTCGGCTACGGCGATCTCGGCAGTTACGGGCATCCGGTGATCAAGACCCCAAACATTGACGCACTGGCCAACGATGGTCTCAGGTTGACGAACTACTACGCGCCCTCCGCTCTTTGTTCACCCTCCAGGGCAGGATTGCTTACCGGCCGCTATCCCTACCGCAGCGGGATCAAAAGCTGGATCCCGGAGGGCAGCGACAACTATTTGCACGACGAGGAAATTACGCTGGCGGAGATACTCAAATCAGTCGGCTATGCGACCGCGCACATCGGCAAGTGGCATCTTAACTCCGACCTTGGCAGCGACACCGAACCACAACCGACCGACCAGGGTTTTGACTATTTCTACGGCCACAACGCCTTCCAGATTCCAACCAATCACAACCCGACCAACATATTCCGCAACCGTGTTTCTCTTGGCATGCAGAAAGGCTATACCGCGGACTTGTATGCGGATGAATCGATCGAATGGATCAAAAACCGGGATCAGGACAAACCGTTTTTTCTGTACCTGAGTATGGCGGAGCCGCACACGACCTTTGAGAATCCCGCCGAATACAACCAGATGTACTCAGACTTTACTGAGGGCACGATCGTGCCAATCGAAAGTGGTGGGTCTGTGCCACCAAAGGACAGGCTCGTGCCACGCGGCCCTGGCGAGTATTACGCCAACATCACGTATATGGACTCGCAGCTCGGCCGGGTTCTGCAGGCACTGGATGACCTGGGCCTGGAGGATGATACCGTGGTCGTATTCGCCAGCGACAACGGTCCGGTCACGAGCGCCTGGCTGCAATGGTACGAGACCAATGCCTATGGCAGCACCGGCGGCTTTCGCGGACGCAAGCACTTCCTCTACGAGGGCGGTATCAAGGTCCCTGCAATCATCCGCTACCCCGGCGTGACCCGACCTGGCTCGAGCAGCGATGAGTTGGTGCTCGGCACAGATATCTTTACGACGCTGGTGAAAATTGGCGGTGGAGAAATTCCCCAGGACCGCCCGATCGACGGCATCGATATCGGGCCAATGCTGGGCGGTGGCAGTTTGCCGGACCGAGCCGTTTTCTGGTCGTTATCATCGCATGGCGAACTCGAATTCGCAGTTCGGCATGGCTCGTGGAAACTGCTGTTCGATCGCGACCATGCACCTCGTGAGCTCTATGATCTTGCGGAGGACCCGCTTGAATTTTTCAACCTGTTGGATGAAAACGAACCCATCGTGCGGCAATTGAGAAAATTTTTCACAGACATGCTCACATCGATAGAAAACGATCCGCTGCGACCGTGATGATTCAGAAAATCATCTTCGCGGTCACAACGTAACGCATCGGACCACCCGCCTCCAGGGCATTGAACGGATAGCAGGTTACAAGACTTAACATCGCAGTGTCCGTGTCAAGAATAATGCTGCCGCGACGTGAATCAACCACATCGATATCGCTTACTTCGTACAGGTGGCGCCTGCCGTTCGCCAACTCAACCTGAATTGTTTCACCTTTTTGCAGGAATTGCAGGAACTGGAAGTGTGTGTCGCGATGACCCGCGATGATGCTGTTGCCCTGCTCGCCTGGCATTACGCTGATACTCAGGTGGCCGGGGCCGAACGCCAGCGTTCGACCGGAGCCTCCTTCCAGGATGATCAACTCAATGTCGCCACCTCTCGCCGACAACTTCGCCACCGGCCAGGTAGCCGCCCATGGCCACGGTGCCGGCGTTTCGCTGCCATTTTCTGCTCTTTGCCACGCGCGCTGCATCATTTCCTGCGCTACCCATGCCTTGGCTGGGATATAGGCGCCCTGGCCAAACTGCCAGAAGCCCAGACATAGCAGGCAGGACACGACGAATCGACCGAAGTGCCGACTACTGGCTGCGCGTTGCAACACGGACCCGACCCTGCGCTGACAAAAAAAGCATCAAGAAGATGGATAAAATGATCACCGTCAGGCCACTCAGGCGATACACGCCCGCGTTCGTTGCAGTGGCCGGAAAACCGAATATCGCAAGGCTACTCTGGCCATACGGCAGCAGGTTTGGTACCTGCTCTTTGTTAAGCGCGCTCGTCGCTGGCCGAACGGGTGTTTTGTCCACCGCAACCAGGCTGGTGTGTTTGCTGACAAGATGGTGTGCGAGCGCGGTTTTGACTACTGCATCGCGAGTTTCTTGTGCATCTGCACCGCGCCGCTGCCGGTCCATTAAATCTTCGATGCGCGCACGCGCCCAAAGTGCTGCCACGCCGGGACTGTTCTCACTTAATTCTGCTGTCAGCTCAGCACCCCATGTTCCCATTGCGGAATTGCCGCTGATCTTCACCAGTTCGCCTTGCTGCAGTTCGTTTGCCAGGCGCACTTTGACGACGATCGGTTCCCCGACGTAGAGATCGGGGATTACCTGCGGGTAGCTTGCGAAGTCCGGATCGTTTGGCCACTCAACGACGATATCTGTGATTTGCGGTTGCTCCAGTTTTCGAAACAGCCGCGTCATTTTTTCCTTCACTTCGTGCAGCGCACTGATGAAAGTGAACGTGCCACGCCCGGCCTCCGCCGCCTTGCGCATGAACCAGCTATTCGGTGCCGACCCAATGCCTACGGTGAACAATCGGGTATTACCGAGACTTTTCTCAATCAGCCTGAACAGTTCTTCCTCATTGCCGACACTGCCATCAGTGATGAAGATCACCTGGCGCAGATGGCTGCCGCTGGCCGGAGCGAACAGCGCCTGCTCGATCGCCGGTCGCATCTGCGTACCACCGTTTGCGACCAGACCCGCCACGTAACGTTTGGCAATGTTGATGTTCGTCGTCGTTGCCGCAACGCTGTGCGGAAACAATGCGTGGGTTAGGGAATTGAACTGAATGACGTTGAAAAGATCTGCCGGTCGCAGTCCATCCAACGCCAGGGTCAGGGCCCTGGTCGCCTGACTGAGCGACGTACCATGCATCGACCCTGATGTGTCGACCACGAAAACCAGCTCGCGCGGCATTGCCGTGAGCGGCGCGGCGGCATCGTTCGGCGGCAACACCATAAGCAAAATATGTGGCTGGCCGCCGAGTGTCTCGGCGAACATCATCGCGCGCGGCGCACTATCCGCAACCGGCTTCCAGGTAAGTTCCAGATCGTGATCAAGCGGCACGTCAGTGCCGGACAATGCAATCGTGTAACGCTCATTGGTTTCGCTGACGTCGATCGGGTGGTAGCGACTGGCGATGAATTCAAGTGGCACGCCGGCATTGATCTCGGCTCGGAAAGTAACGCGGTGGTCGCTCGAGTGAGCGACCATGGGCGATGTTATCAACGACGCATCCGGCACACGATCTGTGTCCGGCGACCAGCCAGAGCCCTTGCGATCGGGTATTGGCGTGCCGGGTATGAATCGTGGAGTGACCGTCAGCGGAAAACGCAGGCTGAAGCTGCCCTCGTCGTAGCTGACGGTTTGCAGGTACTCGATTTCGATAGAGACGGTTTCGCCCGGACCAATATTGGCGACCATGGTCGTAAACAGGTTCGCGCGTTGTTGCTCGACGAGACTGGCCTTCTTGCCGGCGGCTTTGGCCGCGTCGTATTCTTTTCTCGCGGTCTCCTTTTCGCGGATCTCTCCCTCGATGAAACGCTCGCCGATATGCATGCGCAATCGATCGACGGCAGCGTTATCCGGTAGCGGGAAACCATAGATCCCCTCCACCCACTCCGTGCCACTGTTTTGAAATACCTGACGAACGCTGACCCGCGCCACCAGGCCGCTGATGCGCGTTTCGATATCAGTGTTCATACGCGTGGCAATTTCGTAACCGGATTGCATGCGGAGCAACAAGCTGCCACTTTGCAATTGCGACAGGTTTAGCCCGGCTTCCTGATCGTGCAGGGTTTGCGCGGGTACATCAGGCGCCGCAATAACCAGCAACACGACTGCCAGCCAGCGCCAGGACGCCTGTTGCCGCAGGAGTTTCTGCAGGTGCGCCACCGCAACTGGCGCAACCCATGGGTGCCAGATCGTCCTTTGCTGTCCTTGTCTGTTGAATTTCAGTCTGCGCGCTGGCCGCATTTCCTGCTGCATTTCGTCCCTCCCGGTTGGCTTGAGAAGGATTGCAACAGCCTTTTACGGCGTTCCGGGGACGGGGGCATGGCAATGCACCGGCGTAATGTGGCAAATTGTGTCTTTACAGTCGATCGATGAACTCATGCCGAAACGAATAGCCATAGTTGAGGACGAGGCCGCCATACGCGAAAACTACGCCGCGGCCTTTCGTCGCGAGGGATATGCCGTCGATCTGTACGACGCTCGCCAGCCTGCCATGGACGCCTTTGCGGCGCGACTGCCTGACCTGGTGGTCATTGACATCAATCTGCAGGATGACGTCGAGGGTGGTTTTGAGCTCTGCCGAACGCTGCGCAGTCGCGCGGCTGACCTGCCAATAATTTTCCTGACCGCAAGAGACAGTGAATTTGATGCGGTTTCGGGGCTCCGGCTTGGTGCCGATGACTACCTCACCAAGGACATCAGCCTGCCACACCTGATGGCCCGGGTCGCCGCACTATTTCGCCGCCTCGACGCGATGCAAAGACCGCTTGCCGAGGAAAACAGGATCAAACGCGGCAACCTGGAAATAGACATTGATCGCATGACAGTTCGCTGGAAAGACCAGCCGGTGGGACTGACATTGACGGAATTCTGGATGGTGCACGCGCTCGCCCGTTATCCCGGGCATGTAAAAAACCGCCAGCAACTGATGGATGCAGCGCAGACGGTACTCGATGACAATACGATTACCTCGCACATCAAACGCATACGCCGCAAGTTTGTCGCTATTGATGCCGACTTTGCAGCAGTAGAGACAGTCTATGGAATGGGCTATCGCTGGCTCTCCGACCAGTAAGAACGGGAGACCCCCGGCTCTGCCGGGGAGGCAGGAGAAGTTTGAAAATTGCGGAAACCGCAAAGTAAGTTCAAAGCGTAGCGGCAAGATATTACGCCAGGGAGAAACTTTGAGACGAACAGGTAACCATGGAGTAAATGTCAATCGCCCGCTGGGCGGGCTCCTACAGGTGCTAATAAGAATTGTAGGAGCCCGCCTAGCGGGCGAATTGACTACGACCAGCGGGCGAGAAGATCAATGAGTCGAGCAGCTGATTCTGATATAAGACTGGCCCCCTCAGGGGAGCGTAAGGGAGCGCGTAGCGCTTCCCGTGCTGGCACAGAAAACGACAGTCCCGCCCACTCATGAGATATTCGGGCTAGCTGAATGAACCTGCGTCGTCAGCTTCTCCTGGTCAGTGTTGTGACACTGATCCTGCCCTGGGCCGGCTGTCAGTTCATTCGTGAAACCGAATCCGCGTTGCGGGAAGGCCAGCGACAGATGCTCGCGGGTACCGCCCGGGCTATTGCCGATTCGTTGTCACAGTTTTCCGACGAAATGCTGGCCGGCAATGGCGAGAGTCAATTCTCAGCGGGTCAGTTATACGGTCAGCCGCTGACCAGCGCACCGTTAGTCGATGGTTATCTCGATGACTGGACCATACCCGAGAACGCCGCTGTCTCTTTGCGCGGAACGGATGGCTTCATTCGTTATGTCGTCGGTATTTACGGCCGGCATTTGTTTCTTCACGTCGACGCACGTGACAAGACGATAATTTTTGCGGGTGGGGAGAACCCGGCAGGTGACCGCAAATATTCGGATCATGTTGCGCTCATCAGTGTGGATGGTTCCGGAGAACAAACGATTTTTCGCTTTCGTGCCGAAGCACCGGGACAGATCGTCACCACCCGTCAGGTTGATGATCAGATGTTCGACGAAACACGCATCGTGGCGCACTGGCAGGATACGCCTGAGGGCTATCGCCTCGAGGCGCGTATTCCGCGTAGCCTCATCGGCACACGTCTGGTATCGCCGTCACCAATACGAGTGACCCCGCAAGCCCTGGCGTGCGCAGCGTGACCTACAGCGGTGCCATACCAGGATCGTTCGTCAGCATATCGCCGGTATTGCAGAGTGTCGCTGGTGGATACGTACAGCAACCCGGCCTGCGCCTGATGATTGCCAACCGGGCCGGCTGGCGGCTCGCACTGGCAGGCGAACTATCCAGTTCACCCGTTGGCGAGAGCGCGCGCAAAGCGCGCTCAGGCTGGCTGCGCCTTGCATACAATATGCTGCTCGAACCCGGTACTGAGGCAGCGCTCGCCGAGCCAGACCCCAGCGGTCGTGAGCAACAAAGTTACGTCAGCGACGCCCTGCAGGGAAAGCCTGCCAGTCGCTGGTTTCGCAGCCCGGATACCGGCCGTGCCGTAATTTCAATCGCCCATCCAATCTGGTCCGGCACGGTCCAGACCGGTGCCCTCATTCTGCAGCAAAACACCGATGCGATACTGAGCCTGACCAACCAGACGCTGACACGCCTGATCACGCTGACATTGATCTCGACGATTGGCGTCGCCGCAGCATTGCTGGGCTACGCCAGCTGGCTGTCTTCACGCATCCGGCACCTCAGTAATGCAGCTGAGCGCGCACTCGATGACAAACGGGTACGCACGGCTTTACCCAGCGCACTTGCTGGTGACGAGGTCGGCGATCTGTCGCGCAGCTTTTCAAGTGTCCTGCAGCAACTTGGCGATTACAACGACTACCTGCGAACGCTTGCCGCAAAACTCTCTCACGAACTAAGAACACCGTTAACCATCGTAAGCTCCTCGCTCGAAAACCTGGAACATGAAGCACTCTCGACCGAGGCGCTCAAATACACGGCGCGCGCCCGCGAAGGTGCCGATCGGTTGCGCAGCATACTGACCGCCATGAGTGAGGCAAGCCGCACAGAGCAACTAATCGAAAATATCGAGCCTGAAGAGTTCGACATTGGCACTGTTCTCGAATCAACGGTTGCTGCCTATGACGATGCATGGGCCGAGCGACAATTTATCCTGCGCAACAACTCAACCGAATCAACAGTTCGGGGTTCGCCGGAACTGATTATCCAGATGCTCGACAAACTGGCTGACAATGCGGTCGAGTTTTCCGCAACCGGGGATGAAATTACAATCTCTCTGGACTCGGAAGCAGAACATGTCGTTATTGGTGTCACCAATCCAGGCCCACCGCTGCCCGAAAAAATGTGCACGCAACTGTTTCACTCGATGGTTTCGGTGCGTAGCGACGATTCCGGCAAACACCTTGGTCTCGGTTTGTATATCGCACGGCTGATTGCGGAGGGTCACGGCGGATCAATCAGTGCCAGGAATACTGATGACGGGGTATCATTTGTGATCAGACTACCGACTGCAACAAACCAATCCGAGAAACACAGGAGCCATACGAATGGCTAACGAGGGCTATCACGAACCAATTAACGAACTGACCGATGCCACACGCGACATGCACCGGGCGATTACGTCATTAATGGAAGAACTCGAGGCTGTTGACTGGTACAACCAGCGCGTCGATGCCTGCAAGGACAAGGAGCTTGCGGCCATTCTTGCGCATAACCGCGACGAGGAAAAAGAGCACGCGGCAATGGTTCTGGAGTGGATTCGGCGCAAGGACCCGGCTTTCGACAAAGAACTCAAAGACTTCCTGTTTACCGACAAACCGATCACTCACGAATAGTCGGGGGTCGACCTGGCCCGCCAGAGAAGGCCGTTCTGCCCTGCTTTGTTCTGCCCGCTAAATACCCCGTGACAGATTGAGGGAAGCATCGAGCACTGAATTGTCTTCCTTGTACTGCTCCCACCGCTTGACCATTTCACCGACCTTTTCCGGGTACTCGCTGCTTAGATCGTTGGTCTCCGCAGGATCTTCCGCAAGGTTGAACAACTCCCACTCACCATTGGCGAATGGTGGCGGCATCCAGAGGATTTTCCAGTTCCCGTCGAAATAGGCCTTGAGGCCGAAAAGCTCGTAGCCGACCTGTGCAGCACCGGCATATGGCGTTTTTGCTCCGTCAGAGAAAAAATCCAACAAGGACTGACCCTGCATCGGACGCACCACCCGGCCCTCGAACTCGCCAGGATGAGAAACATCGGCAATATCGAGAATCGTTGGCATGATGTCGCGAATATGGACAAATTCACTCGACATCGAACCTGCATTGCTCATGGTGCCCGGTAGCTTGACGATAAATGGTGACCTGATTCCGCCCTCGCTCGTGAATCCCTTGAACATCCGACCTGGGGACATACTCGCCTGCGCCCAACCTGGTCCCATTTCGATGTAGGAATTGACCAGGCCACGATTCTCCAGACTATTATCGAACGAGCTTAAGAATTCCTCCGTTTGACCGGGGTATGCCATCGGCAGCGCTCCGTTGGCACCGTTGTCCGAAAAAAACAGGATCATTGTGTTGTCGTATTCGCCTGTCTCTTTCAGGTAGTCGAAAACTCTCAGGATTTGCTCATCCATGTAGTCCAGCATTGCGGCGTATACCTCCATATCGCGTGCTGCGATCTCTCGCTCGTCTTGCGGCATTTCGGACCAGGCATTCACAGAAGGCATACGCGGATAGGCCACGGCGGCGGCTGGAACGATACCAAGGTCCTTGAGCGCCTGGAGTCGCTTCTGACGCAGGTCGTCCCAACCCGAATCGTATGTCCCGCGGTACTTGTCAATGGTTTCCTTTGGCGCATGCAGTGGATCGTGCACTGCCGTGTAGGAAAGGTAGGCAAAAAACGGGCTGTCATCGCCACGATCGTCCTCAATAAATTTCAACATGGTGTCGGTGTAGTACTTTGTTGAATAGAAGTCGTCCGGTAGCGATTCCACAGGTTCGCCGTTGCGCATGTAAACCATTGTTTGTGGCGGCGACAACGGCCTGCGGTCATTCCAATGGCTGCCTCCGCCGGGCATGAGCGCAAACGTCTCCTCAAAACCCCGGGCATGCGGCCGCGTTTCCGGTTCATCGCCGAGGTGCCATTTACCCGCCATATACGTGCGGTAGCCGCCCGCCCGCAACAATTCTGGCAGGGCGGCAACCTCGAAATTCAGATATCCGGCGTATCCCGGGTAGTCCTCCATTTCCGGCGTCTTGAACTCTCCCATTGTGCCGATACCGGCCAGGTGGTTGTCCACCCCGGAGAGCAGCACTGATCGTGTCGGCGAGCAGGTGGGCAATACATGGAAATTGGACAGACGCAGCGACTCGTTAGCGAGTCTATCCAGCGTGGGTGTGTCTATCTCGCCGCCGAAAGCGCCAATATCCGAGTAACCCATGTCATCGGCAACAATGAGCAGGATATTGGGTCTCTTATCTGGTTTTCCAACTTGAGCCTGTTCCTGTGACTTTTCGCAGCCAGTGGAAAATTGCAAAACCGCCAGAATGAGTCCTACAGCAGGAATACTCTTCATCATGCCCCTCGCCAATCAGGTTTGCTTTTTTTATTAAATGATCGGACTACGTCATCATCAGGTCAGAAGTGTAAGCTCGACGCCAACCTCTCGCATAGCCCGCAATTAACAATACCGGTCACGCATGACTAGCGCAATTAGGGTGCCTGAAATACTGCAGGCGGCCACAAGCAACACCGAAGACATGTGTTGTTCAACCATCCGTACCAACTCTTACAGTTAGAAAATGTTCTTTTTCACCGGGATAACACCCGTACTCGAAAACGGCACTGGCTTGACGAACGGAATATCGATGCTGAGGCTGCCCTGCAACTCATATTTAACATGATCAGGCATGCCGCCACGCAACAGCGAGGTCAGTTGTGTTGCCGAGTCAAGAACGTTTACGTTAACACTAAGTACGAAATGATCGTCACCGCGGGCCGGCACGGTGAAGTTTCCCCTCGTTTCTCCTTGCGCGAAGCTCTTGTCGTCAAATAACAGTCGGTACCTGACGGCTTTGACCGGCAGCGGAAAACCGTTCGGATTGCTCACGTCAAAGCCAAGAAGAAAAGTCTGCTGATTAAAACTCACTTTGCTCAGCTCGACACTCTTCAGCTGCACAGTTGGCGCGGCAATCATCGTTTCGGTGCTCGCGCAGGCTGACAAGAACAGTGCCGCAATAAGACCGACAGAAATTTGTAACTGTGTGCTGTTTTTCATCACATACTCCCTGATATCGTCTCGCCCCGATCGTTCAACGCAGTTTACCGCCCAACTCACCCCAACGCGCACCGATTAACAACCAGTCCTCATCATCGGTCTGCAATTCCAGCTCAAAGTTATACGCATCGGCACTGATCCCCAACGCGCTGTTGTTGGTGCCGGCCATGCCCACCGTTAATCTGAGTGTCGCTGCAGTATCGCCCGATAATACAATCTCGTCGATAGTGGTCAACAAGGCAAGCGATTGCTGACGCAGGAAATAGACGCGCAACATTTGACCGACGCGCTCGTAGTCATTGCCACGCGAGTCCGCATAATTTTCGGAAATCAAGGCGAGCATGCCACGGCGATCTCTCTCTTCAGCCGCCACTTCGGCCGCATTGACCCACGCATGCAAGGCTTCCTCAGGGCCGCCATCGGGCCCGCTGCAACCCGCGAGGACTGCGCAAACCAGGCTGAGTTTCAGGATGTGTTTCATGAATAACTCTTCAATACCGAATGCCCGTAGCGATCAACCCGCCCCGGTTGCATAGCATTTGCCAGCGTCCGGTGTTAGAACACACTATGAGTGGTCGAACGGCACATTTTCTGTGACACGGTTCGCATTATGGCTGACCCCGGGAACGCTGTCCGGTCGCACAATTCTTCTACTGAAATGATGATCACGCATTAAACCGGCAACGAACGGACAGGGCTATGTCAGTAAAACTATTGAGCGAAAAAGCAGACGCGACGATAACCGATGACGACCAGAGTCGCATCGATGCGGTGCTGGCGTTCTGGTTCAGGGAAAAATCCCTCAGCGCACCGCAAATCGATAGTCGCATGGATACCTGGTTCGGTGAAGATGCTGTTTTTGACGAAGAAATTGCCCGGGCATTTTCTGATGATGTGGAGCTTGCCTCGGACGGCAAGCTCACACACTGGGCGCATGAACCAAGAGGCCGTCTTGCCCTGATTATTTTGCTCGATCAGTTTCGTCGCAATATATACCGCAACAAGCCGGAGGCTTTTGCCAATGACAAGGACGCCCTCAAGCTATGTGTCGAGGGCGCCATGGAAAAAAAGGACAAGGGTCTGACGCCTATCCAGCGAGTCTTTTTTTACATGCCCTTGCAGCATGCCGAGTCGCGTAAAGTTCAGGAAAAATCCTGCACGATATTTAACAAGCTCGCGAAGGCGGTTTCACCGACCTACAAAGAAACATTCGAGACGATTGCCCAGTTCGCGGAGCTGCATTCCGACATCGTACAAAAGTTCGGTCGGTTTCCTCACCGCAATACGATGTTGCGACGTAAGAATACGGCCGAAGAAGATGAGTATCTTGCCGGCGACATACCAACCTTTGGTCAGTCGGAATCCTGAGATAAAAATCGTCAGTCAGTGGACAGAAATCGCTTCGACAAGCGGTTGAAACGAACCGTCAACAAGACAGCTGCAACAGATAATCCCAGCACAAAACCTGCCCAGATATACGCCGGTGGCGACTGGAGCGTAATCGCAGCCAGGTACGCCAGTGGAAATCCCAGCGCCCAGTATGCAAAGGTATTGATAATCATCGGTATGCGTGTGTCTTTGTAACCCCGCAGCGCACCGGCGGCACCAATTTGCACACCATCGGCGATCTGGAAAATCGCCGCCATCAGCAACAGGCTGATCGCGATCGCCTGTACCGATGGATCGCTGGTATACATGCGTACCACTGCATCCCTGAATAACAGCAGAAACGATGCGGAAAAGGTCATGAAAACCACGCACATCCATATGCCAACAGCACCAGCCGTACGCGCGCCGGCCAGCTTGCCGGCGCCGAGCGTCTGCCCGGTTCGAATGGTTATTGCCGCACTCAATGCCAGCGGAATCATGAACATCGTCGACGCGAAGTTTAGTGCTATCTGATGCGCCGCCGTGATTTCTGCGCCACGGGTGCCAACGAGGATGGACACGGCCGAAAACAAACCGGCTTCGGCAGTAATTGTAACGGCGATAGGCGCACCCAGACTCAGAATTTCTTTCAACACCGGCAAGCGGACCGGGGCTATGTGATCAAAAATTTTAAATGGCTTGTAAATCGGGTGCACATAAACATAGATACCCATCACGAACACCATAAGCCACATCGTGATTGCGCTCGCAATACCGGCGCCGATTGCACCGAACGCCGGAAAGCCGAAATGGCCATACATGAGAACATAATTGAGAAAAACATTGCACACCAGCGCCAGCAGTGAGGTGTACATGATCGGCCG
>SMUY01312206.1_pt1 | contig 24898 bp, 22 predicted proteins | sample 2456441 | NCBI WGS metagenome assembly SMUY01 (sample SAMN11095931, study PRJNA526329) | marine sediment metagenome | biome: Marine sediment; feature: Surficial sediment; material: Deep marine sediment; isolation source: Hadal surficial sediment | place: Pacific Ocean | collected 2014-11 | depth...
CATCCAGCCTCGCCCGCGGCCTGTACCTCACCACCGAGTTGCTCGAGCGCGGCCAACCGGTGGTGGTTGCGCTCAACATGATGGATGTCGCAGATAGCCACGGTGTCCATATCGACAGTTTTAAGCTCGCCAATCTGCTGGGATGCCCCGTTGTACCCATAGTCGCAAGCCGCGAAGAAGGTATCGGACCTCTCAAAGATGCCATCGATAGCGTGACCCGCCGCGCCCCTGACGAGGCTGACAAGTTCACAACTGCGAACGCCGCCGCGAGCGCTGTTGCCGAAGCACCAACCAAGTCCTTAGCAAACCCGCATGACCGATATAACTATATCGATGAACTCCTGAGCCAGTGTATGCGCAATACACCTGTTCGCCGCACCGTTACCGACCGAATAGATTCCATCGTGCTGAATCGCTTCGTCGCCTTCCCGATCTTTCTGGCCGTCATGTATCTGATGTTCATGTTTTCGATCAACGTGGGATCGGCCTTCATCGAATTCTTCGATCTAATGGGTTCGGTGTTGTTCGTGGAGGGACCACGGCAACTATTGGCTTACGTCGGTATTCCCGATTGGATCACCTTATTCCTCGCCGACGGCATCGGCGGTGGCGTGCAACTCGTTGGCACGTTCATCCCCGTGATCGGGTGTCTGTTTCTAGCCCTCTCGTTCCTCGAAGATTCGGGTTACATGGGTCGTGTTGCTTTCATTGTGGACAGGCTGCTCAAGCGACTCGGTTTACCTGGTAAATCTTTCGTACCGCTGATTGTCGGCTTCGGCTGCAATGTCCCTGCCGTGATGGCCACCCGCACGCTCGACAATCAGCCGGATCGAATACTCACGACGATCATGGCGCCCTACATGTCTTGCGGCGCGCGGCTGACGGTTTATGCACTGTTCGCCACCGCGTTCTTCCCAAGCAATGGGCAAAACATTGTGTTCGCCTTGTATCTGTTTGGCATCGTCGTTGCCATATTGTCCGCGATGGTAGTTCGCAAACATCTCCTCCCCGGCGGGCAAAGCCCCTTCCTTCTGGAGCTACCGGCGTATCACCTGCCAACCTTGAAAGGTCTCCTGTTGCAAACCTGGCAACGGCTGAAAGGGTTCGTCATGCGGGCGGGTAAGGCGATCGTGCTCGTGGTCATCGTTCTGAATGTGGTCAACTCCGTCGGCACCGATGGCAGTTTCGGGAACCAGGACAGTGAAAAATCGGCTCTTTCGGCGATCGGACGAACGTTAACCCCGCTATTCCGGCCCATGGGTATCAGCGACGACAACTGGCCGGCGACGGTCGGGATTTTCACCGGGATATTCGCTAAGGAAGTGGTGGTCGGTACGCTTAATGCACTTTACACCCCTGGCCCAAGCGGGGTTGCCGTCGACCTGCTCGCCACGGTCAATGCGGCCCTGCAGAGCATCCCGGATAATCTGGCGCGGCTTGGCGATCAATTTGCCGATCCGCTGGGCATTGGCGTCGGCGAGATTACCGACATCGAGGCTGCAGTGGCTGAACAAAACGTTGCACTCACCACCATTGGCGCCATGCAGAACCTCTTCGACGGCCAACTCGGCGCCTTCAGCTACCTGTTGTTCATCCTGCTCTACATGCCCTGTGTCGCCACCATTGGGGTGATCTTCAAGGAACTCGGTGCTTTCTGGGCAACCTTCAGTACCGGCTGGTCAGTGATCGTCGCCTACGCAAGTGCCGTGCTGTGTTATCAGCTTGGCCATCTGGGAGAGTCACCTGTCGAAGCGCTCTTGTGGTCCGGTGGCGTACTGGCCCTTGCTGGCGCGGGTTTTGCCGGTCTCATCCACTGGGGACGTGGCCAACAGCATAAACTCATTGCGCTGATTCAGCTCGACTGACAACCCACTGGCATCGCACAATCAGTTTGCGCAAATATAAATGAGAACTATTCTCATTATCAATTAGCTCAGTTACACTCGAACGCCAACCGGTCAGTGGAGGCGTTCATGGGGCGCATGCGAATTCTCTTGTTACTCTCTCTTGGGCTCATCGGGCGTACGGTCAGCGCTGCGGAAGTCACCCTGGAGGAGGTCTGGGCGCTGGTGCAGGCACAACAGACACAAATCAACGAGCTCTCCGACGAACTGGAGCGCACCAAATTGCGGCTTGCTGCCACCACCCATGAGCTGGCCAAAACCGCTGATCAGGCAGTACTTACCGAGCAGCGGTTGACGCTTACCGCCGACTACTTAACGGAGATCCAGACCCATGGTGACAATGCAAAAACGAGCCTCGGTGGCTACGGAGAGTTGCACTACAGTCGAATAAACGCCGACGACAGCACGCGCGATCAACAGGAAGTCGACTTCCACCGCTTCGTGATGATGTTCGGTCACGAATTCAGCGAACGTGTGCGCTTTTTCTCCGAGATAGAAATCGAGCATTCCCTCGTCAAAGATACCGACGACGGCAGCAACGGTGGTGAAGTGGAGATCGAGCAAGCATTCATCGAATTCGACCTGAACGACAATCACTACGCCCGAGCCGGACTATTTTTGCTGCCCATAGGCATTCTCAACGAAACTCACGAGCCGCCGACGTTCTATGGAGTTGAGCGCAATGACGTCGAGAACATCATCATCCCAAGCACCTGGTGGGAGGCCGGTGCCGGTGCCGGTGGACGCTACGACAACGGTCTGTCCTGGGACTTCGCCGTGCATTCGGGTTTGGAAGTGCCTACCACCGGTGCTAACGCCTTCCGGGTACGCAGTGGTCGACAGAAGGTCGCCCAGGCGAATGCCGACGAACTCGCCTACACCTTGCGGGTGAAATACACAGGGGTCGCGGGCCTCGAGCTGTCGGCCAGCTATCACCATCAGCAGGATGCCAGCCAACTCGGCGGCGACGGGCTTGATGCAGGGGATCTGCTGAGCGTACACGGTATCTGGCAGCACGGACCCTTCAACTTGCGAGCGTTATGGGCTCAATGGCAATTCGAGGGGACAGCGGCAGCACTTGCCGATGCCGACAAGCAAACGGGCTGGTACATTGAGCCAAGCGTTAAGTTCACCCTCCCACAAAGCGAGTGGGGTATATACACAAGGTATGAAGATCTGGACGGTGCACGTACTCGCGACCGCTTCGAGCAGTGGGAGTTCGGGGTGAACTACTGGCCAACCGACAACGTCGTATTAAAAGCCGACTACCGCAACCGGGAACACTCCGATAGCAGCGATTTCGGGCGCGACTTCAGAGCTTTTGATTTTGGACTGGGTTATCAGTTTTAACTACTCGCGGTTTCTTTTCTTTTTTTTTATTACCCGGATGTGGCACAATCTCTACATGCGAATGCGAATGATTCTCGGTATGTTTCTCTCTCTGCTGTCGATGGCGGCAGTTGCCGATCAGGTGTATCAGACCCCGGGAGCATTTGTGGACGAAGCCTTCGCGGGCCTACCACCGGCAGCCAGCGCGCTCTGGTTGCAACCGGAATTGCGCGCCGAGCTTGGTCATATTCTGGGCCATAAACCCGGCTTACGGATTCGCTACTGGGGCATCGGTGGCAGAACCGCCTGGATTTTCGATGAGATCGGCAAAACCCACCCCATCACCACGGGGGTCGTTGTCGACACCGGCGCCATCGAGGACATCCGCGTCCTGATTTTTCGAGAAAGTCGCGGCTGGGAGATTAAACATCCGTTCTTCACCAACCAGTTTCACAACGCCCGGCTTACCGACGGCCAGAAACTTGATCTGCATATAGACGGCATTACCGGCGCAACGTTTTCCGTACGCACCATGAAACGTGTGGCCCGTGCTGCACTCTTCCTTCACGAACACTCCCAGACTTCAGCAGGAAGCCTCGCTCAAGCCAGATAATCTGCATGTCTGCCTTACCGCGAATCAGGCCCGTGAACCAATGGCATCGCTACGCAGGTGTCACCGCGGCAGGGTTGTTAATGTACTTGCTGGCGACGGGAATACCTCTGCAGTTCAGCGCCGAGCTGGAACTCGGGAAAACCTACGTTTCCAGTAACTGGGTGCTGAACTGGTACGGAATAACCGCGCCTGAGGAGGTGCTTGGCAGTGGCCCCATCGTGCAGGTGGATGACCAGCTCTATTGGCAATCTCAGTTTATCGGCAGCAGTCAAACACTGATCGGCACCGTGTTAAATCGACGCTTTTTGATCCTCGCGACTCGCCACGAAGTGCTGATCCTCCACGCACAGACTCGAGAGCTGGTGGATCGGGCGTATCTGGACGCGACCCTCAAACGCATCGGTCAACGGGGGGAAGTGATCTATCTGCAAACATCGAACGGTCTGCTCGTCGCAGACGAGAACCTGATCAACTGGATCACGGAAAACGCAGCAGTCGATCCGATCGCCTGGGCTACGATTCGACCCCTTGGGGCTTCCGAGAGCGAACCGTTTCGCACAGCCTACCGTTCACGGTTGTTGAGTAAGGAACGTTGGCTACAGGACCTGCATAGCGGTCGTTTTTTCGGGACGATCGGCGTAATTATCCTGGATATCGCTTCAGCGCTGCTCCTGATTCTCGCCATCACTGGCCTGATCATCTGGTGGCGATCGCGCCACGTTTGAGGGTGGTGGCAGATTCGACCTGCTGACTTGTGTCACACTTTGCGGCTAAAGTCACTCCCGACACGCGGCAGTGGGGTGGCGGCGACAAACTATTTACGAATACGGCTCGACATATCTGCAAATGAAACAATTCCGGCTATGTTAGGCACGGTTTCCGACGAAAAGCTGGTGGCCCGTGCGCTTGCAGGATCCAACAATGCCTGGCAGAAACTGGTGAAACGATATGAGCGACGTGTGTATAACTACGCCCTGCGCATGGTGGGGCATCCGGATGACGCGGCAGATCTGATGCAGGAAGTATTTATGGGCGTTTACCGTAACCTGCCCGGATTTCGCGGCGACGGCGTTTTTGCCGCGTGGCTGTTTCGTATTGCAAGCTTTCGCTGCACCGACTATCTGAGACGTCGACGCTTTCACGACACCTTCGACGAGCAACTCTCCAGCGTACGGAGTCCCTTTGATCCCCAAGCTGAGGTAATGACCACTCATGCCAACCAACAAATCGGTGAGGCACTGGCCAGTCTCCCGGCCGAACAACGACACGTGGTAGAACTGAAATTTTTCCAGCAGTTCACTTTTGAAGATATCGCCCATCAGTTGGGAATCTCACCCAACACGGCGAAAACACGCTTGTACAGCGCACTGCGCAAGCTGAAGAAACATGAGGAGCTGAAAGATGCACTGTGAACACGTGCAATCGCTGCTATTCGAATACGCAGACGGTCTGCTCGCGCAGGACACGCGCGGTGAGGTCAGCGAGCATCTGACCACCTGCCCGCACTGTTCGGCAGACTATGCCAGCATTCTGGAAATGGAATCTCAGGCGCGAGTGTGGCACGACCTACCGGCCCCGGCCTGGCAGGTTCCGAAGATCCCCTCGCGCTTAGACTTCTCGCAGTTCACTCAATGGTTTCCGAGCCTCGCAAGCGCTGCCGCGCTGGTCCTCGTAGGCGCGCTCTACTTCAAAGACCCGGGCTCAGAACCCAAACTGGCTTTGCCACCTGCCTCCGCGCCGCTAAGTACCGAACTGGTAAGCTTGCAGGATCTCGAGCAAAGAAATCTGATGCAAACGGCGCTGGATACCAACAGGGCTCAGCGTCAGCAGGAGCTCGAAGCGCTGGTAAGGCTCCTGAAAGGTGAGATGGACCGTCGTTCATTGGAAACCGAAGAGAGTCTGCGTTACGTGATCCGTTACCAGCTACAGAGTCAGCGTGATCTCGACGATCTGTACGAGCGCATGCAAAAGATCAGTTATCCCGCGGCGCTTCCGAGGCAAATACAATGAAGGCCGTGCTGCTTTTTGCGGCATTCGCCGCCAGCCTGTCGGTCCCGGCCGGTCATGCCCGGACAGTCGACAATCTGGACCCTATCATGAGGGAGATGGAGATCGCCAAAGACGTGTTTCGCTCGTCCATGCGTAACTCCGTCTCCGAAGATGTTCAGATCTCCAGTGTCGAAGTTCAATACCTGGCACGACAGGGAGTGCTCATATCCATCAACCTTGTTCGTCCATGGTTCAGAATCAACAAGCGTGGCCAACACATCACCTTTGATGCGGATTTCCCGTACATGACCGAGGTACCCGAGGTGGTGCGGAGAATCCTCTCGGAACTGAATATCTCCGTGCCGCCCTACGATCCGGAGGAGATCGACGAGCTGCGGGAACTACGGGCCGAACAGCGTGAGCTGTACAAAGAGGAACGCGAACTGCGAGCGAAAACCAGGGTAAAACGCCGCGAACTGGTGCGAGCTGACGATACGGACAAGCGTGATGACATCGCGGAAGATATCGACGACCTCGAGCAGGAAATGAGGGCGGTCCAGGCCCAGCTCGACGCCCTGAACGCCGACCTCGATGCGCAATACCAACGCTTGAGTGAGGCGCGCTCGCGACCCTCGTCATCCAACACACAGTTAGAGCTTGACGTGGCCGTGGCGGAAACCGCCTGCAACTACGGTAGTACGTTCAAAACCCTGGGTTCGCAACAATTTCTGACGGTTGCGGTCAATCAACGCAACCTGACCAAATATTTCGTCTTCAAGATGGAACACATCGGTGACTGCCGTCGCGGCGACATCGACCCGGGAGAACTGCTGGAGCGCAGCTACGTCTACGAGACCTGATTCCAGTGAGTTCCGAGCTAGCTAGTCGTCGAGTAACTGTCGGTATTCCCGCATGTGGCGCAGCGCCGACACCTCATCACCTTTGATTTCGCAGATTCGCGCGAGGTTGAAATGGGCATCCGGTACTGCCGGTGCACGCCGGTAGTAATCGGCTGCGGATTCGACTTCTTCGAGCTCGTCAAAAACCGTACCCATGTTGTAAAGCGCAAGTTGATGACTGGGCGAGGACTCCAGCGCTAATTCGTAATGCTGCTTCGCATGCTTCAAGTCGCCTTTCAGCTGTAGCAATCTGCCGAGATTCACATGCGCATCGGCGTTTTGGGAGTTGAGTTCCAACGCTCGAAGGTAAGCTTCCGGGGCTTTTTCGAGATCCACTTCCTCGAGGTCCAACCCAATGTTGTACCACTCATCGCTATTGAGCTCGTCTGCTTCCTGCGCGAAGAGGAGGTTTCTATTTGCCAGGCTAGCTACGTTGTCGGCGAGTTCCCGCACTGAAAAATCAAGATGCCCCTGGCCGCTCTCGACATCCCAGACCTGGTTATTTTCACGGACGACCACGTTATCGCCATCCGCAAAAATCCGCATTGCGGCGAGTGATTTAACTTGCGCGAGCTCCTCCTGCAACTTGAGGAGTACCCGGTATGCCTTGCGTGTCGAGACCTTTGCGTCCAGCAACCCCTTGGCGGTACGCAACAAGACGACATCCTGGAAAGTGAAGCGAAATTCGTTCCGCCCACCGCGGAGCGGACGCAGCAGGTCGCGTCTTACATAATGACGCACCTGCGCTGGTCTCAGACCGATTAGCTCGGATACTTCCCGAGTACTATACCCACCACTCAATGCAAAGAATTCCTAACCGCTGGATCGTTTACGTCCCTTGTTCGCCGTATTGCTGGCCGACTTCGTCGCGCGCATGCCAGCCGTAGGCTTGGCTGCTGTGCGCTTACCCACTCGTCGAGCGGATTTTCGATCGCCCGTTGCATTGACAGACGCCTTCAGTGCCTCCATGAGATCGACGATCTTGCTTTCCGGCGCCTCTTCAGGCGGAATCGAAATTTCCTGACCATCCACCTTCTGCTGGATGAGTTCCATCATACGCGAGCGGACTTCATCTTCGTAGTTTTCTGGCTGAAATTTTTGATTCACCCGCTGCTCGATAATCGTGAGAGCGAGTTCAAGCTCCTCCTCCTTGATCTCACACGGATCGAGCGGGACATCGGCAAACGGTCGCAACTCGTTGAGATGTTTAAGCTGCTCCATGATCAGGCCGTCATCCATGGGTCGAACCAGAACCAGATAACTCTTACCGCGGGCCGCATAATTTGCCAGTGCCGCGCGACCCGTTCGGTTAAGCGCTTCTTTGAGCAAATGATAAGAACGCGCAGCCCCCTTGTCGGGACCCAGGTAGTACACCTTTTCGATGAACAGACGTTCCACCTGATCAAGCGGAATAAACTCTGCAATATCGATCGCATTAGTGGACTGAACTTGCATCGCCTTGATTTCTTCAGCCGTGAACAACACGTATTGTCCCTTTGCAAATTCGTAACCCTGTACCCGATCCTCACGCTCAACTACCTGGTTGTCAGAGGTCCGGATATACTGCTGCTTTAACCTCGAACCATCTTTGCTCAGGTAATTGAAGCGAATAGCTGCTGTCGTATCCACGGTGGAATACAGCTTGACAGGAATGGCGACCAATCCGAATGATATGGTGCTGGATCCTATGGCGCGTGCTGCCATGGAACTTCTCCTAGGCTAAGCGGAGCGCGACTATAACGCAGGTACTCTATGCCCTCAAGACGCTTAGAAACCTATCGTGACAAGCGTCACGCAGGTACTACACCCGAACCTTTCGGTCGCTTGTTGCTACCGAAAACAGGGAAGTTGTTCGTCGTTCAGCAACATCAGGCGCGACATCTGCATTGGGACCTGCGCCTCGAGTTAGATGGCGTATTGTTATCGTGGGCAGTACCTAAAGGGCCTTCGCGCAATCCGAAAGACAAACGCTTTGCTGCACACGTGGAGGATCATCCGCTTGACTACGCGGATTTCGAGGGCCGTATTCCAGAAGGCAACTATGGTGCCGGCTACGTTATCATCTGGGACAAAGGCACCTATGTCCCTCTTAACAATTTCAAGATGGGCATGGAGAAAGGCAAGCTCCTCTTTGAACTCAAAGGTCATAAACTGCACGGACGTTGGACCCTGGTGCGCATGAAAGGCACAAACAAAAACACGACAGACAATGGCAACGAATGGCTGTTCATCAAAGAAAGGGATCAGTGGGCCAAGGAGGACGCACCGTTCAGCGATGACTCGATACACTCAGGGCTTACCGTCGCACAGATGAAAAGCCCCAGGCGCAAAGCTATTCGCTTGAGCGGTGAGTTAAAAAAAACCGCTGCCAAACTTCAGAAACGAACTGTTTCGACCAAACCAATGCTTGCCTCATCCGGGGAGATCTTCGACAACGACAACTGGCTTTATGAACTAAAATACGACGGCTACCGTTTGCTCGCAGAAAAGAACACTGCAAAAGTAACCCTGCATTCACGTAACGGACACGATCTCACTGCCAGTTTCCCAGAGATTGCCCAAAGCATTTTTCGTCTACCGTTCGAACAGTTTCTAATCGACGGAGAACTCGTAGTCCACGACGAGCAGGGCATACCAAGTTTTTCCTTACTGCAACAAAGAGCTCGCCTGTCTGGTGAACTCGAAGTCGCACGGGCTGCTATCGAAATGCCGTGCACTTACTACGTCTTCGACGCCCTGCAGATTCTCAACTACGACTTACGCGAGCTGCCCCTGATCAAACGAAAGTCTTATCTACGCCGTTTGCTGCCGAGCCTTGGCCCGCTTCGGCTTTCGGAACACATCACGGCAAAGGGAAGATCAACTTACCAGGCCGCGGTAAAACTCGGCATGGAGGGTATCGTTGCCAAGCAGATAAATTCACTGTATCGCAGCGGTCGTTCTAACGCCTGGACTAAGGTGCGTCATCAACGTACCGACGATTACGTAATAGTTGGCTGGCTGCCAAATCGATCCAACCCTAAAGATCTTGGTTCGCTAGCTCTCGGCGAATACCGAACCTCGGGGCTCACATACATCGGGCGCGTCGGTTCCGGGCTCGGCACTGCAAAACGGCAAGAGGTGCTCAAAGCACTGGACAACCTTCCACCAGGCAAAGCGCTGGTTGACAAAGCAGCCAACTCACGTGTTGTATGGGTGGACCCAAGCTTGGTATGCGAAGTAGGCTTTAAAGAATACACGCGTGACGGGCAGCTCAGACAACCAGTTTTTCGACGGTTGCGCGACGACAAAGCCGCAACGGAATGTAGGGGACGGTTTGACAACCCGACCTCTCAACCATTAACGCCGGCTCCCGAGCCTGTCGTTACGATCACTCACCCGGACAAGGTTTTCTATCCAGAGAAGGAACTCACCAAGGGTGATCTCGTGAGTTACTACGAAAAAATCGCCCCCTGGATGTTGCCCTATCTGCGGGACCGCCCCCTCGTACTGACGCGGTATCCAGACGGTATTCACGGTAAGTCTTTTTACCAGCGAGATGCGCCCGACTTCGTGCCGGATTGGATTCAACGCGAGGTGTTGTGGAGCGAAGGCGCTGCGCGGGAGGTTCACTACTTTGTCGTACAAAATACTGCGGCACTGAAATACCTGGCCAATATGGGCACCATCCCAATTCACGCCTGGCACAGCCGCATCACTCATCTCGAACACCCCGACTGGTGTGTGCTCGATCTCGATCCTAAATCTGCGCCGTTCAAAGACGTGATCAAACTGGCCCAGGCTATCGGTGCACTGTCTGAAGAGATCAACCTGCCCGCTTTCCCGAAAACCAGCGGGGCAAGCGGTTTGCACGTGTTGATACCCTTGGCGAATCAGCTTACTCACGACCATGCAAGAACGTTGGGTGAGCTGCTCGCCCGGGTAATCGTGGATCGTTATCCGCACATTGCGACCATCGCCCGCGCGATCAAAGCCCGCGAAAACAAGGTGTATGTGGACTATCTGCAAAACGGTCACGGTCGGTTGCTCGTGGCGCCGTTCAGCGCTCGTGCGGAAGTAGCCGCGTCGGTTTCGATGCCGCTGAAATGGTCAGAAGTGAACGGTAAGCTCAGTAATCCAAAGTTTCATTTGGCTAATGCCGTTACTCGCATGCGCAGGCTGAAAGAAGATCCGCTGCGTCCAATCCTGGATAGCTCGCCAGACTTGCCCCGCGCATTGGCGCTCCTTGGCTCAATCATCTCCGGGCAGAAGTGATGGGTTCGCACGGAGATTTGGTAACTTCCGTTATCTCCTGTTCTGCAGGGTGTCTTTGATCAGCGCCAGCTGCTCCCTGGTGACTTCCTGAAAGCCGGGAATGCGGCAAGGGGGTCCCATCCAGGCAGCGGAACCGACTCCGTTGAGCCCACGGATGCTGTCGCTAGTACACACCCTCTGGCCGCTCGTTTCGTAGCTGACCGTCGATTGGCGATTCAGCCCCGGGCAGCGTTGCGCCAGCTGGACCAGGTAATATTTATCGCGGCCAACCTGGAAGGATACGTGTTTTTCATCAAGGACCTTTACCTCACGAATCTTGTGCCGGGATATGCATTTAGTCACATCAACGTAGTCTTTCTTCTCCGCGGTCGTGCCCAATATTGTTTCCAGATCAAGCGGTTCCTCCGCAGAAAAAGCGGTCGCAGCACAGAGCAGACAAGCGACAAGCCAAACCAACCACCTCATGATCTGCGCGCCTGGCGAAAAGCTTCCTTGAGCGCATTCGCTCGCTGCTCATCAATTTCTTCGAACTCCCCCAGCATACAACTCGCGGATATCCCGAACCCACGGCTGCTACCCGAAACCTGGTCGGTGTCGCAAAGTCTCGACCCGTAGCGTTTGAAAACCAGGATCTGATCGTTACGCAATCCGCGACAACGATTACGCAAGCGGTTGATCCAGACACGATCATGTTTGCCCTGGAAGATGAGATAGCGATCGCTCAGAACTTCGACGCTGCGGTAAGCGTTGGCCCACAGACAACGCGTCGTGTCGCGATACTCGGACTCAGGCAGCGTTTCCGTGAGAATGGTTTCGAGCCGTTCTGCCTTGGTCTGCTTGTCCGTTGCGGACGACTCACCGGTGGCTGCAACCGCTGTTGCAAGTACAAACCAGGTAAGCGACGCCATTCCCCAGCAACGGTAAATCTTCATCGATTGGTACCCCTTCGGGTATGTTGCTCTTATCCGCAGGTGCTTTCCAGTTCGCCCCCACATTGATTTTTTTGACCCAGAAAGCGTGCGGAGGTTCAGCATATATTTCCAGTCAGCGCAGCCGATCTACGGCTTTGATTGCAGCACGGGCAATTCGGGGCATGCGGCTGTCCCCAGTCGGGGTCCCTGCCCCACTATTCAACGTCAACGCCACAGCCAACTCTCGGCTGGGATCGCAGAAGCCGCCGCTACCCCCGTACCCGTAGTGACCGAACGCTTCGGGTGCTCTGACGCCCAAGGTGAACGCGCGGTGGTAACCCATTCGCCAGTGCATCGGAATAAACAACACCTTGTCTCGCGTCCGACTTTGCACCTCTGAGATTTCCCGAACCCGTTCCTCGGATAACACACGCACGCCATCAACCTGTCCACCACCGGCCAGCATCGCGTACATGCGTGCCAACGAACGAGCCGTGAACTGACCATTGGCCGCTGGGATCACGGCCTGGACAGTATCTTCCGAGTTCCAATCGAACTCCTCACTGAAGGGGGTAAGCGCCGAACGAAATTCCGCGAGTTCGACACCTACCTTCTCGAGGCCCATCTCCACCCAGTCGTGCAGCTTTTCCTGCCACTGTTCTCGAATTTTTGGTGGGCGGGAGACACCATTGGTCAACTCGGCGCGGCGGTACAGTTCATTATGGGGCATGCCGATGAACATGCCATCGAGCTGCAAAGGATCCACCAGTTCTTCCTGAAGCACCGCCTGCAGGGATTTGCCAGTGATAGCTTCGATCAACCCGCCGATCAGCCATCCATAGGTGAGCGCATGGTAGCCGTGCGTCTCACCCGGAGAATGCGCCGGTTGTGCATCAGCAACGAGTCGCTTCATGTGTTCCCAATCGAGCATCTCTGCTGGTCGATTGATCATGTCGGCAATCCGGTATAACCCTGCTTCGTGGCAAAGCGCGTGCCGGATGGTTATCTGCTCTTTGCCACGGGCGGCAAATTCCGGCCAGTGTTTGGCGATGGGATCGTCATAGGCAGCTTTGCCCTGATCCACAAGTATGTGCACCAGTGTGGACATCACACCTTTTGTCGTGGAAAAGGATGGGGCGGTCGTATCTTCTTCCCACGCGTTGCCTTGCGAATCTTTGCTACCACCCCATACGTCCACAACCGAGATGCCTTTGTGATATACGCAGACTGCCGTACCGGCATGTTGCTGCTTCGGGAGCTGACGAATGAGCGCTGACGCGACGTCTGCGTAATCTGGTTGAACGTTGCCGTGGAGCATGAGTTCTCGGTTCGATCCGGAACCGACATTCTAACTAGTTCTTGTTCTAATATGGACTAACGGGAAGCATAAGTTACCCAACAACATGACCATTCGCTGGAACACCTACCAGGCCGATTCGGTCTGGGATGAACTCATTACGCCCAAGGGACGCGCACGCAAGGGTGCCAGGAACCTGTGCCGAATGCTGGCTAAGCTAACCGACGATGAAATTAGCGCGCGTAAATCCGCCGCGGCACTGGCAATCCGTTCGATGGGTATCACCTTCACGGTCTACACCGGCGAAGGTAGTAGCTCCATCGACCGAGAATGGCCGTTCGACATTATTCCGCGGCTGATCCTCAAGGAAGAATGGGACGAGATCGGCACTGGCCTGAAACAACGAGTCAAAGCGCTGAACCGTTTCATCGACGATATCTACCACGATCAGGAAATTCTCGATGCGCGAGTTCTGCCTCGGGAATACATCGAGAAATCCAGGGAGTTTCGCCCAGAGTGTGTTGGCATCCATCCACGCTACGGCGTTTGGTCCCACGTGTGCGGCAGCGATCTGGTTCGCGACATCGATGGCAAAATGTACGTGCTCGAAGACAACCTTCGCGTCCCTTCCGGCGTCTCGTACATGCTGGAAAATCGGGAAGTAATGAAACGTGTCTTTCCGGAGCTGTTCGAAGACTACGTCATCCATCCTGTGGACGACTATCCAGACCAGCTCGCGCGCTGCCTCCGTTCACTCACCGATGTCAGATCCCCACAGATTGCCGTACTCACACCCGGCATCTACAACTCAGCTTATTTTGAGCACGCCTACCTCGCAAACGCGATGGCAGCCCAACTCGTGGAAGGTTCCGATCTGGTGGTCGGTGCGGACGATTATGTCTACACGCGGACTATCGAGGGACTTATCCGAGTGGACGTTATTTACCGCCGCATAGATGATCTCTTTCTCGACCCTGAGGTGTTCAAACCAGAATCCACGCTGGGCGTGCCTGGCCTGATGCGTGCCTGGCGCGCCGGGAAAGTCGCGTTGGCAAACGCGCCAGGGTGCGGAGTCGCGGACGACAAGGTCATCTACACCTATGTGCCGGATATGATCCGTTTCTACCTGAACGAAGAACCCATTCTCCCCAATGTGCCTTCCTACAGATGCGTGGAGAAAGATCAGCGCGACTATGTGCTGGACAACCTCGACAAGCTTGTCGTGAAGCCTGCCAACGAATCCGGTGGGTACGGTATGTTGATAGGCCCGCAAGCGAGCAAAACCGAACGCAAAGAATTCTCCCGCCGGATACTCGCCAACCCGCGCAACTATATGGCGCAACCCATGCTGACTTTGTCTACCGCGCCGACACTCATCGATCATCATGCCGAACCCCGACATCTGGATCTGCGACCGTTCATCCTGTCCGGAAAACAGATCTTCGTCACCACCGGCGGACTCACCCGCGTCGCCATGCGCAAAGGCTCCATCGTGGTGAACTCATCACAAGGCGGCGGAAGTAAAGATACCTGGGTGGTGGGTTTCGCATGAGCCACCACACCTTGTCAAGCACAGCCAAACGTATCTATTGGCTCGGCCGCTATCTCGAGCGCACAGAGAACACGGCAAGATTGGTCAGCGTACACGCCAACCTTTTGATGGATCTGCCGAAAAGGATGCCGCTCGGCTGGCGACCCATGGTGGACATAACAGGGAGTAGAACGCTGTTCGACTCGTTGTACGACGATACCAACGAGAACAACGTGGCGCGCTTTCTCATAAACGATATTCGTCATCCTGGCTCGCTACTCAACTCGTTGAAATGGGCCAGGGAAAACGCCCGAACCCTGCGCGGTATCATTCCCAACCAGGCGTTCGAATACATCAACGAGCTCCATCTTTTTGGCCGCGAACACCTCGGTGAACCGTTGAGCCGAACAAGGCGGGTTGCGGGGCTTTCGGACGTTACGGAGTTCGTGCAACGAATAGAAGGTTTCATGTCGGCGAACCTGCTCCACGATGCTCACTGGAACTTTCTGCGGATGGGTAATTTCATCGAACGCGCAGACATGACCAGCCGCATCATCGACGTAGGAACCGACAACCTTCTGGAATCCGCGGTAGAACTCGCTCCCTTCGCCGATATTCAGTGGCGCAGCGTGCTGCTGTCTCTGAATGCGGTGCAAAGCTACAACATCAGCGTACAGGAACCGATACAGCAGGGTGCCGTGCTGGAATTTCTGTTCCGTGATCCCAGGCTACCACGCTCGCTTCTCTACTCATTGAACAGCCTGCGTAACAGCCTGCGTGCGTTACCGCGCCACGAGAAGGCATTGCGCTCCGTCAACAGAATGCGCCGCCACCTACAGCACGCCGAGTTACATTTACTCGGCGGGGAGACGCTTCACACTTTCACCGACACTTGCCAGAAAGAACTGGCGGAAGTACACGATGTTATAAATAGATCCTACTTCGAATTTAGACCACGACGCCGGCCGCAACGGAAAAGCGCCCGCGGCGGAATCAAGAACCGTAGCGAAAGATTAAATGCAAAGGAGAGATGATGATGATCAAGTTACACGGCATCCGTATGAGCAACTACTACAGTCTGAGCAAGGCCTGTTTCTTTGAGAAAGGCGTGGAATTCGAAGAGGTGAAGGACCCACCGTCTCAGCAAGACGATTACCTGGCCAAGAGTCCGATGGGTAAGGTGCCCTGTATCGAGGTTGATGGCACGTTTCTCTCAGAGGCATTCGCCATAGCCGACTACCTCGATCACATCCAGCCAGAGCCACCTCTGTTGCCACGCGATCCACTCGCAAGAGCCAAGAATATCGAGCTCATCCGTCATCTCGAGCTTGACGTGGAACTGGTGGCTCGGCGCTGCCTTCCCGAGGCTTTCTTCGGCCAGACGGTGAGTGACGAAATCAAAGAGAGTACTAAAAAAGATCTGGCAAAAGGCATGCGAGCCGTGGGGAATCTGCTGGAATGTAATCCGTATGCGGCAGGTGAGACGTTCACCCTCGCCGATCTATACGTGTTCTATACATTTGGACTGGCTTCGGGGATCGTCAAGAAAATTTTTGACGAGGATCTGATGGCCGAAGTTTCCGAACTCAAGGGATTAGTCGAAACATTGGCCAACCGGGACTCGATTCGAGAGGTGGAAGCGGCAAAAGTCCGATGAGGGAAACCATGAAACATACGTTGTTACTCATAATTTTCGGTGTGATGTTTGCAAGCGGCGGACAATCTGCCGCAGGGGAGACGTCGGCTCTGGCTACCGCGACCCCTGAGTCTGTGGGGATGTCGAGTGAACGCCTTGCGAGAATCGGACCGGTAATGCAGCGTTACATCGACGCTCGGTTAGTACCCGGAACAATCACCGCGGTGATGCGGCGCGGTAAACTGGTCCATCTGCAGATGCAGGGAGACATGGATGTTGAGAATGGGCGCTCCATGGAGCGCGACGCAATTTTTCGCATCGCATCAATGACCAAACCTATCACCTCGGTCGCACTCATGATGTTGTGGGAGGAAGGCCATTTTCAGTTACGGGATCCGGTTGCCAAATATCTACCCGAGTTTGCTAATCCATTGGTATCGACCACAAGTGACGCCAGTGGAGAGACAGGCGAGCTGGTGGCGGTGGATCGCCCGATCCAGATCCGTGACATGCTCACGCATACAGCCGGGTTAGCCAACAGCTACATCGGCAACGGCGACTATTATCGCAAAGCATCGCGCGCGCTAGCAGAGGACGATCTGGCGTCCTACATCAAACGCCTGGCGACGTTACCACTCAACTACCAACCCGGAACCGCCTGGCAGTACTCGGCAGCAACCAGTGTAGTCGGCCGGTTGGTAGAGGTAATGGCGGGGCAACCGTTAGACGAGTTCCTCGATGTGCGACTCTTCCAACCCTTAGGCATGACAGATACCCATTTCTTTCTCGATGAGGAGAAAGCCGCCCGCCTGACCGCACAGTACCAGCCCGGCGAAGATGACCGCATCGAGCTGCAAGATCCGGGTTCGGTGAAAAGCCGCTGGGTGACCGGGCCAAAAAAACTTTTTCGCGGGTCTGGCGGCCTGGTTTCGACCGTCGATGACTATCTGCGTTTTCAACAGACAATGTTGAATGGAGGTGAACTCGAAGGCGCGCGAATCCTGTCGCCTACGACAGTGAGCCTCATGATGGAAAACCATACCGGCGATTTACCGTTATGGTTGCCAGGACCCGGTATGGGTTTTGGCCTCGGCTACGGAATTGTCATCGACCGCGGCGCTGCAGCTACCCCGCTGTCATTGGGTTCGGCTTACTGGGGTGGTGCCTACTGCACGCTTTCATGGATCGATCGCGAGGAGGAAATCGTTGCCGTACTCATGACCCAGGTGCGCCCCTATCGGCACATCAATATCCGCCATGATTTTCAGGTGCTGGTGCATCAGGCTATCGTTGAATAGGCCCATAAGCTCTATCTGACGCAGTCCTTGTGTTTTGGTGTGTTTAATCAGGTGCCGGTGCAGCATCAGGCCATTGTTGGATGGCATCCGTCGTCATCCGGGAGACGCACAGATATGCCACGCAGGAAACGAGCAGCGCGGGAAATACCTCGTGCACGTATGCACCCAGACCGAGCAACAGCCAGCCAATCAGCACGCTAACACCCAGTGCCATCGACGCAAGCACGGCCCATGCCGATCCACGACGCCAGTGCAAACCGAATACCAATGCTGGAAAGAAACAAACCGCATATAAGCTTCCGGAGAAAATCGTAATCTCAATGATGTCTCCAGGCGGACGTAGGGCGACCAAGGCTGACACCGCTGCCAATCCGACAACACCCCCCCGGGTCCAAGTTAATGGATGTGCCACTGGGCTTGCTACCTCAACGAGGTCCTTGTACAAAACTGAAGCCGCAACCAGCAGCACACTGTCCATCGACGACATCGCAGCGGCGAGCATCGCGATGATGAGAAAGTCGCCCACCCACAAGGGGAACACACTGCGATCATTCACCAGCAACGGAACGATCATATCCGTATCGGTCACTCCGTCGAGGAGGAAATGCGCGTATAAGCCAATCGGAAAAAGGCAGAACATGATCAGTACGATGCCGGTGAGGGCAACCCACAGACCTACGTTCACACTGCGTTCGTCTTTCAGTGCATAAAACCGGGAAACCTGACGCGGATCGACGAGAAGCTTCAGCGAACCGCTGAGCGCGATTCCCAACAAAACAAACAGGGGGATTGCGGCGTTCCAGTCAAACAAATGCGCACCGCCTGGCAAATTTTTAAGCTCGGGAAGCACGAACACTCCACCCGCTGCATCAGTGACAAAATAGAAAATGGTTACAGATCCAATGACCATCAGAAAGCCTTGCAGCACATCGGTTCTCACCACCGATATAAAGCCGCCGATGGACGTGTACAGCATGACAACTACGAGAACGAGACCTACGGCGACTTCGTAGCGAACTTCCAGGAATTGCTGAAATAGATTACCCGCCCCTTTGAAGATAGCGACGAGGTAGAGAATGCTCGAAAAGATAATCACCATCGCCGCCGCAACTCGCAGCACTTGGCGCTCAGAGACAAAGCGGTTGGCAAGATAGTCCGGTAGCGTCAAAGCGTCAAAGTGACTGGCGAAACGTCTCAGCCTCGGAGCAACAAAAGTCCAAGACAAATACGTGAACACCACCATCACCAGTGCCGTCAACAGCCACGGAATTCCGTATTCGTATCCCTTCCCTGCGTTGCCTATGTATGTATTCGTGCTGGCAAAAGTTGCAAAAAACGACACGCCCACCACGAACCCGCCCATTTTCCGCCCGCCCACGTAGTAGTCATCCAGCGATTGGCTGTGTTTCCTGCCAACGTGCGCATGATAAAACAACACGGCGGTGTAACCGGCGAGCAGAACCCCCGCCAACCAGTGGTCGCTGATCCAGTCCATTCAGTATTCCAACAACCCTTGTTGTTCATGAGTTTGGGGTGATTTGCCTGGCGGCGCGTGGTACAGGTATGCTGAGTTTGCAAGCAGGAGCCTACGAATGCGGTACTTCATTCAATTCCTCGTTCCAGCACTCATCGTTTTCGCCGCAGTGTACATGGCAACTCGAAGACGACGACGGGCCGTTGTCAAAGGCAACAGTAACGAAACCGGAATATTCATGCTCATCATCGTCGTCGGCTCGCTCGTCGCGGTGGGTGTGACGTTCGCTGTAGGCAACTACCTGGAGTAATTTAGGGTTATTTGGAATCTTTGGGAATTCTCATCCGTTTGAGATACCAATCTGGATCCGCTTGTTGTGTCGACTTCATCTCATGATCAACCATCTTGTCGTACTTCGGATCGAGTCTTTCGAGCTTGCTCGCCTTTGACAAGTGTACCGACGGGCGAGAAACGATCCGATGAGCAACTGCGCCACACGAATCGCATTTTATGGTTTTTTCAAGTTCAGAAAGTGGCGAGAAAACCGAAGAAATCACCCCGCAAGCCTCGCACCGATATTCGTAGATAGGCATCTCGGGAAATTTCAGGCGGCCAGTTCGGCACCCTTATCGATGAACGCCTGGAGCGAGAGGTTGTAACGTTCCAGTTTCAACCGGTCGAGTGGGCTGCGACCCGTAATCACCCGCGCATCAAGATCCAAGGTCAGTAAAGACGGGCCTTTCCCTTTTGCACGTTGCCGCAAGTACGCGTTCCAATCTTTGGCACTCATTTCGAGAACGATATCCGCATCACGCAGATCCATTGCGGAAACCTCAATGATGCTGGCAATCTCGAATGCTTCAAAAGTCACCAGCCTCGCCTGGTCACCGATAGACAACCCCAACGTAACGTCCGTGCTGCCGAGCTTGCGGTAGGCAAAATCTCCATTTAAGGCTTCCTGAGCCGCACTCAGCCAGTCGAGATTTGCTTTTGCTTTGGCCATTTGTTGAGCCCCTATCGTGCAAACGTGGTTTTGATGCGCGCCGAGGCATCGAAGAAAAACTGAAAAGTCTGGTTGTAACGGAAAAACAGATCTTCACGATACTGATCGCCATGTACCGAGTGGGAGAGTCCGGCTTCCCTGTTCAGATCCAACGTATTGAGTGTGTAGTGCAGACTTGCCGCCCCGTTTGCGGCGATGTCCTGAACCATGGCTTTCCAGTCTTTGAGCGGCATTTCCAGGTAAAAATCCACGGGCTCGAGTTCAGACACATCCACTTCGCGGACCTCGGCGCATTCAAATCCCTCGAATACCAGAAGGAACACCCGTTTGCCAACCTTGATCCCCGCTTGGCAATGACACTGTCCACCACCGGCGCCACGGTATGACTCATCAGAATTGAACACACCCGCTACAGCCTCGAACCAAGCAACCGAAGGAAACTCCGCCATCGCCTATGCTCTGGTCACGTATTGAGTCAAAACCTGAGGCATCATCTCCAGGTTTCGCTTCACCCCAAGCCAGCTACAGTGACCGAGGTAGGTTTCCATAAAGTCGGTCATCATCTCGCGATAAACGGCCATGCCTTCGCTGCCTGCCTTCTCGATACCGCCTGCAAATATCACCGCGAGCGCCTCACGCAACACGTTGTCGCGCATCTCCCGGGCAAATACGCGATCCCCGATGAACATGAGCTGTTGCATGATGAGCGCCATATCCTCCTGATGGGCGATGGCATACTGCAAATGCTCCAGACCGTAAGTGAGATGCCGGGCCTTGTCCTGGAGCGTGTGCCGATAAAGGAAACGTTCCGCATCGTTGTAGGCCGCACGCTCGAGATAACGCAACATCGTCATGGTGAAGGTGCCGCGCAGGAGGAACAGGTAGGTCACCGCTTCACTCCAGCCACCTCGGCTTTCGAGAATCATGCGATTGACCTTGCCTGGCCCTTCCAAACCGAGGCCGCCACCGTTACACAGGGCTCGTTTGCGAAAGGCTTCGTACTGTCGAGCCCCATCGAAGGAGGCGGTGGCTAGAAACTGTTTCACTTCGTGATAACCATACGACATCTGATGTTGCCAGCTACTGATGGCTTCGATATCGCCATTTGCATACTGACAAAGCTCGGTACAGACCTGACAAATAGCCCGCTCGAGTCCCTCGTTGAGCGGCTTTATCGTCTCCCAGGGTACGTCGGTGGCCGGAGCCCAGCGCCGCTGAATTGCTTCCTCATAGAGGTCGGCGGCGGAGTCCGCCCAGAGACCCGCTTTGTCGCGAATCGAATATCCAACCGGTGGTACCCCTTTGCGCGCAATCGCGCCTCTGGGATTGCGGGTCTGATCCGGCCAGTACTCGGGTATCTCGCCATAGATGCCGACGTTGAGGTCGCCGAGCCGTAACCCGTGTTTCCCGGGTTTGACTCGAGTGCCCCATTGATTGCTTCTCCCAGCCCAATCAAATTTAGGCTGCGGAATGCCTTCGATGGCGCCCGGCTGCCCTTGTTTACTGTCAGCCGCGGCCTGGCTCGCTTTTGCCTTCGCCACGTCTCGCCTCCCTTTTTCTGCTACGCAGCGCTCGCTTCGATCATCCCCTGGACACGGGACCGACCATTTTCGAATCGCTCGCCGAAGCCAGCGGAACGCACCCGCTTCATGTACTCCTGAAGCTGCCGTTTACGAATGGCCATGAGCTTGTTGAAGCCTTCGTCATATTTGTCCTTCCCGCCACCCAGCAGGACAGCAAGCGCTTCGGAGCTCGCAGTCTGGTTACCGGCTGGATTCTGCGAACCTGCGAGGATCTGCCTTTCCGCTTCGTCCAGATAACTTTCGATCTCTTCGCGGCGCTCGGGCGCTTCCTCGGACATATACCGCATATGCATTACCCCGAAGGCAACATGGCGGGCCTCGTCCTGCGCGCAAAGACGATAGATGGTTTTTTCGGCGTCGTTGTACGCCATGAGTTCCCCCATGCGGAAAATGGTGAGCACCGCACCCTCGCCGGATATGTGGAGTCGCGTGGACATTTCTGTGAAATCCCGAGCGAGATCGATGCTGCCCACAACGCCGGCCGTACCACCAGTGGCCTGCATCAGTCCACCCCCATTGGCGAGTGCGCGCTTACGAAACACGTCCATATGCCGGGATTCGTCCATCACCTGAGCCAACAACACGTTGCGCGGTTCGAAATAGTCGGGAGTCGTTTCGGAAATCCACCGGGCGGGAACATCACCGGCGACAAATTCCACCTCGGTCAAAAAGGTCGCTAACTGACACTGCGCTTCTTCAATGTCGTCCGGCAGCGGCTCAATGGTATGCCAGGGCACATCGGTGGCGGAGCTCCATTGGCGTTGCAAAGCTTCCTCATAGAGGAACGAGGCGTTTTCGAGCCAGATTTCGCTCCTGGTACGAATCGAGTAGCCGCCAATTCGGTATGAGTCATTGCGCGCGCCCGCACCACGCGGCCTGCCGGTCATGTTGTCGCTAAACTCCGGCGGATTGCCATAATCACCCACCTGGATGTCGGCAAGTGTCAAACCATGCTTGCTAGGTGAAACCTTCGTACCCCACTCGCCCTGTTTACCCATCCAGCTCAAATCGAGTTCGATCTCGGCCGTGGCTAAATCTATCGCCTCACCCATGGCGGTCCCTCACTTCGCGTGCAAACGAAACTTATAGCCGATTTAGCACGGGTAAACCAGCTTGCCTGCCAGAAGCCCCGGCATCAGGTGCCGTTTAAGGGAATTGGCCGCTACACTACGGGATGAAATGGAGACAGCCCTGATGCCAAGACCGCTGGCGGTACTCACCGTATTGTTCCTTCTTCAGTTCGCTCTCACCGCAGAGCCAGCAAAAGCTGCGCCGGCACTTGATTACCTCACGGATGATCTACGTGCCCGAGTGGAAAAGTTGAAGTCCGATGTTCGCGAAACACCAACCAACCCGACGAATCAAACCGAACGTGCCCGCGTTCTCTGGGACTGGACCAACGCGTTTGCCCTCGACGGCGGTGATCTGCCGGTGAATCTCACGGCCATGCTCGCGCGCGCGCTCGTCTATCCAGAAAGGCTCCGGGGCCGCGAAGCGACACTCGATGGGTACGTCGAAGAGCTTTCCCTCGTTGATGAACATCCGGACGCCATAGGGGAACTGCAGGCAGACCTCGGGCCATTCAGCGCGGCAAGTTACGTCACGTTGACTCAGACATACACGGTGGGTAGTAAGTCTATCCAGACCGGAGGCGGCTTCCTGGTTACCCGTCACTTCATGCCCAACTATGGACGCTGGCAGTCCACGGCAGCCGGGGAAGACAACTACATCTCAATAGCGTCGAGTAACAACGATGTTTCGTTCAGCGCAGACACCGTGCCCGTACAGGGTATGCACGGCGGTTTTCGTGGCAGTATTGACACCCTCGTATTTCGTCTCGCTTCCGGTACTTTAACGTCCGGTGACCGGGTAACTATCACTTACGGTGACACCAGCGGTGGCAGCCGGGGTTTCCTCATGGCCTCCTTTTCGAGTGACCGCATGCCTTTGCCTCTCTACCTCGCGTTTGTGGATGGCGGACATTTCTACACGCTTCCCATCCAGAGCGTTGTGGTAACAGGCGCAGGTGTCGCCGGTGTGCACGGTTTCGCTCCTTCCATCGTTGCAACAAACGAACCCTTTACCTTGTCAGTGAGAGCAGAAGACGAGAACTACAACAGAGCCACCGGCGCGCTGCCGGCCTGGAAGATATTGTTAAACGGCGAACCGTTCAGGAATATTGCAGCAGGTGGCAAGCCGATTACCTTACTTGGCGAGATAAAACTCAGCGAGCCCGGCGTTTACCGTTTCAGTATTGAGAACACCGACGGATCCATCAAGGGAGACACAAATCCTGTATTGGTCGAAGACAACCCCACACATCACATCTACTGGGGAGATACCCATGGTCACTCGGGTTTCGCCGAAGGCGTTGGCACACCTGAACGTTTCATGACCTGGGCTCGTGACGATGCACGATTGGACTACGTTACCCACTCCGAACACGATCTGTGGATGGACGACTCTGAATGGGAAGTGCTGAAGCGAAACGTACGCGAATATACCGAAGAGGGTGAGTTCATCGCCTATCTCGGATACGAGTGGACTGTAAACAACCTTCATGGTGGCCACCACAATGTTTTATTCCGCACGCCCGAGCGCCGCGAACGCATTCCCGTTCAATTCTTCCCAACACTTTCCCGCCTGTATGCCGGTTTGCGTGCGAGTGCCAATCCGGCGGACGTGGTTGTCATTCCGCATGCTCATCAGGCTGGCGATTACCGACAAAACGATCCCGAGCTTGAACCCCTGGTCGAGATCATGTCGCAACACGGTAACTTCGAATGGTTTGGCCGAATGTACCTCAACCACGGTCACCAGGTCGGGTTCACAGCAGCATCGGACAACCACTTGAGTCAACCCGGATATACCGCACCGATGGGTGGATCGTTGAGTCAGCGTGGCGGCTTAGGAGCCTTGTTGGCGAACGAAAAAACGACCGATGCGCTATTCGATGCGATGAAGTCGTTACACGCTTATGCCACCACAGGCGATCGCATAATCATGAATTTCAGCATCAACGGTACGGAAATGGGACAGCGCGCGCCTTTCGCTACCGAACGTGTGATCAGCGGCCGGATCATCGGTACGGCTCCAATAGATACCATCACGATCATTAAAAACGATGAGGCAATCTGGCAGCAGGACTACTACAAGAACGAAAACGACAAGATCCTC